>SDBU01003806.1_pt1 | contig 18986 bp, 18 predicted proteins | sample 2277071 | NCBI WGS metagenome assembly SDBU01 (sample SAMN10397929, study PRJNA504765) | marine sediment metagenome | isolation source: marine sediment core GS08_GC12, 126 cmbsf | place: Arctic Ocean: Gakkel Ridge, Loki's castle | collected 2008 | reverse complement strand
CCAGTCTCTGCGTAGTCACTTCCATGATTGATCCCTTTTGGTTTGAAAAGGGACAAAGATAAATCAAAATATCAATTCTGAAAACTGCTCAATGTCGGCATGCTGAATTGGACTTGCTTATTTGTAATAAAGGTAAAAAACTTGGATTTGAATTAAAATACATCGACTCTCCGAAGCTGACGAAATCGATGCAAATAGCTATGGCCGATTTACTTCTTGATGAACTTGTGTTAATTTATCCAGGAAGTAAATCGTTCCCTCTAACTGAAAAGATAAAAGTAGAGGGATTAGAAAATTATTTAAGCTCATGACTTTGCCGCCGCCACAGCTTGAGGAGAGTTGGAAAGAAGCCCTTTCTGAAGAGTGGAAAAAGCCCTATCTTCAGGATTTAGCCGCTTTTGTGGCTGAGGAGCGGATGAAGTTTTCCGTCTATCCGCCAAAAAACGAGGTCTTCAGCGCTTTTGAGCACACTTCCTATGATAAAGTCAAAGTGGTCATCGTCGGCCAGGATCCTTATCATGGTCCAGGTCAGGCTCATGGCCTCTGTTTCAGCGTGCGCCCAGCCGTTCCTCTGCCCCCCTCGTTGAAGAATGTCTATACCGAGCTGCACGAGGATTTAGGCCTTTTGCCACCACATGGCTGCCTGCTGTCATGGACGAAACAGGGGGTGTTGCTTCTAAATGCCGTTTTAACGGTGCGAGAGCACGAGCCCCGCTCACACAATGGAAAGGGTTGGGAAAAGTTCACGGATGCCGTGGTGGCGGCTCTAATTGCACGAGAGGAGCCTCTGGTCTTTCTCTTGTGGGGAAAGGCGGCGCAAGAGAAGTGTCGCCATTTTTTGGATGAGAAGAGCGGGCGCCATACTATTTTGATGGCGCCTCATCCTTCTCCATTTTCGGCTCGCAGTGGTTTTTTTGGATCTAGACCCTTTTCAAAAATTAATAATCTCCTTAAAACACAAGGGAAGGAACCGATCGATTGGGCGGTTAAATAACACGGGGCTGTTTATGAGTGATGTTTCAGGCGTAGATCAAGTAGGACTTAAAAGTCAGGTAGGAAAAGTCTCCTCAAAACCTCAAGTCTCTGTAGATTCGGTGCAGAATAAGCAGAATATCGAGGGAACTGAGGAGTTAAAGAACATCGAGATCGAGATGGAAGCTGCTGACCACGCCTTTGCTCTGATGACCGAAATTCGACAAAAGATCGAAGCTGCCTACAACGAGCTCTCCCCTTCAGAATCAGAATAGTCTTCAACTTAGCCGCTCAAAAAGTAAGAAACCGCAGATAAACGCAGGCCGGCGCAGGCTAACCTAACGCCTGTGCAGGACAGCGTCGCGAAAGCGACGCCATTTTTCTTCTATCTGCGTTCATCAGTGTTGATCTGCGGTTTCTAGATTCAGCAATTTCTAGACTAGATCGTTTCTAGAATGAGTTTGAGTTTTTCGAGCGCTTTGCCGCGATGAGAGACTTGGTTTTTCACGGACTCTTCTAGTTCACCAAAGGTCTGGTTGTAGTCATGTTTCAAGAAGAGAGGATCGTAACCAAAACCATTTCTGCCGCGCTCTTTGGTGAGGATCATCCCTTCACAGATGCCTTTGACGCATTTCTTGAGTCCCTTCGGAGAGGCAAGGGCAATTGCGCATTCAAAATAAGCTGTTCGTCCGATCTCTTCTAGATCGGCCATCTCTTTGAGCAATTTTCTGCGATTGTCAATGTCAGCAGCTCGCTCGCCGGCATAACGAGCGGAGTAAACGCCTGGAGCCCCACCAAGCGCGGGAACGACCAAACCGGAGTCATCAGCAACGGCCCACTTATTAAGCGCTCTGGCGGCGTCTGTGGCCTTCAGAATGGCATTTTCTTCGAAGGTTGTGCCTGTTTCTGGAGGTTGGGAATATTCGGGAAAGTCGCGAAGAGACAGGATATCTAACTGGTGCAACGGTTTCAAAAGAGCGCGAATCTCTCTTATTTTATGCACATTGGTAGTAGCAATGATGAGTTCCATGAGGTTATGAAACTACAAATAGCTTTTTATGTCTTGAACAATGTAACGCTTTCCTTGAAATTCAAAAGCTTCTGCTTTTGATAGCCCCATCATTGCTTGTGCAAATTTTGACTGGAAAGAGAGGATGTTATTTTCGGGATCGGCCTCCCAAGGGCCGAGTAGAGTGAAAGCGATTTTCTTGCCCTCTGCATCTAAGAGGGAGACGATGGCACCGACGCAGACTTCGTCTGAGGTAATATCATGTTTAGTGAGAATCTGAGCTTGGTTGAGTTGCTGAGATAGGTTTTTGAGTTCTGTTTGGAGATGGGACCTGCGCTCGAGGGCGATTTTGTACTCTGCATTCTCGCGAAGATCTCCATGCTCTCGGGCGGCTGCAATCTCTTTGGCATTGGCAACTATCTCCACTGTCCCTAGTTGGCGACAGCGTTCTTGGAGCTTTTGAAACCCTTCTTGGGTGGTCCAGATCGTTTTGACCTCTTCTGCGGGCTTATCTTTTGCCGTCTCGCGTAAAGAGGGTTGAACCACTTCAGAAAGAGAGCGAAGAATGCGCGCTTCATTTTTTGACAGCAAGAAGCACTTGCTGGCAAGAAGGAGGAATTCTTTGAGATAGGCCACCGAAGCTCCGTTGATGATGGCACGAACGACCGTATATCTTTTGGCTTTCAGTAGATTGTGCATCTTTTTGGCAAGATCGCGATATTCGGCACTGTGCTCAACATAGTGGAGCAAAATCATGAAGGCTTCAAGAAACAGGCGTTGATGTTCGCTATCTGAATATGGAACATCTTCGCCGCTTACAAGCTTTTGGAAATACCAGAAAAAACCTTCGGGAAAGAGCGAAACTTTGTTGAGTAGGTCGAGAATTTTCTGGTTCAAAAGCTCTTTTGAGCCTTCGTCAGCGTGGAGCTCTTTGAAAAGGTAGTCGCGAAGAGTGTTTTGGGGGATTGAAAAGAGAAGGTGGAGAAAGAGGGCTATCCAATCCTCCCTATACTCTCGAATTGCTACAAGAGTCCGTTTCTTGAGGGCGACGATGTTGATGTGTCCGAGAACCTCATCCACTTTTTCTAGTGGTTTGATGAGTTCGGCGATGGCCTCAGGAGAGGGTGTAGAAATAACTTCATCGAGCAAAAACGTGAGTTCTATTTTATGGGCCAAATCATACTCTGGAGGCGTTTCTTCTTTTTTTAGAGCCTCTTCTAGATGGTCTTGAAGGTTTTGTCGGAGCTCGCTGTTTTTGAGCACTTCAGGGAAATCTCGCAGAAAGTGATAGGTTGTTTGGATTAGCCCTTCTCGTGTGTTGACATGTTTCAGGGCCTCAAGAAAGCTCTGTTCATGGGGCACCTCTTCCTTGCGAAGCACGAAACGTTCTCTCGATTTTTTGGGAGATTTGATCTTTGTATCTTTTTTGATCTTTGAACGGGTCAGTTGCCACCACTTTGACCACTCCTCTTCACGAATGACCAGGTCGCAGAGCTCTTCTTTGATCTCTATCGCCGTTTTGGAGCCGAGGTCGCCCAAAAGAAGATGAATCAGAAAGAGAGGGTCTTTTTTTCCCTCTTCTTCAAGGACGTCAGGGTTGCCAAATCGTCTGGAGAGAAAGTGTTCTGAAGGGAGAGGAATTATATTGTTGAAAGCGTTCTGAAAAGAGACATCTTTCGGAGTGGTGATCCCTTCAAATTCGATCAGGGCATGCTCGCGCAAAATCGAGATGTCTATGATTTCACCCACGCCCCATCCGCCTTTATGGAAGACGAATTTGCCCTTATCCATGTGGGAGAGTAGCTCAAAATTGGAGATAGCACCATGGAAGGTTTGCCTACTGCGGAGTCCAATGATCCGCATCTTCTCGTTGAAATTGGGGAGAGAGCTGTATTGTTTGGTCAAAAAGTCGGTGGCTAGGTCGGCCAGAAGCGGGGTGTTTGTGGTTTGTAAATCCAAGACTAGCCGCAGGACGGCGTCAGCGCACTTCTGGTCTTCAATATTGTCCCACAGTGTCAGTGTCGACTCCGCATATTGACCAAAGATCGAGGCAAAGATGGAGTCTTTGAAGGTTTGAAGAATAGCAACCAGTTCTTCTCCATCGACGGTATCCGCTAGACAGTATTCCTCCCAAAGAGTCAGGAGGCGAGGATAAGTTTGGGACTCGACGAGAAGCTGGAACTCTTCTAGATAACTCATTAATTTTGCTAGGTATGGGTGAACTATACCATTCATTTATTTTATCTGCAAAGCAAAAAACTAAAACTGAAATTGCTACATCCGACTAAGGCGCGGGTTTTCAAAATTGATTTTTAATGTTCGTTCCCTCATTTAGGTGTTATGGACTGTTAAATTTTTTAGGGACGGCATATGTCAAAAGAAAATGATGAGCTTCAAGAAGCCCTTGTGGATATCTTCCAACAATTTGATGTTAATATGGATGAAGTGTCGCCACAGACAGCAGAGGAGATGAAGGCCGAGCGCAAGGGAGATGTTGCCCAGGTGATCAAAAACACCGAAGGGAGATTAGAAGAACTTCATGTGCAGGGAGACAGGCTGCTTCAGGCGATGGGGATGACCTCGGAGGAGGCAGAGTCCCACGCTGACAATCCGGCGAACTATTCGAAGGGACAGTGGGCAGCTTTGCAGAACTTCAAAAATAAACTTGCGCAGTACAAAAAACATGCTTTTGAAGAGATGGGAGTTGAGGGCAAAGAAGAAAAGAAGTCCTCTTCCCGGCGACGAAAGAAAAAAAAGTTTGCCAAGAAAAAAGACTGGCTGCAACTTTGACGCTTTGATAAAATAATTGAGCCTTTCGTCCTCCAATGAAAATAGTGATTAAAAAGGGACTTGATCTCCCTCTGTTGGGAGGGCCTGCGGGTTCGGTAGGTTCTCTCTCTACGCCTTCTCGTCTCTCTCTCAACCTCGACCCCTTTGAAAAGATTGGTTTTCGTCTGCTTGTCAAGGTTGGCGAGAGCGTTAAGATTGGGCAGCCTCTTGCTGAAAACAAAGGGGCTCCTGGGCAGATGTTCGTCTCTCCCGCTGGCGGAGTGGTTGTAGAGCTGCGGCGGGGTCCGAAGAGACGGCTGCGCGACATTGTCATCGAGGTAGGCGATCAAGAAGAGTTTCACCAGAACCCCCCTCTAAATTTGGATACGGCTTCCCGAGAGCAACTCTCGGTGTTATTAATGCAAAGCGGTCTTTTCCCGCACATTCGCATGCGCCCCTTCGGTTTGGTGGCAGACCCCAAATTTCCCCCTCGCAGAATATTTGTCAGCGCCGTGGAGTCTGCGCCCTACGCTCCCTCAGCAGAACTACAAGTTGCCGGCCATGAAAAGAGCTTCCAGACAGGGTTGGGTGCATTGACCCTTCTGACAGATGGAAAGGTTCACCTGGTCTATCGAGAAGAGAGCTCGTGCGCCGCTTTTTTAGAAGCTTCTGGCGTTGAGAAACACTCAGCAAGAGGGCCCCACCCCATTGGAAACCCCTCCGTCCATATCCACCACATCCACCCGATTCAAAATCCTGAAGACTTTGTCTGGACGCTCTCCGCGATAGATGTGATTGCCATTGGGAAAATGGTGGAGAGCGGGCGCTACTTCTACGAGAGGATCATCGCTCTTGCGGGCGAAGGCGTTCCCGAAGAAAAGAGAGGGTTTTACAAAAGTCGAGCCGGTTTGCCCATCTCTGCCTTCGTCCGAGGAGTCTCAAAAGACGCCACCCCTTGTTTGATCTCTGGAGATCCTCTCGTCGGACAAAAGGTAGACGAGAGTGACTTCCTCTCTTTCAACCATACCGCCTTCTCGGTGATTCCCAGAAGCGAGAAGCGACAGCTCTTTCACTTTTTGGGCTTGGGAAGAAAAAAGTTCTCCGCTTTCCGCGCCTATTTCACCAAAACTTTTGCAGCGGGGTATTCTTTCACCACAAGCCAGCATGGAGAAAGAAGGCCGTTCATTGATGGCTCGGTCTACGACAGGGTTATGCCCATGCGCATTCCGACTATGGAGCTGATCAAAGCGATTCTTGCCGAAGATTACGATCTTGCGCAGACACTCGGCCTGCTTGAAGTCGTAGAAGAGGACTTTGCCCTTCCGGCCTTCGTTTGCCCCTCGAAGATCGACATGATTGGGATCGCCAAGCAAGGGCTTCATCGCTTCTCCAAAGAAATGGGGCACTAAATTGGCTGAGTTCTTCCTCCATTTGTGCTAAGCTCTTACTTTTTCGAAAAATGCTCAGAACGCTCTTTATTATCACTTTCTTTGCTGCGCTTATCGATTGCCACGCTTCGCTTGTCGATGATTTGGTGGTGGCGCATCACTGGGACGCAAAGCTAGAAGAGCGGTTGCCCATCACCTACAACCACCTCCTGTCTACCGGCTGTTTTACGACTCCCTCTGCTCGCATGGCAGAAGGTGGAGAAATTGGAATAGGCGGTGCCCACGCGCCCCCCTATCTCATGTGGAATGCGCGGATTCAACCTTTTAGTCACGTAGAGTTCAGTGTTAACTATCGTATCTTCAAAGAAATTAGGGATGAGGGGCTCTCTCCCTTCGGTTTTGGTGATTTTGCTGCGCGGGCCGCCAACTTTAAATGGGCCCTCTTTACTCCCGAAGATAGCGAAAACATTCTTCCTGGTGTGGCTATCGGCGTCGAAGACTTTATGGGGACCAAAAAGTTTACCAACTATTTTGCCGTTGCAACGCAGATCTGGATGAAACTGGGGCTTGAAACTTCTCTTGGGTGGGGCGCAGGGCGCTATACCGGCGGCCCCTCGAGGGGCGTTTTTGGCAGCGCCTCCTGGTTCCCTTGGTGGAACTGCTGCAACAAGTGGACAAAAGGGTTTGCCCTGGCTGCTGAGTATGACCCGATTGACTATAGCAACCCCGAAAGAGAACCCCACCCCGACGGACGAACCTCCCATCTCCCGATCAATTATGGGGTGAAATACAACCTTTGCGACCTCTTGCACTTCTCTGCTAGTCGTATTCGCGGCGACGATTTTGCTTATGCCGGCTCGCTTCAATACAACTGGGGAAAGTGCGAAGGCTTAATTCCAAAAGTCGATGACCCCCCTCCGTATACAGCTCCTGTTGATAGAGAGCCGCTGGGGTGTGCCCGTCCTGAAAGCGTGATGGTCCAACAGCTCAACTATGCCCTCTCGGAGCAGGGACTTCGCCTCACAAAGGCTTGGATAAAGGGGCAGCGTCTCTGGATTAGCCTCATCAACCAGTGTTATCGTCAAGAACATGTTGTACGCGAGCGCGTTCAGCACCTTTTAGCCACTCTAACTCCCTCAAATATCGCCGAAGTGATCGTTATTGTTGAATCCTACGGGCTTCCCTGCCAGCAATATGTCTACTCAAGAGAACTGCTTCTCCAGCTGAGCTCCCATCGCATCTCTCCCTATGAATTTGACATTCTTACACCAAGGCGCGAGGCGGCTCAGCCTTGCGGCCGTATGATTTTTCACCGTCGCCTAGATCCCTGGAAGTGCCAAATCAGCCCGCGGCTTGAGAGCTTTTTTGGTAGCGCCAGCGGGAAATACAAATATGACTTTGGCGTCAAAGCTAACGTGGAGGGGTTTGCTCCCGGCAATCTCTTCTATGAAGTTCAGTTTAGCTACTCCCTTTTTGCCGACATACAAAACATCGGAGACTTTGATAAATACAATCCCTCGCAACTGCCCAACGTGCTCACCGATTATGTTAGATATCGACAGGCGGGGACCTTTTCCACCGATATCGCCTACTTGCAGAGAAGCCAGAACTTCGGGCGAGGCATTTTTGGGCGAGCGGCCGCCGGATACTTTCAGGTTAACTATGCCGGAGTCGCCGGTGAGCTGCTCTGGTATCCTACTTGCAGTTATTTTGCTCTTGGAATTGAAGGGGCTGTGCTGAAAAAGAGACGCTATACCGGTTTGGGCTTTCAGTCTGAGCTGCGCCGCCTAGATGGGTTCACCGAAACCTTCCACCCTTACTCCACCCTCCAGCAATTCTTTTTGACTGCCTATTGCGATATCCCCGAAATCAGCGTGGCAGCTAAAGCCAGCATCGGACAGTTTCTGGCTTATGACAGGGGGGCCCGGTTCGAAATGACCCGCTACTTCACCAGCGGACTCAATATCACTGCCTGGATAACTATCACAGATGCTTACGACGTGATGCATGGCGCCGTCTACTTCAACAAAGGGATCTCTATCGAGTTACCTCTCGATCTCTTCTTTAAATGCAGCAGTCGCCGCGTATGGAACTATGCGCTTGCCGCCTGGCTCCGTGACGCAGGAGCCTTCATCACAACAGGTAAACCTCTTTTTGAAACCATTAATAGAGAGCGCCGCTGGTAGGCTTATCGCTGCAGCCATTCTGCGATTTGGGGCGCGGCGTAAGTAAAGATCATATCTGCGCCCGCCCGCTTGATACTCATCACGCTTTCTAAGAGGGCCATCGGGCCATCGATCCACCCATTTTGTTCTGCCGCTTTTAACATCGCATACTCTCCGCTGACCTGATAGGCCGAGATAGGAAGCGGGGTTGCTTCTCGAAGCTTGGCAATCACGTCGAGATAGGGAAGAGCCGGCTTAACCATAATAATATCCGCTCCTTCCTCTATATCCAGTGCAGCCTCAAGTAGCGCCTCTCTCTGATTGGCGGGATTCATCTGATAGGTTTTCTTGTCTCCAAATTTGAGCTTTGAGGAGAGTGCGTCCCGGAAGGGACCGTAAAACGCCGAGGCATATTTGGCCGTATAAGCATGGATATTGACGTGATGGAACCCTTCATCATCAAGACTCTCCCGAATGGCACGCACTCTACCGTCCATCATATCGCTGGGCGCCACCATGTCGACCCCCGCCTCGGCTTGAACAAGCGCCATCCTGACCAGTGTTTCTATAGTCTCGTCGTTCATCACTTCGCCCCTCTCATCTACTACACCGTCATGACCATGAGAGGTGTAAGGGTCGAGAGCCACATCCGCGATCACACAAATTTCAGGAAACTCTCTTTTTATCGCCCGTATCGTTTGTTGGAGAATTCCCTTCGGATTCCATGCCTCTGATCCTTCCTCATCTTTTTTCTCTTTTGGAATCACCGGAAAAAGAGCAACCGCTGGAATCGAGAGCAGGGCTGCTTTTCCTATCTCTTTGAGAAGCAAGTCTAGAGAGAGTCTATAGATGCCCGGCATGCTTGCGATAGGCTCTCTTTGTCCCGCGCCATCAATAACAAACAGAGGGTAGATCAAATCGGATGGGTGAAGGCGAGTCTCTTGAACCAGGGCGCGAATGGCGGAACTTTTTCGATTTCTGCGGGGACGACAAATAAGCACCAGAAACACCTCCGGTCTAAGTTTGGAAAGGCCAGTCTAGCGAGAGGTCAAAAATTCGAAAAGGATAAAGAATAAGTATTTAATACTCTTCTTCTTCATATGGTGTGGAAATGTAGATAAAAGCCAATTTTACGAGAGAAAAGAGGAGTTTATAGGTCGTTCAAAGCTTGTTGAAAAAGCCCCACTTATCAACATCGCCTAAAAAGCGTCCCCCTTTTGAACAACCATCGACAGCCTATCAAACGGTTGCCAACAACTTTCCCACATTTTTCGTATCCTCCTGCCTTAAGGAATATCCCTAGAGCAGGCACTTTTTTTCTTGATAGAACAGTTCCAGATATGGCACCCTTTTCGCTGTTACTAAGAGGAAGTGCCACCATGTCAGATTATGAGAAGTTTACCGAAGAGCAAATAAGAACGCTGGATCGCTTTGTGACCAACACCTCAGACAACATATTTGTTCTTCGCAACCTTCCGGAAGTGATTAAGGGAGCGCTCTTTTCGCGTTATTCACGCTCCAGCTTGGGCCTCCGCTCTCTGCTACTCAAAGAGTTTGTGCTCGGTGAAGAGACAGCGTTCAGTGATATTGTTGGAATAGAGATGGCGAAAGAGCACGAACAGGCCGTGGCTATCAAAAAGGCTCAGAACTTTTATGACAGAATTTTGGATGGATATGGTGACGACTCTATAGGGGAGCTAGGCGGTGCCCATCTCGCCGTCGAAAACGTCTCCATCTTTGCTGCAAAGGTTCTCGAAGATTGCCGCATCGGCGGTTCGCCGCTAGAGAAATCGACTCGCTATATATATTTCGATCAAAAAGTGGGAGATCAATATCTCTACTATCGAGACCCCGTCTTAATGACCTCCGCCTTTCGAGAGGCCTATATAGAGAGCTGCGACCAGCTTTTTGAAACTTACTCTAAGCTGATCCCTCCCCTCACCGAAATGATCGAAAAGAACTTTCCAAAAGACCCCGAAACTTCAAAGGTAGCCTACAAAGCAGCCTTGAGGGCTAAGGTCTTGGACTGTCTCCGCGGCCTTCTCCCTGCCAGCACCTTGACCAACATGGGCATCTATGGCAATGGCCGCTTCTTCGAAAGCCTTATTCATAAGCTACACTGCCAACCTCTCGTCGAGCTGCAGGAGATCGGTAGCCAGTCATTCGAAGAGCTCTCAAAGGTGATCCCCTCTTTTGTGCGGCGCGCAGACACATCGCATAGAAACCAAGACTCTTTTTCCAGATTCTACGAGACCATGCAGGCAGAGGTAAAAAATGTGGCCGCCCACCACGCCCTTCCCAAAAGTGAGGCCGAGCCGGGTGTTAAAATGATCAGTCATGATTCAGATGCGGTCTATAAAGTTGCAGCGGCCCTACTCTTTGCAACCGGAGAGAGCTCCCTTGAGGATCTCAACAACTACTGTCACACCCTTCCAGAAGAAGAGATTGCCAAGATCTTTGACGCGGTCACCTCAATGAGAGAGAACCGACGTCACAAATCGCCCCGCGCCTTAGAACATGCCCAATTTACCTTCGAGCTTGTCGCAGACTTTGGCGTCTATCGAGATCTTCAGCGCCACCGAACCCTGACTCAAGAAAGACAACTGCTCACTTGCAACTACGGCTATTTTATTCCGCAGGAGATTATTGATACGCCTCTCGAAGGGGAATATCGCAACGCCCTAGAACATGCGAAGGGGGTCTATGATAAAATTGCCGAAGACCTGCCCGAAGAGGCGCAGTATGCCATTCCTATGGCCTTCAACATCCGTTGGTACTTCCACATCAATCTTCGTGCCCTGCAGTGGCTCTGTGAGCTTCGCTCGCAGCCCGCTGGCCATCCATCTTATCGATATATTGCCCAAGAGATGGCCCGTCAGGTTATCGCCCGCCTCCCCCAATTTGAGCCTTTCTTCAAGTTTGTAGATTACGACGGCCACGAACTTGGCCGCATGGGCCAAGAGCAGCGCAGGGCAGAGAGAAGCGTTTAATAGACCTCTTTCGAAACTCCACTTGGTTGGTAAAACTGCCCTTTTTTGTACCGTTCTTTCTCGATCAGCCCTCAAGGCTAGATAACGTTACGTGCTCTATGCAGGACTTCGGATTTGTTGTTCCAATGTATATTGGAAGGCACGCATCTTTATTAGATTGAACGAATTGTCTAATAGAAGTACCTGGCGCAAGTGAATATGCTTGATCGAACAAATGATGCTCTACACCGTTTTCCTCTTTCCGGACAGAAAGCAAAGTGGTATTCGACCCTAATAATGGTTTCGCCCACACAAAAGAGTTGCACCGAAGATTAGCAGAGAGCCATTTTAAACCGAGGCTATCAAATTGGTCATTACTACACCACTCAAGGAGATTTTTGAATACGTGTTTGGGCTGGGAGACATAACTGATAAAGAGGCAGGCCGCAACTATTGGTGGACCCAATCCAGCGAGAATGCCCCCTAACACATACCTAAAAAATATGGTTGGAAATATGGCAGTAGGCGCGATACCCGCAGATACCCAACCTCCAATAACTGTGATGCCTAATATCGTAAAAATGATCGTAGCCGCAACCATCGTAATAAGAAGCAGCCGATCGGTGGCTTTGGCGGGAGTTGGATGAAAATAAATATTATTTGATCGGATGGAAGGGAGCGCCGCCATAAATGATACCTTAACCTTTAAAGAAGTATTCTAACATAAGAAGAAGTTTTAAACCAATTTACATTCGCCTTTTCCTTTTTTGAACATTCGGAAGGAGTTTCTCTGGGTCTAATACCAATTCCTGAATAAAAAAGCATTAATTGGTATATAGTGGTTTCAATTGAAGACACTACAAGTGGCGTTTGCGCTGATTATTGTCCTTGGGGCTATCTGACGTTCAAAAATAAATTTTCCAGACGCAAGAGCTCCCACCGATTATCAAATCTTTTTTGTAACTATTCAGGTGCAGAAAATTTAAACAGACAAGAGTCGTGGATTCCCGTGAATCGCTTCTGCGAGAGAATCTCATATTTTCCCGACTTCAGCACTTTTTTGAGCTTACCCAGGTTCACCATCAAATACGAGGGAGCTTTTCTATCGACCCGAAGTTCAGGTTATAGTTGTCCAAGAGATGGCCCGTCAGGTCATCGCCCATTTTCCCCAATTTGAGCCCTTCTTCAAATTTTTAGATTACGATGGCTACGAACTTGGCCGCATAGGTCAAGAACAGCGCAATGCAGAGAAAGAAACTCAGAAGAGATAGGAATTATGCGTAACAAATGGCGGTGATTTCGTGTACCGTTCTTGCTAGAGTGCGCAGTGTGGGGTTTTTTCGTTTGGACAAATAATAGAGAGTAGAACGAGGAATTCCGGCCTCTCGAGAAAACCGAAGCTTATTAATCGCTTCAAGGTGTGCCTCGATCACTTCAATCACTCCTTCAGGATCATTGTTTTTCAAGCACTCCAAGATAACGCGACCGATGAAATTTTCATCAGCTAGTTCTACAGTAGGACTAAATTCCTCTACTTTTGCTCTCTTTTTAAGACGCACTGTCTCGATACTTTTCGAGGATTTTTTTTGCTTGCCTGATGTCTTGATTTTGCCCATTTTTATTGCCTCCAAGCAACAACAGAAGATCAGCTTTTTCTATATAAGCATAGTAAACGCGCCGTCCGTTTTTCCACTTTAATTCCCAGACGAAATCCGTTACTTTTCTCTTGGTTCCGAAATGTCCAACGGTTTCAATCAAAGAGAGTCGTTTTAGGATTTGAAATTGAGATTTCTCACTCTCCGTGAGGAACCACTCCTTAAATTCCTTTGTGCGAAAAATCCTATACCACATTTCATTGTACAATATATTGAACAAAATAAAAAGGCTAAAAAGAATGGAGATTATTGGCAACAACTAAAAATTTTACTGCTCGCCTCAAGCAGCGCAAAGCAGAGAAAGAAACCCAGAAGAGATAGCGCCTATCGCTTGAGGTGTTTGCCGATGATGCCGGAAAGCTTGAACATGTTGAGGGATTCTTTGTTCCCGAAGAGGGCGGCCATCTTCTCGTCAGGGACGATCTGCCGCTTGTCATTGGGATCTTGAAGATCGTGAGCCTTGATATATTCCCAGACTTTCTTCATCACGTCCCCTCGGCTCATCTCCTTGGCATCGACAATGGCCTGGAGCTCTGGAGAGAGGGGAAACTTTCCTCTTGCGCCACGACCGCCCCCCGTTTTCTTCTTTTTGACATAGGCGGTTTTGGGGTGATCGGGGTATTTTTTCTCGATCTGCGCGAGATCGTTGACGATGACATCGCAGTCAGGGAAGGTGGTGCAGGAGAAGAAGGTTTTGCCGTAGCGGGACTTTCTGGCAGCTAAGCGGCCATCGCAGCCGATGGCTGGACAGTGAGGCAGCGTCGTAGGATCGATGATCGCCTCGCCCTCTTTGGGGATGTTGACGATCCCCTTGCATTTGGGATAGGTCGTACATCCCAAAAAGGGGCCAAAACGACCGTGTTTGACCTTCATTGGGTTGCCACATTGAGGGCAGGCCTGTTCCCAATTAAACTTGGAGGAGTAATCCTCCTTTTTGAAAGTAAATTCCTCGATGGAAGCGGTATAGTCGCATTCTGGATAGGCAGAACAGCCGAAGAAGTATTGGCTTTTAGACCAGACTTTATGCAACTTGGCGCCGCATTTGGGACAGTCGATGTCGGTGAGAATTTTGGGAATAAAGGCTTCTTTGGCAGCGATTTCTACCGTTGGAATAAAGTCTTTCCAGAACTCACGAATAACCGCTTTCCACTCTTTTTTGTCGGCGGCCACGAGTTCGAGGGCATCTTCCATAGAAGCAGTGAAACTGATGTTCATGATCTGCTTGAAATTGTCTTCCAAAAATTGGGCGATCACGGTTCCGAGTTCTGTGGGTTTAAGGCGCCTGTTCTCTTTGATGGTATACTCTCGTCTCTGGATCTTATTCATGATCGAGGCATAGGTCGACGGTCGACCGATTCCAGATTTTTCAAGCTCTTTAACTAGCAGAGCTTCTGAGAAGCGAGGGGGCGGTTTTGTAAAGGCTTGCTCGGAGGTTACCTCGATGAGGTTGAGAGACTGGCCTTTTTTCAGTGGGGGGAGCAGGGGAACGGCTTTCTCTTCTTCTTCGTCTTTTTTTTCTTCGTAAACGGAGAGAAATCCGCGGAATTTAATCGTCGAGCCGGTAGCGCGAAGGGCGATGTCCTGATTGGTTTCCACGTCACAGGAAACGGTGTCATAGATAGCGGGGTTCATTTGCGAGGCTATAAATCTTTCCCAGATGAGAGTGTAGAGAAGAAACTGATCGTGTGTGAGATAGCCCTTTACCTGTTCAGGGGGATGGGAAATTTTGGTGGGGTGAATGGCTTCGTGAGCATCCTGGGCGCTCTTTTTACTTTTGTAGTAGCACGGCGACTCGGGTAGAAATTTATCACCGTAGTTTTGAGAGACAAATTGACGAGCGTCATTGATGGCCCCTGCCTCGACACGGAACGAATCGGTACGCATGTAGGTAATGAGCCCTTCGGCTCCTTCGCTATCGAGGTCTATCCCTTCGTAGAGCGTCTGTGCCACGCTCATTGTCTTGGAGGAGGAGAAGCGAAAGTGACGGCTGGCCTCTTGCTGAAGGGTGGAGGTGATAAAAGGAGGCTCGGGATGGCGCTTTTTCTCTTTTTTTTCGATATTCTCAACGTGGTATTTTGCTTTGTTCAGTCTTTCAACGACCTTGTCGGCGTCGGCTTTGCTGCCAACCGTCATCAGCTTTTTGCTGTTCGTGGCAGCCTCTTTGTCCCATCTTTTCCCATCAACAGAGTAGAGTCGCGCGGAGAATTGTTTGGTGGGGGTGCCGTTACGTAAGAGAGCTCCAATATTCCAATATTCTACAGGCTTAAAGGCTTCGATCTCTTTTTCTCGATCGACCACTAATTTAAGGGCGACCGACTGGACGCGACCAGCTGAGACCCCTGAACGACGCTGCAATTTTCTGGCTAGGATAGGTGAGATTTTGTATCCGACGATACGATCGAGCAGGCGGCGAGCTTGTTGGGCGTTGACTAGAGCGATATTTATATCTTTCGGGTTAGCGATCGCTTCTTGAACGGCTTCTTTGGTGATCGCGTAAAAGGCAGCCCGTTTGATCTTGGTTTTTGCCGGTAAAATAGAGGCGATATGCCAAGCAATAGCCTCTCCTTCGCGGTCGGGATCAGGGGAGAGATAGACTATGTCGCACTCTTTGGCTGCTTTTTTAAGATCTGCGACCACCTTCTTTTTATCGGCAAGCACTTGGTACTCGGGCTCGAAATCATTTTCGATATCGATACCAAATCCCTTTTCTGGAAGGTCGCGGATATGACCGACCGAGGAGGCAAAGATAAAATCTTTTCCAAGAAATTTTTTCAGCGTTTTAATCTTCGCTGGAGATTCGACAATGATAAGTGATTTCATATAAGATTTTTCTTATAGATTTTTCCGGGGAATTCTTTCATCGTTTTTTTTAAGACCATCCGGGTTAGGAGAACATTCAATTTCATAGCGGGTAATTGTGTCAAGAGTGCAAGTTCCTCAATAGACTTCTCTTCAGGGGGAAGAAGGGCCAGAAATTTTTTTTCTTCCTCTGTCAAAAAGACCTTGAATGAGGGGCGAAAAATATTTTGGTCCAACGAAAAAGCAGCGGCAATCTCTTTGCCATTTTCAACAAGTTTCGCCTTTTCTTCCTTGATCAGCCGGTGATTTCCCTCAAAAGTAGGCCAATCTACACGTCCGGGAAAGGCAAAGAGCTTTTTCCCTTGCCTCTTCCCCATTTCCATCGTGATCATCCCCCCTCCTTTGAGAGGAGATTCTACCAAACAGAGCCCCATCGCCAGTCCGCTAATCAATCGATTTCGCCGGGGGAAATTCTGTCTCAGTGGCGGCATTGCCATCGGGAATTCGCTGATCACCGCTCCGTTGGCTCCAATCTCTTCTGCAAGACCCTGATTTTCTCTTGGATATATGTTGGCTAGCCCAGAACCTATCACAGCGATGGTCCGTCCCGTTCTCAACGCTCCTCGATGGGCCGCGGTGTCAATCCCGCGTGCCAACCCGCTCACAACGCAAATCCCTCTTTCAGCAAGCTCTCCACCTACCCTTTCGGCCATCTCTTTCCCATAGAGGGTCGCGTTTCTCGTGCCGATGACCCCGATAGCGACCTCATCCTCTGGGGAGATTTCCCCTTTTACATAGAGAAGGGGTGGAAAGTTTCGCAGAGTCAAAAGTTTTTTTGGGTAGCGAGGGTCTTGATAGGAAATGACCGAGACCCCATATCTTTCCGCCAACTCAAGATCTTCTTTGTCACTTTTAAGCAGCTGATCCATTTGAATCACAATTAATTTTCATATATACTTCGTGATCAACAATTAAAAAATCAAGAGATGATTTCAAAAGAGCTGCTTATTTCCTCAAACAGCCGAGGGTTGCTGGTGGGTCCGGGGGAGAGTGAAGAGGCTTTTGTCAAGCGCTGCAGCGCTGCTTCCTCTTCCCCTCGCCCTGCTTTCGGCCATACCGAAAAACTCTTCGGCATCTCACCGGATTGGATTTCCGTCCAATATTCTAATCGGGGCCTTCTCCCTTGGGTAGGAGGAGCTGTCACAATCGAAGAAGAGCGATTCACGCTTCAGATTCGCAAAGCTTTTCGCCAAAAAGAGCGCTATTTGGGCCTCTATTCTCGCGAAGAGATTCTCTCTCATGAGTTTGTGCATGGAGCAAGACGTGCTTTTGATGAGCCGATTTTCGAAGAAATCTTGGCCTACCAAACCTCTAAGTCCAAATTCCGCCGTTTCTGGGGTCCTCTCTTTCGCTCTTCGAAGGAGAGTCTTCTCTTTCTGCTCTCTCTTCCGTTTTTTTATATTCCGTGGGGTTTGCCATTTACTTTTGGGATCATGACTTTTTTTCTCTATCGGCTGCTAAAATATCAGAAGATTTTCTCGCGCACGCTCTTTCGTCTAAAAGAAGTGGTTGGAGATAAGGCGCTAGGGCTAGTTCTCAGGCTGACCGACAAGGAGATCAGCCGCTTTTCGCGAGCAACTCCCGAGCAGATAATTGCCTACGCTTCCGAATGCAAATCACTCCGCTGGAAGCAGATCGCCAGCACCTACTTTTCGTAGAAATGATTGGAGGCTTCATCGAGAAGCTCCAGCAGTCTCTTGGTGAGAACGGCTCCATCCTCTTGAAGTTGATCGAGTTGCTTTAATATGGTTTCGCCTCTTTTGCCACGGGCAACGTCTTCGTACTTTTCGCATAGGGTGTGGTAGCGTTCTATTTTAGTTTCTAGCGCAGAAAGAGCGGCGTCCATTTTTTTACTGGTTCGTTCGAGAGCACGTTTTTGTGTTTTGGATAGAGAGCTTCTTCTCCTTTTTGGCTCGGAGGCAATACAGAGCCAGCTGTAGCCCCCAGGGGAATAATTATTCATCTAGATATCTCCTTTCAGGAGATATCGGCAGATTCCCTCTATAACTTTAGAAGAAGCTCTTTCTTTGGACGGTGTTGCCAATGCCTAATTCATAGCGGTATTTGGCGATGGTGCGACGGGCACAAGGTATGCCGCACGCCTTGATCTTTGTTGAGATGGTCTCATCGGAGAGGGGAGAGCTACGATCTTCGTCGGCGATCATCTCTTTGAGAAGCTCTTTGACCGATCGAGAGGAGATCTTTTTGCCCTCATCAGTGGTATAACCGTGGGTGAAGAAGGAGCGCAATGGGAAGATCCCACGGGGACAGCTCAGATATTTGTTGGCAACGGCTCTTACAATCGTCGATTCGTGTAGTTCTAGCGTTTCGGCTACTGATTTCATGGTAAAAGGAACCAGATTGCCCTTAGGATCAGAGAGATACTCTCTCTGCTTTTCGAGGATCTGTTCGGCGATACGGTAGATGGTTCGGTGTCTTTCGGAAATATTGCGCAAGAGCCACTTTCCAGAGGCGATTCTCTCTTCGATATACTCTCGTGTCTCTTTGGCCAGGCTCTTGTCTTCGAGCATCGTGAGATAGTTTTGATTGAGTCGAAGAGGAGGGATTGTGTCGTTGTTGACGACGATAGTCGGTTCATTCTCGTTAAACAAGATGGTGACGTCGATGGTAATGTAGTTTGGGTTCAAGGGATAGTGGCCACGAGAGAGATTGGTGCCGGGATGGAGGTCGAGGAGGGAGATTTCTTTCTCAATGGTTTTGCAGACCTCTTCTGCGGAGCAGCCTAGCGCTTTGGTGATAGAGGGGATGCGATTGTGGGTGAGATGGTCAAAGTGGTGGTCGATGATGCGATAGGCCAGCGATTGGTTTTTGTCTAGGCCGCGCAGCTGTATTAGCAACGACTCGCGAAGATTTCGGCCACCAACTCCTGAGGGATCAAAAGTTTGAATCTCTGCTAAGAGAGTTTCAAGCTCTTGGAGAGAAAAATCGTTGAGGAGGGCGATCTCTTGAAGGGGGGTAGTGAGAAAACCATCGCCGTCGAGGTTTCCAATAATAGCTTCTGCGCCTTGTAGCTCTCTATCGCTCTTGAAAGTCCCTCGAGCTTGAGAGCAGAGATGGTCAAAAAGAGAGGTTTCGTAAGCGATAGAGCTTTCTAGAAACCCCTTGAGATCCTCTTTTTCCCTTCGGTTTATGTTGACCGGTTCGCGAAAGGGGAGGGGGTCAGAATATTCTAAGAGAGG
>SDBU01003805.1_pt1 | contig 18987 bp, 18 predicted proteins | sample 2277071 | NCBI WGS metagenome assembly SDBU01 (sample SAMN10397929, study PRJNA504765) | marine sediment metagenome | isolation source: marine sediment core GS08_GC12, 126 cmbsf | place: Arctic Ocean: Gakkel Ridge, Loki's castle | collected 2008 | reverse complement strand
AACCCGGGCATGATGTTGGCGGCCGGACTGCTGGCCCGCAAAGCGGTCGAGCGGGGACTGAAGGTAAAGCCCCACGTGAAGACCAGCATGTCGCCCGGCAGCCGGGTCGTTTCCGACTACTTGCGCCAGGCCGGCTTTGAAAAACCGCTTGAAGAATTGGGATTCCACACCGTCGGCTACGGCTGCATGACCTGCATCGGCAACAGCGGACCGCTGGCGCCGGAAGTGACCAAGGCGATCGACGATGGAAAACTCATCGCGGCGGCGGTCCTCAGCGGCAATCGCAATTTCGAGGGCCGCGTCCATCCACTGGCGAAAGCGAACTACCTGGCCAGCCCGCCGTTGGTCGTGGCCTACGCCTTGGCCGGCACGGTGGACTTCGACCTGACGACCGATCCGCTGGGCACCGGCAGCGACGGCCGGCCGGTCTCCTTAAAAGACATTTGGCCCACTTCGGACGAGATCTCCACGGCCGTTTCCCAGGCGATCAATCCCGAGATGTTCCGTGCCCGATACGCCGACGTGTTCGAGGCCAGCGAGGCGTGGAACCGCGTCGCGGTCTCCGAGAGCGAGTTGTTCCCGTGGGACGCCGAGAGCACTTACATTCAAGAGCCGCCGTTTTTGGTCGATATACCTCTCGAACCGGGACCGATCCAGCCGCTGGTCGGCGCTCGGGCATTGGCCGCGTTTGGCGATTCGGTCACGACCGACCACATTTCGCCCGCCAGCGCGGTTCCGGTGGGCAGTCCGGCCGGCAATTATTTGCAGGAGCTAGGCGTCGCGCCGGCCGATTTCAACAGCTACGGGGCTCGGCGGGGGAACGATCGGGTGTTGGTCCGCGGCGCGTTCTCGAACATCCGTATTCGCAACATGATCGCCCCCGGAACCGAAGGGGGCGTTACGCGACACTTGCCCGACGGCGAACTGATGTCGATCTACGACGCCGCCATGAAGTATAAGGCGGAGGGCGTGCCCACGATTATCCTCGCCGGCAAAGAATATGGGACCGGCAGCAGCCGCGACTGGGCCGCCAAGGGACCGTACCTGCTGGGTATCCGTGCAGTGATCGCTTCCAGCTTCGAGCGAATCCATCGCAGCAACCTGGTGGGTATGGGTATCCTCCCGCTGCAACTATCCGACGGCCAATCGTGGGAATCGCTCGGCTTGACCGGGGAGGAAGTCTTCGACATTCCCGAACTGAACGATTCGCTTCGCCCCGGCGGCAAGGTGAAGATCAACGCCACGGCGGACGACGGCGCCGTCCGGCAATTCACGGCCGATGCGCGGATCGACACGCCGGTCGAGCTGGAATACTATCGCCACGGCGGCATCTTGCAGACGGTGTTGCGGAAGTTGGCGAAAGAATAGCCGCTGGCGGCTTCGCATCCGCTTGCGGTTTCGCAATGCGCGACCACCGGTCGCGGCATTACGTTAGCCGGTGGGCAATCTCCTCCTCGACGATCTCCAACTCGTCGCGGTAGTATTGAATTGCCTCGGCGGGGTTGAGGTTGAGTATCGCCCGGCCGTCGGTTTCCCAGTGGTCGCGGTCGAAGCGAAAAACGGCGGTGCCGGCCTGTGGATCGTCATCGCAATCCTCGATCGCCAGCATGACCGCCACCAGGGCCGACAATTCTCCGCTGCTCCGGCTGCGGACGTAGGCCACGTCGTCGTCGAACGCACAGTCGTCCCAGCGGGGCGCGTCGGGGTTGGCGCGATCGGAGGCCAGTTGCTGAAACCGCGCCTCGAGATGTTCGCGTTGGACGTGGAACCGCTGCTTCGCCCGGGTTAGGCCGGTTGCCCGCGAAGTCTTTTTTCTCGATTTTCGGAAGAAAGCCGCCGCTGCCATCGACAGCAAAACAGCGACGACAATCGGAATCCACCAAAACGAAGACATAATGATTATCCGCGAACGTGAGAATTACTTGAACCAAGTATACTTTGTCATTGTACACGACGGCGATTTGGCGCGGCAAATATTTCGCCGCATTATCAGTTTAGCGGCCATCGGTACGACGGCCAGAGCCCCTACGCAAGCCGCCGTACCGGCGGCTGCTAAACAATACCCCCCACCCCTCGCCCCCCGTCCCAGTTTATGATACCGTGGCGGCATGGCCATACTCGGCGCTCACCAGTCGATCGTCGGCGGATATGACAAGGCGGTCGATCGCGCCCGTCGGTGCGGCTGCGATTGCCTCCAGTTGTTTACGAAAAACAACAACCAATGGGCGGCCAAGGATATTACGTTACAACAGGCACAACGGTTCCGCGAGGCCCTGGACTCTCTCGGTTTGACCCATCCGCTTGCCCACGACTCCTATCTAATCAATCTTGCCAGCCCCGATCCTAAGTTGTGGCGGAAATCGGTCGATGCCTTCGTCGTCGAACTGCACCGGGCCGAGACGCTTGGGATTCCGTTTGTCGTGACCCATCCTGGCGCGTATACGACCGCCGACGAGGAAACCGGCCTGAGAAACGTGGTCCGGGCGGTGGACGAAATCCACTCCCAATCGCGCGGCCTGAAAGTTCGATGTTTGCTGGAAACCACTGCCGGCCAAGGTACTTCGCTCGGCTGGCGGTTCGAGCAACTCGCCGCGGTCCTCGACGGCGCGAACGATCCCGAGCGGCTCGGGGTCTGCTTCGATACCTGCCATGTGTTTGCGGCGGGTTATCCGCTATCGCCCGAGAAGGAATATCGGGCCACCTTGGCGGCGTTCGACCGATTGTTGGGACTCGAACGGATCAGGGCGTTTCATCTGAACGACAGCCGACGCGGGTTGGGTAGCCGGATCGACCGTCACGAGCACATCGGCCGCGGCGAGCTTGGACTCGATCCATTCCGGCTGCTGTTGACCGATGATCGGTTCCGCGATGTTCCCATGTACTTGGAGACCCCGAAAGGACAGGAGGACGGGGTAGATTGGGACGTGGTGAACTTGAAGACGCTTCGCTCGCTCGTGTATTAGTAGATCGTTGCGGTCAAAATTGTATGTTTAGCGGCCGACGGCACGTCGGCCACGAGCGGTCAGACTTGGCCGACGTGCCGTCGGCCGCTAAACGGCAGTGAATTGTTGTCTGCGGATTGGGGGTATTGGAATGGCGCGAAATGCGTATTTTGCCGCCTCCGCGACGATAGTCGGTTTAACAATTGACCCCCCCCGCTTTCCTCGATAAATTAAGGGTTATGGATCTCGTCTATTACAAACGGTTCCACATGGAAATCAATTTGGCGGGACGGAACCTTACCCCTAGCCCGCTGCCGGAGTGTTTCTTTTTCCTGCCGTGGGAGGAATCGCTGTTGGACTGCTTCGCACGGGCAAAGTATTTGAGCTTTCGCGACGAGGTGGACTCCAATGTTTTCCCGTGCCTGGCCGATTTTGCCGGGTGCCGGCGGCTGATGGCGGAGATCGCCGGCAGACCCGGTTTTCTGCCCGAGGCCACTTGGTTGCTCGTCCGTCGGACGGGCAAACAGAAGCGGCCGGAATACTGCGGGACCGTGCAAGGGGTCCGCGACCGGCACGGATTCGGCGCGATCCAGAACCTGGGCGTCGCCGACGAGCACCGCCGCCACGGCCTGGGCACCAATCTACTGTTGCAGTCGCTGGCCGGATTTCGGCACTCCGGCGTCCGCCGCGTGTTTCTCGAGGTTACCGCCGATAACAACGACGCCGTCCGCCTCTACAGGAGAGTCGGATTTCACACTATCAGGGCCATCTACAAAACCGTCGAAACGGCAAATACACCGTGAACCAGTCTATCTTCTCCCACACATATCCGAACGGGCTGGTGCTGGTCGCCGAGCCGATGAACTGGCTGCAATCGGCCGCCTTCACGTTTCTGTTGCCGGCCGGCTGCGTCCACGATCCGGCCGATCGCGGCGGGCTGGGTGGTTTCACCTGCGAATTGGCGCTGCGCGGCGCCGGTGAGCGCGACAACCACCAATTCATCCTCGATCTGGACAATCTCGGCGTCGAGCGGAGCGAGTCGGTTTCCAGCACCCACGCCGGATACAGCGGCGCCACGCTGGCCGAGAACTTGCCCAAGGCGCTGGCGATTTATGCCGACATGCTGCGCCGCCCGCATCTGCAGGAAGACCAGTTGGAGGCGGGTCGGCTGGCCATGCTGCAGGAACTTTCGGCGGTCGAGGACGAGCCGGCGCAGAAGGTGATGATCGAGCTGCGCAAGCGGCACTATCCGCACCCCTGGGGCCAGCCTTCACATGGCGACCGCAAGGCATTGGAGGCAACGACCATCGACGACATCCGCCGCCACTTTCACCGCTATTATTGCCCAAACGGCACGATTCTCGGCGTCGCCGGACGGGTCGATTGGGAGCGGTTAAAAGACCAAGTTGGAGAGTTGTTCGGCGATTGGACCCCGGGGGGCGACGACAGCTTAGACGAGTCGCACTGCGCCGTCCGCTACGAACACATCGTCCACGATTCGCAACAGACGCAGATCGGCATCGCGTATCCGAGCGTACCCTATCGCCACCGCGAATACTTTCAGGCGTGGGGCGCGGTGGGCGTGCTCAGCGGCGGAATGAGCGCCCGGCTGTTTCACGAGGTCCGCGAGCGCCGCGGCCTCTGCTACAGCGTCTACGCCACCCATCATACGCTCTGGCATCGCGGGGCGGTCTTCTGCTACGCCGGCACCGGCGCCGATCGGGCACAAGAGACCTTGGACGTTACCCTCGGCGAGTTGACCCGTTTGGCCAAAGGGATCGAGGAATCGGAGCTTGACCGTCTGAAGTCCCGCATTAAGAGCGCGCTGATAATGCAGCATGAGTCGAGCACGGCCCGCAGCTCGTCCTTGGCCCGCGACTGGTATCACCTCGGCTACGCCCGGACGTTGGAGCAGGTGGGCCGGTTGATCGACGAACTGACCGGCGGCAGCATCAACGCTTATCTATCCGAGCATCCGCCGTCCGACTTCACGGTGGTAACTCTCGGCCCGCGCCCCTTGAAGGCGCCGGATGGAATGTCGCGGTAGTTGTAGCGTGCGCGGCAACCGTTTACGGGACGACCGTCACTCAGAGCGCAGCGAAAGATATCGTCCGCAGCGCACCTTCATCCGAGATCCTTCGCTGCGCTCGGGATGACGGATTCTCTATTGGCCAGTGAACGGTTATCGCGCGCGGCAACGCACCATGCCGAGGGTTTTTTCGGATAATCGGCGAAATTCACAAAAAAGATTTTCTTCCCGGTGATTCTGGCCCGAGATATCGGGCTACTCGGGATTCGTCGCAAACCGCCTAATTTACCGGAAAAAATCCCCCTTCCCCCCCCTGGTGCGGCCAAACGACCTTCCCCAGACCTTCCCCAGACAACTTCCCGATCTGTGTCATACTGACAGCGTGGCGATAGCCGTGGCGAGTTGGCTGCACATGGGTCAAGGAGTGTCCACCAACAATAAAAGGGGATCAGACAATTCGAGCAAACGGCATAGTTGCCTTCCTTGTGATCGGTTTGGCCTGTCGCTATAACCCGATTAGGGCAATTTTCCAACACTTTAACCCCCCGGTAGATATTTTTTTTTATTCTTGCGAAGATCAGACATTTAGTGGTTGACATGCCGATCGTTTTAGGTACGATGATAAGCGTGTATGAACCTTGTCGGGGAAGAGAATTGCATTACAGTCCATCTTGAGGCAGCGACAGCACCCAATCCGAAAACTTCTCGCTTGTGAGGATGTTTTCATTCTGTCTTGGGTGTGTGGGTAGTCCGTCCATTGCTACTCAACCCATTCGCACATTTTAGGTGGGACTTCCTTGGCCGTTTATCGTCCAGGGTGTTCTGCTTGCGCAGTCCGACGGCCCAATAAGATATGCACTTTGCGTTAACCACTATCCATGAATACGTAAGGGAGTTCCAACATGTTTCGGTTTCAGCAATTCACTCTCGCGACATTACTTGCCTTGGTTGCACAGACCGCCAACGCGGACCTTATTAGTTGCGATTTTTCCAGTGAGACAGACGCGTCGATTTTATTCACTGGCGCGGGTGACACGATCGAGTTTCTCAACACGAGCACGTATGATTTCGTCATTGCTACGACTTCGCCGAACTTGGGGGGACTTCAAGGCAATATCGGCGGAACATTCCTGGTGGGAACGATTACAGTCGACGGGGGCATGGAGACAGCAAGCGTTACGACAGCGGACGGTTCCTTTAGTGTGTACGACGGGGCTAATACGCTGACGGCGGATCTGGACTGGATAGACATTTTTGTCTTCAATGAGTTTGTCGGGGGGTTGAACGTGATGGGTGGTACTGCCAACCTCGACAACTTCAGCTATTCCGGGAGCAACAGCGATTTGCTCAGCATCTTGAATGGGAGCGATCAGACGGTCATTTTGACGTTCCAGTTCTCGCCACTCACGAGCAATTCGTTGACGGTGTTGATGGCGGACGATCAGGTGAACAGCACCAGTTACTCCGGTTCCCTGTCGTCGGTTCCGGAGCCGGGCATGCTGGTGCTGCTGACCCTCGGCGGATTTGTCGCCTTGTTCGGCTATGCAATCAAGAGGACGGGCAGATGATTCTCTCGATGTCGCAAACTCCGCAGACGCCGGAAAGAGCCCTCAGGCCGGTGGTTGGGCTTGCCCAACTGGCCGAAGCGTTCGCCTGCGCCGCCGACGGTCAATGCGACAAGTGGGAATTCGCCATCCGCATGGAGAACCTCCCTGCCCTTGGGATCGGCGAAAGCGAGCTTCGCTGGCTGGTGAGCAAGGGCTATGCGGAACACGCCTGCGAGACCACCACGACTCGCAATACGACGCGGAAGTTCCGACCGGGCAGAAATCTGGCCTTCACCGCAAAGACGTGCTTTGTTTTGACCGATGCCGGGGCCACGTATGCAGCAACCGTGTTGGGTGAATCGGGTACTGGTCCATTTTTCGGCGGGTCGCCTTCCGCTGGCCCCCAGGTCACTCATCGGCCGCATTGGGACGGCGAACTCCGTGTGCTTCGCATGGGCACCGACAAGATGAAGGAATACAGGCTTCCCGCGCCCAATCAAGAGGCGATTTTAGCGGCCTTCGAGGAAGAGGGCTGGCCGGACCGCATCGACGACCCGCTCTCCCTGCAGGCCGACCTAGACCCCAAGTGCCGCCTGCACGATACGATCAAACGTCTTAATCAAGCCTACAAGCATTCGCCTCTCCGCTTCTATGGCGACGGCACGGGTGAAGGGGTTTGCTGGAAACTCGTGGCCGAGGCCGCCCAGAACGCCCGAGGGCAAGCTGCTCCCAAGAGACCCCGCCTCGCCGCGTAGTTGCCTCTTACGGCCGCCTCGCATCGCTCTGGTTTTATCTTTCGCCGGGGATTTCCCGCTCTGGAACCTGCGTTTCCCTGCGAATACATCGCCGGGCGACTCAGACCAAACCCCAGATAAGCCCCAGAGCAACCCCAGACAAGCCCCAGACAACTTCCCGATCTGTGTCATGCTGGCAGCGTGGTGATAGCCGTGCAAGGCGGTTTGATATTGTTCTTCACGGGTGGAGGCAGCGAGTCGGAAAGAAAAATGCTTCTGGGAAATGCGTTTCGCGGAGGCACGGCTAGAGCGGGGACGATTGCCGTAAGTTTTTGCACGGAGCAAGGCAAGCACTTTTGCCGGAGTGGCAATCAACGAAACGTCCCGAACGGACCATGTGAGTATCGTGAGTATCCAGTAAGAAACTACGTGATTCAAAAAAGGGAGACAACTCAGATGAAGTGCAAAGTAGCGACAATTTGTGTGATGACTGCGGCGGTGATTCTGCTCGGCGTCATCGGGAACGCACAAGCTGCCACGGCTACGGCTTACGTCGGCACCGCACACGGAACAAACGCCTTCCAGGTGCAAAGCGGCGGCAGTCAACTCTACTACGAGCCGCAACCGGACACGGTTTACGTTTGGGACAACAACAACGGCGACCCGCCGGGCACACACGCCACGAATACCTACGGTGGCGTGACCTACGACCGCGACGGCATGAAGACCTTCGCCGGCACGGACGTTGCCTACGGGCAAAGCATCAATATCGTCCATTTGCAGTTCGATTACTACACCGGCCCTGATACGACCGGGTACAATATGGCTGGCGTGGCTATCAATTTTTTCCTCACGGACGGTAATGGGCACTATGGTATCTGGTCGGCCACCAGCGGCGCGGCGCTTTATACCGACGTGGATTTAGGCGATGACTGGATGCGCCGCACACTGGATTGTTCAAGCATACCCGATGCCTCTTCGGTCGCAGTGTACGAGCACAACGGATTCTCTGATGAATTCAACGAGCCGTACACGTCCATCAATTGGGGAATACTCAAAAACTTCACGGTCGCCGGGTTTTACGATTATCAGCGCACGCCGGATGGCGGGTTCGAGGCCTGGAACGAAACCCTCTGGACCGACATTACCAACGTGGATGATTCCGGCGACACCACGCTCAATGAATATGGCATCACGCTCAACTGGGGCGACACCGTTGGCGGGATGTATGAAGACGGCAACGGAGAAATCGGCGCCGCTGCCAACCGCCCATACGGCCAGGCGGGACGTCTGATCAACGATTACTCGGTCACTGTCGGCGCAACGACCTACGACATGAGCTTCGAGGCCGGCGTCGTTCCCGAGCCGGGCACTTTCGTGCTATTGATCCTCGGCGGGTTGACCGCGCTGACGGCAGCATGGATTCGTCGTCGGCAAGGGAGGTAAGAAACAGTATTGCACGACGGTGCGCGGCGTCGTTGGGGCGCATTGCCGACGTTCGGAAAGATGCGGAAACAACCATCATCGGAGGCAGCAGCAAGACGAATGTGGTTTCTGCGTGGGATTGTAAATCGTTGTGGTCAGGGATGGTGATCGCGTCCTGATTCACAAACGTGAGCTTCGGAGGCAGCTTTTCGAGATGGCGGGTGTTTATTGTTTTTTTTGCAACCTAAACAACAAAGAGTGTGTCGCAATCGGCTTACTTGGAGGCGAAGGCCCCCCGACCGAGAGCGACGCAACAAGGTCGAAAGACCGAAGGAGCCTGAAAGTGAAAAAGTTAGCAATGATTTGTGCAGTGGCAAGTTTAGTGATTGCTTCACAGGCACACGGTGCATTGCTGTTTGATCGGGGTCTTCCGACTGCCAATCTCAACAGTGCCGCCGGTGCAAACCGAAGCAACGTGACCTGGGGGGGGACGGGACCTACTAGATTCATCGGTGACGACTTTATGATTGGCACTATCGGCCAGTCTTATGTTATTGAGAGTCTTACGGTCTGGGGAGCACAGTATGACCCGCTCAGTGACGACATCGACAATATCTGGCTTTACATGGGCAAAACCGGCGATTCGCTGGTGTTACTCTCGACCGGTTCGGTTTCTGGTAATACGAACAGTAATCCCAATATCACCCATTCGTATGTCAATTACCCCACTACTGCCATATCTTTGTACGAGGGAAACGAAAATAGCTACCCCATCAGTCAGACTACATTCAGCGGTCTGAACTATGCTGTGGATGGCGGTGTGAAGTACAATTTTGGCGTCGATGGCGATAAATATCGGTGGTGGACCCATGCCTCTAACGCCGCATTGAGCGTATCGCCTCAAGATGGTGCTGACGGCCTTTTCCTGGAATTCGATACCACCGATCTAAGCAGCGTTGTTGTACATGACAGCCTTCCTGATAGCTGGGATAAATCTAGTGACATCAATGTTCAGATATATGGAGTCCCCGAGCCGGGGACGGTGACCCTGCTGACCCTCGGCGGGCTGACCGCGATTGGGATGACGTGGATTCGTCGTCGGCGAGGGAGGTAAGGAACAGTATCGCACGGCGATGCGTGGCGTCGTTGGCGCGCATTGCCGACGTTCGGAAAGATGCGGAAACAACCATGATCGGAGGCAGCAGCAAGACGAGTGTTGTCCGTGAAGGATCGTAAAGCGGTGTTCATCGACGATGCGTTTAGATAAATAGTTCTGACCCCTTTTTCACCCTTTTTCACCTTTCAGCACTACTTTACTCCAGCCTCCAGCCTAGTCTAAAGCCTGCCCCGATGGCCCGTAGACGCCACCGACCGCTCCGCGGACACCCCCGGACCGTCCGGGGACGGCCCCGATTGGTCCGGGGAACCCCCCCATTGGCCCACGGACGCCCCAGACCGCTCCGCGGGCGTCCCCGGTTCGTCCGGGGAAGGCCCCGATTGGTCCGGGGAACCCCCCAGTAGGAAAGTAGGGTGGGACAAGCGAAGCGCAGTCCCACCACAATTTTCCCAGTTGTTGGTGGGACTGCGCTTCGCTTGTCCCACCCTACACTCGCTTTCCGCAACAGGAACTATTTTGTTGTCGGCACTCAGGCGGGCTTGATAGTCGTACGGGCGTTACTTTCGCAGATGATGAACCCAGGCAGGCGGGACGTTCAGCCACACCGCGTCGCGGCGGATTTCGTGGTGCTGAAGTACCGACCGCATGGTCTGGCCGATGGCCCGCAGCCGCGTCCGTTCCGCCCGGCCGCTTAGCATTGCCCGCGCCGGACGCACCGCGATGTACTCGAAAAACGAGAGCATCCCCCGAGGCGCCAACCGATCGGTCAGCACCTCGAGAATCCGTTCCACGTCGGCCGCGGAAAAATTGTTCAGCGGCAGGCCCGAGACAATCACGTCGTAGCTCTCGCTGCCCGGCAATTCCTCGATCGGGCAGTGGTGGATCCGGGCGCGGTCGGCGACCGACAGAAAGGCCGGCTCGGTCTGAAAACGGCGCTCCAGTTGTCTGACGAACGTCTCGTTTAGCTCGACCAGATCGAGTTGGTCGTCGGCACCCATGCCGCCGACGATCCGGCGAGTGACCGCGCCGGTGCCGGGACCGACCTCGAGGATTTTTCGGGGTTGTTTTCCCGGTTTGTGGTTGCCGACGAAACGGGTCAGCGCCGCCGCCAGGAACCGCCCGCTGGGTAAAACCGCCCCAGTGGTATGGAAATGCCGGATGTATTCTCGAAAGAACAGCGCGTTTTCGGCCAGACGTCGTACCATCCGCGTGATTTTACCGCACGGGACTGAACGACGCCATCCGGTCGGGCAAAATCGCGCCGGCGGGAATGACCGGCCCCAACGACGGTTCCGCCGCCGGCTTTGTCGTGGGCCGTGGCTTGGGCACCGGCTGCTTCCGCACGGGACCGATCGACGCCATCCGATCGGGCAGAACCGCGCCGGCGGGAATGACCGGCCCCAACGACGGACCAGACGACGGTTCCGCCTGCGGCTGTGGCTTGGGCGGTGCCGTGGGCTGTGGCTTGGGCGGTGGCTGCTTCCGGGCGATTTTTACGGGACGTCGCGCGACACGCTTTTTCGGAGGTGGCGACACCCGGTTAAAGGCCCGTTTGAATATCCGGTATTCCTCGGGATAGAGGATTTTTTTTGCGTCGATGAGAATGATAATTCGTTCCTGGGCGCTGATTCGCCCGTCGGCTATCGCAATGCAAACCATGTCGCGCAGGTCTTGCCGGGCGGCAAAGGCCACCAGACGGCTAGGTTTTGCGGCGGCCGGACCGGCGGCGATAATCGCCAGCAGCAAAGCCGCAACGCCTATCGACAATCGATTTCGCATGATATCCCCCGTTGAACGCTCCATCACTATCCGCAAATCTATCAATGTCATCGGAACCGGATTCAGCGGAACTTGACGCACACCTTGCCCAAGCGGGAGAGTTTAGCGTTCAGCGGGCCGAAGAATCGGTATAGTCAGCAAGGGTTACCGAGATACCCCGATTTAACATCCCCGAAACGCTTTTCTTGTGCCTTGGCAGCTAAGTTTCTCGATCGGGTTCGGCCAGCGAGGCGGGTTTGATCGAGTCGAGCGAACCGATCTTGAGAATCTGCGGCCAGATGCAGATCGCCCCAAATACGACTAGAATCGTACCCACCCCGCCGCTGACGACCGAAATCACGGGCGTAAACAACCAGGCCACCAATCCCGATTCCACTCCGCCGATGTCGTTCGAGGCGACGATGAAGATGCCGTTGACGGCCGACACTCGGCCGCGCATTTCGTCGGGGGTGAGCATCTGCACCAAGGTATGGCGCACCACCACGCTGATGTTGTCCAGCGCGCCGACGATGAACATCATTCCCATCGAAAGCCAAAAGTTTTCCGAAAAACCAAAGATGATTGTGGCCACGCCGAAACCGAGGATGGCCCAGATCAATGTCACTCCGGCGCGTTTCAGCGGCGGACGATGTACGAGCCAGAGGGCCATGCACATGGCCCCGACGGCGTCGGCCGCGCGAAGAAACCCCAGCCCCGACGCGCCCACGTGAAGAATATTCTCGGCGTAGATCGGCAGCAGGTAAATCGCACCACCCAGCAACACCGCGAATAGGTCGAGCGTAATGGTTGCCAGTATGAGCTTGGTTCGCCAGACGAAACGAACTCCGGCCGCGACGTTTTCCCAAGAGACCGGCTGATCGATACTACCCACCTGCCGATGCCGAATTAAGAAGACCGCCGCAATCGCAGCCAGTCGGCAAAGGACGATCAAAATGAAGGCCGGGATTGCATTTTCCGAAAACACCGCCATGAAGTTGCCGACGACCGGACCCAATAATCTGATAAGCAGCTCCTGTTTTTCGGACATGGCCACGATTAGACCGCCGACGACCGGACCCGTGACCGATGCGATATAAAAAACGGTGCTGTTCCAGGTGATGGCGTTGGGGAAGATTTTGGCCGGCACGAGTTGCGGCAGCAGCGACGCGCGCGAGGGGCTTCCCAGCGCCCGGCCGATCGCGCCGACGCCGAGGCAAAGGTAAATCCACGGCACCGACGCCGAGAGGAAGATGACGATCAACATTCCGATCGCGGCGAAGAGGCTAATTGCCAGCGTGGCCAACAGCACCCGTCGGCGGTCGAAGCGATCGGCGAGTTGCCCGCCCGCGATGGCCAGCAACATTACCGGCAACGCTTGCACCAGTGCCATCATTCCCAACGCCAAAGGCGCGTCTTTCGCGTCGTAGGTGTCCACCAGGTGAACGGCGATGGCCAGCGTCTCGACGTGTTTCGAGAACATCATCGAGAACCAACTACAGGCAAAGCGTCGGAAGTTGGGAATTCGCCAGGGAGCGTAGGGATCGGGTGTGTTTGCGGGGGAGGACATCGGCACCCTGCATTTTGACCGGGAAGTCTCCCGTGTGCAAGGGCGGCGGTTATCCGCCGTCTTGCGATGAACGCGACTTTTCCAGCACCACGTGGTTGCCGCGTTCTTGGAACTCGACCCGCGACATGAACGCCCGCATCAGCATCACTCCGCGGCCGCAGGGACATTCAAGTCGATCGGGTGCGGTCGGGTCGGGAAGAGTGTCGGGATCGAAACCGGAACCCTCGTCGGTGATCTCCACTCGGATTTTTCGGGGAGAAATCCGACAGGAGAATTGCACGTGCTTGCTCGCGTCCGACCCGTTGCCGTGGATAATGGCGTTGACCAATGCCTCGTCTACCGCCAGGTGGACTCCGAAGATGTCGTTCCGATTCCAATGCAGATCTTCCAGCCGACGGAGCACGTCGTCCAACAACCGCCGTCCCGCCGCGGCGTTGCTGGGAATCTTCTGGTCGCATTGCCAGGTCCATTTCTCTTCGGACATGGGCATGAGATGGCGAGGTGTTCCGGCGTTCGGCGCTGGCGTGTCGCGTTCAGAAGGCCGCCAGGGCCTCGGCCTCGTCTTTGCGGATGTCGAATAAGCGGTTGAGCTTGGTGATGGCGAACACCTCGTATATTTCCGGGCGGATGTTCGACAATTTAAGCGTGCCGCCGTGGGCCTTCATCTTTTTGTCCAGAGTGATCAACTTGCCCAACGCCGCACTCGACAGGAAATCGACCGAAGAGAAGTCCAACAGCAGCCGTTCGCGGCCGTCCGCTTCCACGAGCTGGAACAGTTCCTGCCCGAGTTCCTGGATGTTGATGTCTTCGATGATTTTATGGTCGCGGAACCGGACCACGGTCACGTCGCCGACGTGAGAAAGGTCCAGGTGTTGGTATGCGGTCGTCATCCTAAGACGCCTCCGGGGATATCACGATCTGCGGTCAGTGTCGCCATCAACTTGCCGTTTGCCGTCAACGGCTTCACATTCATAATACACCCGAAAGGGGTGGATGGTCAATGGCCTCCCGCTTGCGTTCCGACAATGGAACGTGCGATGGCGATGGGTCGCCCGACTGCGGTCGCGCGGGGGGATTGCGGTATGGTGGCCGCCGTAGATCAACCATATCTCTCCGGCTTCTTCAGGCCCCAACTGTGCAGGACCAGTACGCTTCCCAAGGAGACCAGAGACCAACCAATCCAATCGGGGGGGGTGATGGATTTCTTGGCCGACGGATCCTCCGATTGCGTCAACGTCTGGGTGGCGGCGCCGACCGACGCCAAAGGATGGCCGGTCCGCTCGGCGAGGAATTGCGTGAAATTCGGGGTCAATTCGATCGAGTCGATCATATGAAACTGCCCCCCCATAAATAGACACACCAACCCGGCGAAAAAAAACTGATTGCGAGTAATGTCCATAATCGGAACCTCCTCCGCCACGTCTCATATTTTGTATCGAGCCAAGATCGAGGCGGTCTTCAGCCAGTGCCTATGTGTATGGGATATTCCGTATCAACCGAGCAGATTGCAATGGTTCTCGCGAATGAAGCGAATCCGCGGGCCACCCCGAGGCGTGTCTGCGCTACGCCCGGACCGCTAACCCGAATTATTCAGTAAACCTGAAACTGGGGGCCAAAGGTAAGCACAGCTTACCCGTGTGTCTCGATATTGCGCCATGGGCAAGCTGTGCTTGCCGCATGAAGACTTCATTGCCAAACCATTCATGCCGGAGCAGTTGTAAGACACTCCACGAGGGTGCGTGGAGGAGCTGGTCCACGCATAAAAATGGGAGCGATATTTTCCGCAAGATAATTTTTACCCCACGTCCGGCAAACTCATCCGCTCTTGCCGTATCCACCGGTTTTTGATACTGTTCGACGAGTTTTCCCGAGGATGCCGCGCGCCGAGAGGGTCCATGATAAAACAACGATGGTTATGGTTGGGGCTTTTCAGCATAGTGGCGGCGGCCGCTTGGTCTCATGCTCAAGACCCGGATGAATCGTTCGGGCAACGATTGCACGGGACGGAAATCTGGCGTTTGCCGCCGGTGAACGATTTTTCCGCGTTGACGCCGTCGGGCAGGCTGGATATCGCCTTTCAGACCCCTAAGGCCTTGGTGCTGCCGCATTACAAGATGCTTCCCGCGCCACGACCGGAGGCCGTCGCGCCGGAGGCCGTCGCGCCGCAGCCCGCCCCTTCGACGGGCGAAGTCCCCGCGGCCCCGTCCGATGTTCCTCTCGGCGAAGAGCGTTTCAATGAAAAACCCCAACGGAAGAAACTATGGAGCGGAAGTTTCGACCTCGGATTGGACGGTTCGGAAGGCAACACCGAGACCTTCAATTTCCGCTTCGGAGTACATACCCAGCGCAAGACCAAATGCAACATTTTGACGCTGGGGCTGGACTTCAACAAGCAGGCGTCGAAAACGGTCCCCACCGAGGACCGTCTGTATTTCGACGGCCGCTACGAGCAACTACTCGGCTTGTCGCGGTGGTCGGCGTTCTTTCACGAGACGATCGAATACGATCAGTTCCAGCCGTTCGACGTACGCGACACGTCGGACATCGGCATCGGTTACCGGATAATCGACTGGGAGGGCACTACATTGATCGGTCGGCTGGGCGGTGGTTTTTCCCACGAGTACGGCGGGCCGGAAAACGGAAAGTATTTCCCGGAAGCGGTGTTCGGTCTCCAGTTTGAACGGCAGATCAGCAAGCGTCAGAAGTTTATCGGCACGATGGAATACGCACCCGACGTGACCCGCTTTGCCCGCTACCGCCTTCGCACCCAAGCCGCTTGGGAGGTGCTCTTGGACGAGGACCGGAACCTCAATTTGCGCATAGGCCTATTGGAGCGGTACAACAGCGTACCCAACGGCGCCCGGCCAAACGATCTGGATTACGCCATGATGTTGATGTGGAAGTTCTGACGGCGGCCGGGAATTATTTATATGCGTAAGTGTGCGAACGGGCGTTATACTCCTACGCGGTACTCGCCCTGGAAGCAGGAGGGTAATCCATGAGCGAAATCCGTGTCGAGCAAACCGCCGTCGGACAATCCAACCCCCCGGAACCGGTGCAGCAGCCTCGGCCGCGCGCGGAAAACGGACGCGTAGGGCTGCTCTCGCCCAGCTTCCTCGCACTGGTGGCCACCCAATTCTTCGTGGCCCTGACCGACAACATGTTCCGCTGGCTGGTCGTGCCGATCGGCAGCATACTACTCGGTTCGATGGCACAGGCCCTATCGATCGGGGCAGCTTGTTTCATCGTCCCCTTCCTGATCTTCGCCTCTACGGCCGGGTTTCTGGCCGACCGCTTCAGCAAACGGAACGTAATGGTCGTCTGCAAGGCGATCGAGATCGCGGTGCTATGTCTGGGAGTGGCCGCCATCCTCATGCAAAACGTCTATTTGATGTTTATCGTTCTGTTCCTGCTGGGAAGCCAGTCGGCGTTCTTTATCACGTCTAAATTGGGAGGGATTCCCGAATTGGTCCGGCCCGAGCAAATCGCCACGGCCAACGGCGTGATCAACATGGCCTCTATGGCGGCGATAGTCATCGGCTCGATCCTCGGCGGCGTGCTTTACGATCGCACCGGTCCGCTGGGCCTGACTGACTGGTGGATTTCGGCCTCGGTGCTGATCGGCGTGTCGGTCGTCGGGTTTTTTACCAGCCTGAAGATCGGGCCCTTGCGGAGCGCAAACCCCGCCAGGCGGTTTCCCTGGAACCCCGTCGGGCAAACGGTGCGCGACATCCGTATGCTCTGGTCGAATAGGCCGTTGTTTCTAGCAGCGCTGGCCAGCACGTTTTTTTGGACGCTCGGGATGCTCTCGCAAGTGAATATCTACCTGTTCGCCAACCAAGTTTTGCACGTCGAACAACGGGGGGTCGTCGGTATCCTGCTGGGCGTGTTGACCATCGGCATCGGCCTCGGCGCGGTGTTGGCGGGAATCTGTTCGCGCGGCAAGATCGAGTTGGGGTTGGTCCCACTCGGCGCTGCCGGGATCGCGGTTAGTTCGATGCTGATGGCGTTTGTGCCCGGCGGCGTGGCCGGCCAACCCGTCGGAGCCGGCTTCTATTGGAGTTGCACGTTGTTGCTCGCCTTGGGCATGACGGCCGGATTGTACGACATCCCCTTGCAGGCGTTTCTCCAAGACCGCAGCCCAACCCAGTCCCGCGGCTCGATCATGGCCGCCTACAATTTCATGTCCTTCTCGGGCATGTTGGCCGCATCCGGCCTGTTCTGGATTCTTTCCGGCCCGCTGGGTCTTTCGTCGCGGGTGATCTTCTTTCTCGGCGGACTGGCCACCTTGCCGGCCACGTTTTTCATCATCCGTCTGCTGCCGTTCCATACCACTCAGCTGGCGGTGCGTTTGCTGGTCGGCTGCATGTACCGGGTGCGGGTGGAAGGGATGGAAAACGTACCCGAGGGCGGCGCGCTGCTGGTGGCAAACCACGTCAGTTGGGCCGACGGAGTGCTGTTCGGCCTGGCCTGCCCGCGGCACCCGCGAGTGATCGCCTACGACAAGTATTTCGATAATCGCTGGCTGAGTTGGATCGGCCGGCTGGGGCGGATAATTCCCATCGGCGCGACGCGGAAATCGATGGTCGAGTCGATCCGCACCGCCCGTCTGGCTTTACAACAAGGCGAGCTAGTCGGTATCTTTCCCGAAGGCGGGATCACCCGCACCGGCCAGATCGGAGAGTTTCGCCCCGGATTTTTGTCGATACTAAAAGGAACCAATGCCCCGGTGGTGCCGGTCTATCTGGGAGGGCTATGGGGAAGCATCTTCAGCTACAAGGGTGGAAAATTCTTCTGGAAGCTGCCCAGACGGTGGCGCTATCCCGTCTCGATCCGTTTCGGACCACCGATCCACGATCCCACCGACGTAGACCAGGTCCGCCGGGCCGTGGAGGATTTGGGGTCAAAGCGCACTTAGAGACTATCTCAAAATGTGGCACAGCCGCCCTCGGCTGTGTAATTTGCCCTGCACAGCCGAGGGCTCTTTTAGAAAATAGTTCTGACTCCACATCTGTTCCTTAGCGAAAGCATCGAGTTCGACTTGAAGTATTGAGATCAGCCGTCACGGCCGGACGACCATCGTGCCGCTTAGACGCCGGATCAGACGCCGCATCTCCAACACGCTGAGCGTGGAAAGGACCTGCGGGACGGGCAGGCCGGTCTCGGAGATGATTTGGTCGATCCCGGTGGCCTCGCCGCCGACCGCCAAGAGGACTTGTTGCTCCTGCTCGTTCAACAACAACTCGGCCGGATGGTGGATCATCTGACCGTCGTCGCGCGGGGTGGCCTCGACCAGGGGGCCTAGCTCCTCCAACACGTCGTCGGCCGATTCGACCAGCTTCGCCCCGTCGCGGATCAGCCGGTGGCAGCCGCGCGACGTGCGGCTATCGACGTTGCCCGGGGTGGCAAACACCTCGCGCCCCTGTTCCATGGCGTGTCGGGCGGTAATCAGCGCCCCGCTCCGCTCGGCCGCCTCGACCACGATAACGCCCAACGACATGCCGCTGATCAGGCGGTTCCGCTGCGGGAACATGCCGGCCATTGGTTCCCCGTGGGCGGGCGATTCGCTCACCAGCGCCCCGCGGGCGGCAATCTCCGCGGCCAGCTTGTCGTGTTCCGGCGGGTAGATTTTCAACACGCCGGTGGCCAGCACGGCGATGGTCCGACCGCCGACGGCCAATGCGCCGCGATGGGCGGCGGCGTCGATACCCCGGGCCAGACCGCTGATGACGGTCAGGCCCGCGCGGGCCAGCGAGCCGGCCAACCGTTCGGCCGTTCGCAGACCGTACTGCGTTCCGTGCCGCGTGCCGACAATGCCGATCGCCAGGGCGTCGTCCGGTTTCAACTGGCCACGGACGAAGAGCACGC
>SDBU01003804.1_pt1 | contig 18987 bp, 13 predicted proteins | sample 2277071 | NCBI WGS metagenome assembly SDBU01 (sample SAMN10397929, study PRJNA504765) | marine sediment metagenome | isolation source: marine sediment core GS08_GC12, 126 cmbsf | place: Arctic Ocean: Gakkel Ridge, Loki's castle | collected 2008 | reverse complement strand
GGTGCGCAAGATGTCATGATCCCGATGAGAGATGGGACCGAACTGCCCACGAAGATATGGAAGCCGGGGACTGGGTCGTATCCGGTGGTTTTGACGAGAGGCTACAGGGCTGGTGGTCTTGGGGGTAGATATGCTGGGAGATTCACAGATGCAGGGTATGTGTTTGTTGACCAACAGTGCCGGGGTGACGGCGGATCTGATGGCAGCCGGTTCTTTCCAGACGACAAAGATGGCTACGATTGCATTGAGTGGATTAGCAAACAGCCCTGGTGTAACGGGAAGATTACAATGTGGGGCGGATCATATTGGGGAGCTACGCAATGGCGTGCAGTGGTAAATCAGCATCCTAATCTAAAGGCGATTGTACCAGGCTTCATCAATGCCGAACCCTGGAAAGATCAATACCGAAGTCACGGTGCTATTCACCTTAAGATGACTACTCAGTCGAATCGTGCCATTCCGGGCGGCAGGAAATATTCTCTGCAGCGATGGAAGGAGATGCTTATGTATCTTCCTTTGATTGACATGGACCGCGAGTTTCTGGGCCGCGAAGATAAACTATGGAACGATTATATCTCGCACTCCTCCTATGATGACTACTGGAAGGCGCTCAGTATGCGTGAGGGTAATAAGTATAGGAAGGTCAAGATACCCGTGTATATTATGGCCGGATTCAAAGACTACTATGCCGGGGCGGCGTTCGAGAGTTATCATGCCCTTAGAGCAGTAAGTGAGGAAGAGGAGATCCGAGTTAGAGTTGCGGATATTGGCCATTCGGGTGCTCCTGACATAACTGAGACGATCCGATGGCTTGACTACGTATTGAAGGGAAAGGACACAGGCATCAAGAACGAGCCGCCTATCAAAGTACAAGTCAGGGGAGGCAAGTGGAGATTTGAGCACCGATGGCCGCTTGAAGGAACCCGATTCACGAAATTCTATTTTCGCAGTATAGGCAGTATAGATAGCTCGAGGAAAGGGACTCTCAGTACAACTGCCCCTGGAGATGAACCTCCCACCAAATATGTGTATGATCCGAAGGATCCTGTCTTGACGTTAGGGGCAAATGGCTCTCACGAGTCTGTTCCCGGATTGATTGCAGTTGGTCCTGTGGATCAGCGACCGAACGAGAAACGGCAAGATGTCCTTGTATATACTTCCGCTCCCTTGACGACAGATATGGAAGTAGTAGGCCCCGTTGATGTCAAACTGTACGCCGCCTCTTCTACAACGGATACAGACTTCACGGTGAAACTGATCGACGTCTATCCTGAGGGTAGAGCTTTGAACGTCACTGAAGGGATTGTCCGCGCGAGGTTCCGCAACTCCATCTGGGAATCTCCTTCCTTAATCACCCCAGGAAGAATATATGAATATAAGATCGAACTGCTGCCGGTAGCTGTCGTGTTTGCGAAAGGCCATCGCATCCGTATCCATCTGTCGAGCAGCAGCTGGCCTCTTTGGGACAGAAACCAAAACACGGGCAGGCTCATCGGAATGGACACTGAGATGCAGATCGCCAAGCAGACTATATATCATGATGGAGAACATCCGTCCCATATCATTTTACCTGTAATCAGTAAGTAGAAGAGGCTGGCTATAAACCAAACCGGCCATAGGCGCAGTAATGGATAGCTAAATGGATCATTACAGAGTAGGTATCTCATGACTCAGCGATCAGAAGATACTGCCAAATGCTGGCATTGATGATCTGACTCAAACATCGTACCCACTTATGTCGACATCAGCATGACACTCCTGGTTTTTTCAATGCTTCAGGACAAACCGGTTTAAGCCGAATGCCCATAATTACGCTTTTGCACTTTTAGACTTTGTGACTTTTACGCTAAAATCGAATGGATAATCTCAAGCAAAAAACAGTTGACGCTATGATTTGGCGGGGGATGGATACCTTTGGTCAGCAGGGTATACGTTTTGTCATTGGGATTGTTCTGGCAAGGTTGCTTTTACCGGAACAGTTTGGGCTTATTGCAATGTTGACGATCTTTATTGTGCTGGCACAGACCTTTATTAATAGTGGTTTTGGACAGGCTATAGTCCAGAAAAAAAATGCTGACTATACTGATGAGTGTTCGATTTTTTACTTTAATGTTTTTGTATCTTTGATAGCTACCGGCTTTTTGTGGCTATCAGCGCCTTGGATAGCAGTCTTTTATAAGCAACCTTTATTAACTCCTTTGATACGTGTTTTGTCGCTGAACCTGATTATAAATGCCTTTGCGCAAATACAAAGAACCATCTTAAGAAAGAAAATTGATTTCAAATCTCAACTGAAAGCGGGCGTTTCAGCTTCACTGTTTTCCGGCGTCGTTGGTGTTGTGATGGCATATAAGGGCTTTGGAGTCTGGGCGCTTGTCGGACAACAGGTATCGAGAGCCCTTGTGGAAACCATGATGTACTGGTTTGTCAGTGATTGGCGTCCCGCTTTAATCCTGAGTTTTTCCTCTTTGAGAAGCATGTTTAGCTTTGGGTCGAAGTTGCTTTTTTCGGGATTACTCTATACTGTTTTTAATAATATTTATCATGTTGTTATTGGTAAGCTTTTCAGTCCAGCGGCTTTGGGGTTTTATTCCAGAGCGAAGAGTATCCGGGACATACCAGTAATGAACATTACTTCTACTGTGAGAAGTGTTATATTTCCAGTCTTTGCTACTATACAAGATGACAGGAACAGACTGAAGTCTGGAGCTCAAAAATCTTTGACTACTTTGGTGCTGATTATTACCCCCTGTATGCTCGGTTTGGTTGTTGTTGCCAGACCTTTGGTTTTGCTTCTGCTAACAGAAAAATGGTTGCCATGTGTGCCTTTTTTGCAACTTTTGTGTATCCCCGGTATTTTTTGGCCATTGCATGTCATTAACCTGAATGTCTTGAAGGCTCTTGGACGGTCGGATCTGTTCCTCCGGTTAGAAGTACTGAAACAAATTCTGGTCGTTATCTCCATTGCTGTGACATATCGCTGGGGCATTCAGGCAATGATCTACGGCCAAATCATTGTTAACATTTTGAGCTATTATTTGAACAGCTACTACTCAGGCAAATTAATCAACTATCCGCTCAAAGAGCAGATATTCGACTTAGCACCCTACTTTGGAATAACAATGGTAATGGGAATAGGCGTTTATCTCATTCGATGGTTTCGGTTTCCGAACAACTGTACCTTATTGATTTCCCAAGTTCTAATCGGCATTTTAATTTATGCCGCCATCAACTGGATATTCAGAATGCCTGCCTTTGTTGAAATTATCGACATTTCAAGGGGCAAACTTAAACTGAGCAAACTCTGGCTATGCAAAAACTGAAAATAACAAAACCTCACAAAGTGTGAAACTGGTGATTAGAATCATATTGCGATAAAGTTACGCTGTAATGAATCCAGTAAATATTATCTGTGGAGCTCTTACATTAGCATGAGTAACAAACCTGAATATAGCATTTTTGATCCCGCCGAAATTCCGTGCGAGGAAATCAGCAATGCAAATGCACTCGTCAAAGAACCTGTAGTCAGTGTCACGATGGTCACATATAATCATGAACCATACATCGCCCAAGCGATCGAGGGCGTGCTCCAACAGAAAACCAACTTCCCATATGAACTGGTCGTGGGTGAAGACTGCTCGACCGATGATACTCGCAAGATTGTTCTCGAATATCAGAAGAAACACCCTAACATCATTCGAGTGATCACCTCGGACCACAATGTCGGCGCTAGCAAGAACAATTGTCGAATCCAAAAAGCCTGTCGCGGCAAATACATCGCCTACTGCGACGGAGACGACTACTGGCATCACCCCCGGAAACTACAAAGACAGGCAGACTACATGGAAAGCCATCCCGAATGCGGCCTGGTTTATTCCGATTATGATAAATATGATGTCAGATCCAACAGGAAGGTTGAAAATTATAACAAGTACAGAAAAATAGAATTTCCATTAAATCCTACCCTTTCCGATATCGTCCAAAGCACAGGCCGTATTTCGAGTGCTATGTTGACTTGTACAGTTATGGTTCGAAGAAGTTTACTAAATCAGATTGTTGACTCGGATCCATATCTGCATCAAAGTGAGGAATTTCTGATGGGTGATACTCAAGTCTGGGCGGAAATATCCCACATGGCAGATGCTTTTTATATCGAGGATTCGCTAGCTACTCATAACTTATTGGTTGAATCTGTCGCCAAAAGTAGAGATTTTAGAAAAAGACTGCGATTTACTCTTTCCGGGAAAACAATGCTGCTTTACCTTTGTGATAAATATAATCTTCCATCAAATATCAGAAAAGATCTGGAAAGAAAATGGTGTTATTGTTCTTTACAGTTGGCTTTTTTTGAACGAAATGCTGACTTAGCCGATCAGGTAAAAAAGAGAAAAGGCAGCTTCACATGGAAAGAACGGCTGAAGTACGTCGGCTCCAAGAACCTCATGTTAAATTATCTGCTGAGGGTAATAGCTTATTGTCGCAGGCTCTTTCTACCCCGGAGCAAAGATATCTGGTTCTAATAGTGGTTATGAAGGTAAGTGTACCAAAACAATGTTGCCAAGATGGCGCAGGGATCGTGAACTGTTCAGAAAGCAAGCCTCGTCCGTCGCTAATCTCGGGAAAGTTGTGCAGACTTTCAAGCATCTATTGCAGAAACCGATTGGCTGAGGTTAGCAAGAAATAAAATTGTGGCGTGTGGAATATACTAAGCCTGGATTCAAGTTAGTATTACTTAAATTGTTCTTTCAATTATTTGGTTGCTGGAAGGGGGAGCAACAATTGAGTCAAATAGGAAGGTGAGTTAATGCCCAAAATTCGTATGATTGTTCCTACCTTTCGATCGTGCAGCGATGATATCGCGTGCCATTGACAGCATACTGGCCCAAACACGGCTGTCAGAGAGATAATCATTGTTGATGATGGTTCGACCGATAATACCAATAATACAGAGCAGATTGTGGGTGAATATGGGACTTGCATAGGGTATATCTGTAAGGAAAATGCCGGAGTATATGCTGTGCGAAACAGTTGCATCAAAGCTGCAACAGGGAAGTGGATTGCGTTCCTTGATTCTGATGATGAGTGGTTTCTAGAAAAAATCGAACGACAATTAGCTGTTATGGAGAGTTATCCGGAATTAAGGTGGTGTGCTTGTGGAGTAGAGATTGTTGGCAACGGTCGGTTCAAGATTCATAGCGCGGGACGAGTAGTAGGGTAACTCATGAGGTACGGTTATCTGCCGAATTACTTTATAGCACGCGAATTTGGGATTTTCATTGTTTGTGGAATCAGTTGTATTAGGGCAATATCAGACATTATGATTTGTCAGAGATACCGGATAAGTGGCCAGAAATATTAATATTACTAACATTGGAAAATGAAAAATGGGAAGAAACTTGGACGTTTCGGTAATCATCCCGGCCTATAATGCGAAGAAATGGATTGGCCGCGCGATCAGAAGCGTGCTGAATCAGACTGTCATGCCAGCGGAGATTATCGTTGTCGATGATGGTTCAACCGATGGTACAGCTCAGGCTACGCAGAAATATGGGGCGGCAATACGATATTTCTATCAGCAAAACTCAGGCCCGGCAGTAGCCAGAAACCTGGGAATCGACCACGCAGAATCGGAATGGTTTGCTTTCCTGGATGCCGATGATGAGTGGCTACCCCACAAAATAGAGTCCCAGGTGCACGTGTTGAAAGAGAACCCAGATCTCAAGTGGTGTTGCTCTGCTTGTGAGAATTTCGGTATTGGGATCACCTCACTTTGTTCGCTTCCAGAAGGCCTAAAACAAGAAGCGGTTCATCACAAGGTGTTACGTTTTTTTTCAGCATTGCTCAAAGGTACGATATTTGGTACCCCTGGTTTTGTCATTCATGGATCCGTTTTCGACGAGCTTGGGGGCTTTGATGCCGAAATGCTTACAGGACAAGATGAAGATATGTGGTGCCGCATAGCCCTGAAATACCCGCGGATCGGGTATTGCTGTGATCCTTGCTGGCGCTACCATCGAGAGAATCCTAATTCTGTCCATCGAAGAGGACACGGAGATCGTGACTTTCAGTTTAAAAGCTTATGCAAGAACATGCGTCGTGCGATGGAGCTTGGTTCTGAGGTTGTCAACGAGTTCCATCCGTATGCAAGGATAAAAGTCATAGATTATCTAATTCGAGCGGCTGGCAGGGATTGCTTTATCAACTCTGATACAATCAAGGATGCAAAGACTCTTTTTCCTCTCACAGTTCGTGAGCGAAGTCTTCTGAGAATTGTGAGGTTGCTGCCTAAACCTATTGCACTCAAAGTAGTGGGCAGACTAAGTCCGTGAAGAAGCTTATGATTCATTTGAAAGATCCGGTTAATGAATGATTGTATTAAGACCTACGGCAAGCCCAGTATCTGTTTTGTCTCGCTGGATAACTTTGCTGCGCTAGTGGATGATCCAAAGTTTGGACACATCGGTGGGGCGGAAATACAACAGGTGCTCATTGGCAGGGAGCTTGCCAGACGAGGATATAGAGTTAGTTTCGTAACACTCAATCATGGCCAGGATAATGAGATGGAAATTGACGGGATGCGCATTATTAAAGCGTATGATCAAAATGTGGGAATCACGGTGTTACGCTTTCTGTACCCCAGACTTACCGGGCTCTGGCGTGCGATGAGGAAGGCTAACGCTGACATCTACTACCAAAGAACAAGTGACAGCATCACGGGTATTGTGGCAGCTTTTTGCCGTTGGCATCGTCGGAAGTTCGTGTTTGCTGTTGCGAGTGATGCCAGCTGCCTTGTTAGCCTCCCCTACTGTACAGCGAGGCATGAACGTGTTTTTTGCCGTTATGGTCTCCGGTGGGCGAATCTCGTTATCGCCCAGACGGCGACTCAGCAGAAACTTCTTCGTGAGAACTTCGGTATTGATAGCACGATCATACCCAATTGTGCTCAGGATTACGGGTGTTGCCCGGATGGGACTGACACTGTGGCATCTGTCCGGGGGACGCGCCTCCTCTGGATAGGATCACTTAGGCCCGTTAAACAACTGGAACTGCTTTTGGACGTTGCAGAACAGCATCAGGATCTCCAATTCGACGTTGTTGGTGACGGTAACAGCAAATCGGAATATGTTCAACGCTTGGCGACGCGAGCTAAGTCCATACCAAACGTTCATTTACATGGGACAGTTCCTCATGCATACGTGCAGCAGTTTTATCAGCGAACGGCAGCCCTGATTTGCACAAGTCGTGCAGAAGGTTTTCCAAATACATTCCTGGAAGCATGGAGCCATGGTTTGCCGGTTGTGACAACGTTTGATCCGGACGGGATAATCTCCAGTCAAGACCTTGGAAAAGTGGGTAAAGATATTCCCGAATTGGCGGCTGGGATTCGTAAGTTGTTGGATTCACCGGAGCAATGGCAAAGAATGTCACGGAGGACCCGACAGTTTTACTTGAAGAATTTTACAGTCGATATAGTAATGGCCAAGTTTGAAAAAGCCTTTATGGACGCAAATGGAAAAACAATATCTGGTGGATATGAAATGCTCCAATCGTAATCGGATATTTCCTGAATATGAGTGCTTTGCAAGTGAGTTAAAAGCATTAGTAGTCATTAAGATATAGAACTGTGCATTGAAAAAACGTATTCGATAATAAAAATAAGGTTGTATGGCTAAAAAAGTAATCGTGTGAGATTGCACTGGGTTGGTGATATTGTACTGGCGATATGTGTTGTCAAATCGGATTAAAATGCGGGTTTTTCGCTATATGCATATGAGAGGATCTGTTGAGTGACAAGGCCTATTACGGTTGTTCAATACTGGGCCGGATGTCCAAAATCCCCTAATTCAAAATGGCGACGATTTCTGGCGATTATTCAGAAATGTCGAGAACAGGGCTGGCGGAATTACATTGTCTGGACCAAAATACCTGATAATACTGAACTGGTGGAGCCATTCAGAGAAGCTGACTGTAAAGTTATTCTTCAGCCACGGTCGCGCCGAAACTTCGATCTTGCGTGTGTTTGGCGGACCAATAAATTACTTCGACGTCTAAACTGTGATATTTTTCACTGTTACAATGATCATACAAGTCCTCTAATTGGGGCTGCTCTTGCGGGGGTTCCAGTTCGGATATGGTCGAAGCTGGCAATGTCGCCATACTACGAAAAGAATATCAGGCCTAAAGGCCTGCGTCGTATAGCTCTCAGTTCCAGGGTGTCGTGTGCACTGTCAATTCGTGTTCTGGTGCGATCAAAGGCTGTGAGACAGGAACTTGTTGCAGATGGAGCGGCATCAGGTAAAATATCGATCACTCCGGTTGACGTGGATATTACGCTTTATGGTAATGCTTCCGAGTTGGATATGAGGGCTGAAATGGAATATTCAAAATCGGACTTGATCATTACTACAGTTGGGCATGCTGTTCCTGTGAAAGGATGGGACATTTTACTATCGAGTTTTGAAGATATTGCCCGAGAGAAACCTGAAGCACGACTATTGTTTGTTGGTAGTATCTCTTCAAGTAATGAAATTACATTCGCAAAATCCCTTCAAGACCGGGTGAAGCAAAACGGGTTAAGCGATAGGGTATGTTTCCTGGGGCAAAGGGACGATATTGCTCGCATTTTGGCTATTTCGGATGTGTTCGTTCTGCCGTCACGTTCTGAAGGCCAGCCGGGTGCGCTTGTCGAGGCCATGGCATCAGGTTTACCGTGTGTGGGCACCCGTGTTGGAGGTATTCCAGAGGTGATTGTGGACGGCCATGATGGGCTTCTTGTTGGGCGGGAAGATGTTGGTGCCATGACGAAAGCTATTACAAGGCTGTTGGCAAATAGGAATCTGAGGAGAAGCCTTGGCGAGAATGCCACAGAGACCGCAAAACGTTTTGACATTTCTCTATCAACTGAGAAACTCTTCAAGCTTTATATGGACTTTTTCTCCAATACAGCAAACTGAGTTGACATTTTGACTTTAAACGGGAGGGCATAAGAATGCCTGGAATATTAGGTATAATCGGCGACAAACAGATAGGCCGAAAGCAAGAGAACAAATTGGCAGCTATGGCTTATCCGCTAGTATTCAATCCTGAACAGGAAGTGGAATGGTTCCGGCATGAATGGTATTCCGCTGGTACTGTTGGGTATGGGAAATCCTTTTCGTTTCTTAAGAGGTCATCTGCGTACAAAGAAGATACTCTGTTAATTATGGATGGTGAAGTTTTTCCCGATGTCGCGGATGTGCCTCATGAGTTAGCAGATCCTGCACCAACGATTCAGCGAGCAGAATATTGTCTGCACCTTTACCTTCATTATGGCCCGCTATTCGTAAGACGTCTCAACGGCAACTTTGTAATTGCTGTGTTGGACAATCGTGACCGCTCCGTTCACCTCTATAATGATCGTTTTGCTTCGGAGCCGATTTTTGTATGGACAAAAGAAGGGGAATTTGCTTTTGCCACAAGTCAACGGTCACTTCTGAATTATCGCGACGATATTGGGCGAGAATATGACAGGGATGCCCTGGCCGAGTTGATTGTGTTCGAGAAGGTATTGGGAAGCAAGACACTATTTCAGGACATACGCAGGATGGTTCCTGCTTCTCATGCAATTTGGGATGGGAAACAATGTAAAATTGAAAAGTACTGGCATCTGTCTATCAGTCAGAAGCCCGAAGCACTTGGCACTTGGAAAGATGCTGCGATTGAACTGAATGAAAGACTCGAACAAAGCATGGCAAAAAGACTGGCAGATAGTGCACAAGCCGCAGCCTTGATTAGTGGCGGTATTGATTCTCGTCTTTTGCTTCATTTTTGCTCTCCATCAACCATTGCGGCAACCTTTTCCAATAAGAATCACCCGCTTTCCATAGAATCACGTTTAGCAGTAAAGATCGCAAAGATGCTTGGGCATGAACATGTACTAGTTGACAGAGAGACTGACCATTATGCCGGTGTTGCCGAGTTAGCTGTTGATGTTAATGAGGGGCAGATGACCTTCATGGGTTGTCACTCGTTGGGCTTGCACCAACAGATGTTAGATTCTGGAATCCAGGTTGTACTCACGGCATTTTGGTGGGATACCCTATTCAAGGGCTACTTTTCAATGGGGGATGTAACTGAATATGTATATCGTGACGAGCCAAGTGTTTTGAAATCGAGAAGGATTGCTTGGCATCTTTCTAACTCAGGAACTATTCGAAAACTACATCATCAACATTTAATGATGCTTGCGCTCAGCAATGAGATGAAAGACAGAGCTGCTGTAGTAAAGGAGAGACTGCACGCTGAACTGTGCCTTTTGTTGTCTGAAAAAGGTGAATGCCAAAATCGATCCGAGTATTTCACTCTTCGTGATCTGCAATCGAGAGCAGATATTGGCTTTCAACGTACCTTGCGGACGTGTTTTCTTGATAGGTCGCCTGCATACGACAATGATCTATTGACATTTGGCTCTCAGATTCCTGTAGATTGGAAGAAGGACGGGCGGATTGTGCGACGGGCCCTAAGACTAGCCAATCCTAAGTTGGCGTGGGTTAAAGATGCGAATACGGGATTGCCTGCGGGACTGTGTCCACCGTGGAACAAAGTCTTAGGGAATACGCGGAAAGCAGTGCGCGATGCTGCTCGATGGCTATCACACTACTCAAAGACCATTGCAGGCCTTCGCCAACCATTGCCAGGATGTAAAATATTCGTACAACATGATTCGTGGCACGACATGGATGGGATGCTACGGTTGTGTGAAAGATATCGTTCAATGGTTGAGAGTGCAATAGAACAGCTTGACGGGACGATATTTGACAAAAGCATGATTGTTGAATTGCTTCGTGATGATCTCAGTGTAACAGCGCCAAGATTAAATAAGCTGTTTGAAATTATCCTTACTTTTGGACTCTTTGACAAGAAGTGGGGCCCATCAGCAAGTAGAAATGCCGTTTCCGGTGAGATCGCAAATATGAAGATCGTGGATTTAAGAGACGTTTAGATTTTTTCTTTTTGGCGCACTCCTTAGGCGGGGTTAGAACGACAACAGAGTTCTATATGAGATGCAAACAAGAAAGACAAAGTCTTTTTTCCTGCCAACTGACAGGGGGCAGGTCAATTGTTAATAAAGATATCGGCATTGTCGCTCGATATGTGAAAGGGTTCGCATCAGGGATTCGGACGCTTCTTGGTGATTCCCAGTGGTGGCAGCAGGCATCAAAAGCAGCTCGGTGGTATTGCCTGGAAAACCACACAATTGATTTTGCAACGCCGAGATTCGAATATGTGTTTAGAGTGATCCTGAATATAGCGCAAAGTATTGGTTTGGAGAAATGAGGAGAAGGTAATATGCCAATGATAGTAACCGGTGGCGCAGGATTTATCGGATCCATGCTCTGCAGATTCCTAGTCGAGCGAGGTGATGACGTCGTTGTTATCGATAATCTGCGTAATGGGCAGCGGGAACTCATTAATGTTTTGGGGCATAAGGCTCGTCTGTTGGAGGTAGATATACGGGATACAGAAGCTGTTTGCAGAATCATAAAGGATATGCGTCCGCAAGGTGTATGCCATCTGGCGGCGATACACTTCATTCCTTACTGCAATCAACACCCACTGGAAGCTCTGGATATTAATGTCCAGGGTACATTGAGTGTGCTGGAGGCTTGTAAGACCGCGCCTCCGAAAATAGTGGTGATTGCGTCGAGTGCTGCTGTCTATGATATTTGTGACGGGCCATGCCGGGAAACGGATATTCCACGACCACTGGATATCTATGGGATCTCCAAGCATACTTGTGAGCAGTTGGCTCAGCTTTACGCTGCCGAAACCGAGGCGCCGTGTATTGCGGCGAGAATTTTCAATGCTGTCGGACCCAATGAAACGAATCCGCACTTGGTTCCGCAACTGATCAACCAATTGATCCGTGGTGAAAGTACTATAGCTTTGGGCAATCTTGAACCATGTCGCGATTATATTGATACAAGGGATTTGGCCAGGGCTTTAATATGTGCATTAGATCATAACCAGAATGGATACGATGTATTCAATATGGGTACGGGCAAGGAGCACTCCGTTAAGGATATTGTGGAAATGTGTAAAAATATTCTCGGTCGGCAGATTGAGATCAAACAAAGCCCTCATCTGGTCCGAAAAGTGGATCGTATGCATTTGTGTGCTAATATTGACAAGATACGACGAGCTACCGGATGGCAACCGAAGGTTGGAATCAATGAGGCATTGCAGGAACTGCTGGAAGCCGGCGTGGGGTACGCTGTAGATGAAATATAAAAAATTGCGGAATATTTTGGGATCAATTTGTGAATAGTGTCGGATTGACAGACCATAACCTTGGCAGTATCAATACAGTGGGTATTTGTGGAGTTGAGCAGATTCGAGTAGCTATTGTCACTGATTTTCCTCATGATCCCGATGATCCGTGCGGAGGAGTTCAATCTGTTTCTGTTCATCTCGTTCAAGGGCTATCCAATCTAAAAGGCTTGGATCTGCACGTAGTGACAGAGGATGCAAAATGCTCGACGCCGAAAGAAAGTGTATGGTGTAAGGTCCGTATTCATAGGCTACCTCGGCAGGGGAGATTTAATCTGACCAATGCAATGGGCCCAGGCCGGCGGCAAATGGTACGCTACCTGAAGAAGCTTGCTCCCGATGTTGTCCATGCTCACGATATATACGGATTGATGGTAAAAGGATTGCCCGTACCACGCGTTTTTACCATTCACGGTCAGATATACAAAGATACTCGAGTCTCAGGAGATCGGTTTCCGCGATTACGATCCTGGTTGTGGAAACGGATAGAGTTGACTGGTTGGGCCGATCAACCACATGTGATATCGATAAGCCCTTACGTGCGCGAGCAACTTGCGGGAATCGTTACAGGTACCATCCACGATATTGATAATCCAATTGGTGAAAATTGCTTTAATCTTGGTCGTCATGAAGAACCAGGAAGAATATTTTGTGCTGCGGCGATCTGTCCGCGAAAGAATACTCTGATGTTGGTGCGAAGTTTTGCGAAACTACTTAAGTCCGGTGTGAATACAGAGTTGCGATTATCTGGTGACGGCGATAAGGACTACCTTGACCATGTGTCTCACTTTATACGTGAGCATGGATTGGAGACTAATGTCAAGCTGCTTGGGCGAGTTAGCTACGAGACTATTCAAGACGAAATGTCACGCGCAGCGGTATTCACCTTGGTCTCTCTGGAAGAAAACTCTCCGATGGCTATCGAGGAAGCGATGGCCGCAGGGGTACCGGTTGTAACCTCAAATCGGTGCGGTATGCTGTATATGGTACGTGACGAAGAGTCTGGTTTCCTGGTCGATCCAAACAATCCGGACGACATCGCCCGGCGGCTGGGACAACTGTTGAATGATGATGAATTACGCCGATCCATGGGAGCAAAGGGACGGGAAATTGCCTTGGATCGTTTTCATCCGGCGAAAGTGGCTGCTCGTACACGGGATATTTATTTGTGTGCCATCCATGATTTTCAAAAAAAGTGACTGATTCGACGAAAACCGGCTGCACTCTGCCAACAGGAGATGGGGCAAAAGGCAAACGCTTGGGTGATGGAAGAGTTTTTGATCAGACATCTGGTCAGAAAGACAAAAACTGTTTACCTGGAAACATTAGAACCTGTTTCAAAACTCAGAAAATTGTAATTGTTATCGTTCATAACAGGGATTTTCTTTTTGAAACCAGTTGTAATCGACCGAACTGAAGAGGACTAGCGGATGCAGGCTGAACAACTGTATGTTAGCGGTGAGTATGAAAAGGCAAGCCCCACTTGGCACGAGGAGGATTCTCCGTGGAAGGTTGAGCAGATTTTTCGAGTTTTTGATTTTCAACCTCAAAACCGGCCCATGAAAATATGTGATATTGGTTGTGGCGTCGGCGGAGTACTGGCTACCCTAGATGACTTGCTCCAAACTCGCAGTATCTATGCGGATATGACAGGATATGACATTTCGCCGGTTGCAATTGAACGTGCACGCATAAATTGCAGAGAAAAGCACAATATTAAATTTGAATGCTGTGATGTTTTGTCCCTGGATCGGCTGGAATGTGACTTGTGTTTGCTAATCGATGTGCTGGAACATCTTGAAGATCCCAGAAGCTTTTTAGTTAAGTTGTGCGAGAGAGGGATCCGCGAGTTCGTAGTCCACTTGCCATTAGAAAACACCTAGGCAGGGACTTTAAGAGGTAAGACTAATCCCCGTCGAAGTCCAGTTGGACATTTGCATTTCTACAAAACATACAGCGGTCTGAGTTTATTGAGAGAAGCCGGCCTGAAGGTTAATAGGCGGGTCTATACACCCGAATTTAATCTTGATGTAAGGCTTCATCGGACATTCCTGAGTGTTCTTGCATATTTACCACGTAAGGCATTGTTCAATGTTTGGCCGAAATTGGTGGCTCACTCTGTTGGAGGTGTGTCACTCATGTCATGGTGTAGTCTCATATGATTCCAAAATCGACTCAGACTTTGGCGATTTCTCCCGAGCATATTGATCAGGAATCCAGGTAAGTGAATTGTATAAATGATATGCAAATCCATTTGCGTAGTATCCCGTATCCGTACCGGGCAATGCTGGCTATTTGCAGCGACCTGGATGAGACGCCTGATCGGAGTATATATTGGGAGATAATGCAGTTTCTGAACACGACAGAAGAGACGGCCATTGGGTTGGGTGTGGGGCTGGAAGTAGGTAATTCCATTTATTTCGACATGCTGCCGGGGCAATTCGCATACTGGAACACCGACGATGTAGGCCGGAAAATGATCCGGTTGCTCATCCAAAGCGGCCATATTGATTGTTTGCATTCGTATGGTGACCTGGCTACTACACGTAAACATGCGGCACGGGCATTGGACGAACTGACCCGCCACAACTGCAAACTGGAAGTGTGGGTAGATCATGGGACGGCGGTTATGAACTTCGGCCCAGATATAATGCAGGGCCATGGTGATGAAGTCGGCCATAAAGCATATCATGCCGACTTGACGATTGACTACGGTATAAAGTACGTTTGGTGTGGACGTGTGACGAGTATTACGGGACAGGATATTCCTGCCCGTTTCGAAGGTATATTCAAATGGAAATATCCCATGAGATCGGGCCGGACATTATTCAAAGAAGCAGTCAAGCGGAGAATGGGTCGGAAAGGGAACCATAAGTATGCCATGCATGGGCTCAATGAGACATTGTGCCCATCCGTTTTACGGGATAAAAGTCCGGTCTATGAATTCATGCGTTGTAACCCACATTGGGGTGGGATTAGTTTGTGCGATCAGGGCAGGCATATCGGCCAAGTGTTAACTGACGGGATGTTGAAACGTCTTATCTGTCGGGGCGGGACATGCGTTCTTTATACACATCTTGGAAAGATAGACAATCCGAATATTCCATTTAACAAAACAGCGGTCGAGGCCTTTCGCCGGTTGGCTGAAGAGTTTCGAAGTGGCAAGATTCTCGTCACGACCACACGGCGACTATTGGGGTACTGCCGTGCTGTTCGCGAGATCAGCTTCGACAGTTCCTGGGATAGTAAAGGACTGCATATTGAGTTGAGAACTAAGTCGTCTGAATCGATTGGGGGGGAACTGTCTTCAATGGACTTGTGTGGTTTGACTTTCTATGTCCCTGCCCCGGAAAAGACTCGAATGACCGTGGACGGATGCGAAATAGCAAACCTTGTACATAACGAGCCGGATCATACAGGGCAACCAAGCGTATCGTTAGCTTGGTCAATGTTGGAGTTCCCGAAGATATGAAAAGCAACCCTGTGCCTGATGCCAGCATATCTCTCGATGTGGTCGCACCTACCGATTCGAAGCGAGAGGAAGAATATGTGAACAGGCCTCGGTGGCGGCTGCGGCGATGGCTATGGCATGTTCTTGCGCGACAGTTCACACTGTTATGCGTAATTGCTTTGGTTGTTGCCGGTTGGTTTGGTCGACGTCATCGTCGGCTGCTTCCCGATGAGGGGTGCGAAATAATGCTAACAGGCCGGTTTGATTCGGATAATTGGATTTTGGCCCATCTTAGTCCGCTGTCGGCTTCAAAGGAATGCTCCCGCCTCTGGATGGTCTCAACGAATCAGGTCCCCGCGATGCCGAAGGTAGTAGCTATCTATCCCCCCAAGTGGCTGATAAAAGTTGTGGGAGTGACACATGCAAGGTTATTGACTTTTCTATGGGCGGCGATGCGGAAGCGTCCGCATGTTGTCGGAGGCTTCCATCTCACTCCTAATGGGATCGCAGCCGCTATTGTGGGGCGCCTAGTTGGGGCTCGGTCAATGTATTTCTGTGTCGGCGGACCACCAGAAATCCAAGGTGGTGGTGGACTTCACAGCGATGCTCATGTTTGGTTTGCGAAAATGGTAACACCAGATTTCGTTGTGGAAAAACGCCTCTTGCGTATGGTTGCCGAGTTCGATACAGTGATTACAATGGGAAGCCGTGCTGTCAGTTTTCTTCGCAGCAAAGGTGTCAATTCTGATTTTCAAGTAATATCTGGCGGCATTGATCCAATACGATTCCAGCCGGCTGAAGAGCCTTCTTCGATAGACCTTATCTTGACCGGTCGCCTCGCCCGTATCAAGCGAATCGATGTTTTTCTGCAGGCACTCAAGAACGTTGCGGAGAAGATTCCGGACGTCAGAGCAGTGATTGTAGGGAACGGTAAGTTACGTGATGAATTATATTTGTTATCCATAGAATTGGAAATCGACGACAACATAAACTTTGTCGGGCACCAGGATAATGTAGAAAACTGGTTGCGCAAGAGCAAGATTTTTGTTCTTACTTCGGATTCCGAAGGACTGTCTCTATCGATGATGGAGGCTATTATGTGCGGTCTGCCCGTGGTGGTTTCAGATGTTGGGGATCTCGCCGACTTGGTTGAAGACGGGGTCAATGGCTTTCTGGTTCCACGGCGCTCGCCTGAGTTGTTTGCTGATAGTATTATTGAATTACTCACGGACACCCAGAAGCTAACAGCGCTTTCCAAGGCAGCCCGGTATTCGGCGCTTCGGTATACCAAGGAGGCTGCAATTGCAAAATGGGACAATATTATCGAACATTACCAGGCTTCCTAAGAACCAAATATAGCAGGAAGTTTTATTGTTGAGTATGATAGTTAAAGATGACATTTTGAGATCTTTGGCGGTCGCTATATCTACCGGGCATTGTGGATATCCCCTGGAGCCACCATATTCACCTAGAGTTACCTATCCAGAGTACCCTTTTGGCCTTGACACTCTGATGGATGAAACCAATCATGCTTACAAAGGGGTACGTGACTCGCTGTGTTTATTGAAACTCGATGCAGTACATTATGGTCAAAAAGGCTGGAATCCACTGGGCGGGATCGTCTGCCCCGGCAATACGGTTGTACTAAAACCAAACTTTGTTCGTGATTTTCGCGAGACGCAGTCAGGCCATGAGGACTGTATGGTAACCCATGGCGCTATCACACGTGCAGCCGTAGACTATGTCTATATCGCACTCAAGGGCAAAGGCCGAGTCATAATTGCGGATGCTCCGCAAAATGATGCAGGCTTCGATGAGATTCGACGAATGGCGGGATTGGACGAAATTCAGGAGTTCTACAGCCGCCATGCAGGTTTTAAAGTGGAAGTATATGATCTTCGACCGGAGAAGGCACGGAAAGTGGACGGCGTGATTGTTGGTCATGAAAGGTTGCCCGGCGATCCTGCCGGTTATGTAAAGGTGAATTTAGGCCAACATTCTGCATTTAACGAAATCTCTCACTTGTGCCACTTATTGTACGGTGCTGAATACAACACCAGCGAACTCCGCTCGCATCACCATGACGATACCCACGAGTACCTGATATCCAAGACTATTCTGGATGTTGATTGTGTGATTAACCTGCCAAAGCTCAAGACCCATAAAAAAACTGGTATCACGGTATGTATGAAGAACCTTGTGGGAATTAATGGGAATAAAAACTGGCTACCGCACCATCGGGAAGGTACCCCTTGCCAGGGTGGTGATCAGTTTGCTGACGACGACATAATACACCGAATAGAGCGAAAGACCATGGTATGCTTCAGGCATTTGTTTCCCTTATTCGGTCCTCTACGAGGAATTATGGCCAGGCCGTTGCAAGCTCTTGGCAAGAAAATCTTTGGCGATACAAACACTAATACGATTCGTTCCGGCAACTGGTATGGCAATGACACCACTTGGCGAATGGTTATTGATCTGAACCGGATACTTATGTACGCGGATAAAAACGGAAATCTTCAGGATAACCCTGTAAGGCGCATATTCTGTATCGTTGACGGGATAGTTGGTGGTGAGGGCAACGGTCCACTGGATCCGACTCCAAAACTGGCGGGGTTAGTTCTGGCAGGAAAGAATCCAGTAGCTATCGATTTAGTGTGTGCTCGCTTAATGGGTTTTGACTATAAGCGGCTACCTGTGTTGTGCGAGGCAATGGTAAAACATTTATTACCTATCTTTGCATCTGAATATGATGAGGTTGTTTGCAGATCATCCGATCCGCAGTTTGACCATCCTTTAGTTGAGTTGGACGGAGTAAGCCTAGCCTTCGAACTTCATTTTGGTTGGAAAGGACATGTGGAACTTAACAGTACGCAAGTATCAGAAAGGGAAATGAAGCAATGTGCGGAATAGCTGGTTATGTTGGATTCGATGATCCTGAGCTGTTGCGAGAGATGTGTGCTTCTCTGACACATCGTGGTCCAGATGATGCAGGCTTTTTCACTTCATCCGGTGTAGGTCTGGCTATGCGCAGACTCAGTGTTATTGACCTAAAAACTGGACAACAGCCTATCACTAACGAGGATTGCTCTATCCAAGTTGTTTTAAATGGGGAAATATATAATTACCAGGAACTTACGACCCAGTTGAAGCTTCAAGGACATAAATTCACTACCTCTTCAGATACTGAAACAATTGTTCACCTTTATGAGCAATACGAATTAGAC
>SDBU01003803.1_pt1 | contig 18990 bp, 32 predicted proteins | sample 2277071 | NCBI WGS metagenome assembly SDBU01 (sample SAMN10397929, study PRJNA504765) | marine sediment metagenome | isolation source: marine sediment core GS08_GC12, 126 cmbsf | place: Arctic Ocean: Gakkel Ridge, Loki's castle | collected 2008 | reverse complement strand
TAGGAGTTCAGGAGATATATACTTAGTCCAAGATGCAGTAGCTAGTGCTTTAAGTATTGCCGATAATGCTACTGATATTGGAGCAGTAGCAGTGAATCTGGGCAGGAGAATACTTGATAACGATAGGTTTCTTAATGGCTACATAGCCCTTCCTAAAATCCTCTGCTACGCCCCTTCCATAGGTCAGATAAAGAAAACCAGAGAGGCAGAACACCACTGGTTTGGAGTGTAATATGAAGGCAACAGGATTAGTATTTAAGTCCAGAGATTATATCGGGAGTGCAGAGCCACCCGCTACTGTCCTTGAGGATGAGAGCAGATATGGGAATGATGGCGCTTTTCTAGGTGATGGTCAGCCTAACTGGGTTCGCAATGCTGCTGGTCTATGGGGAATGGACTTTGATGGGACAGATGATATAATCACTATTCCCGATAGTCCAAGCCTCTCGGCTCTTCCTGCTTGGACTCTTATGTGTTGGGCTAATCCAACCGCTGCTGCTACTGAGGGGCTAATATCTAAAGACCAGAATGTCGCAAACCAAAGAGAATGGGATTTCAACTATCGGGTGACCACGGGGCGTTTACAAGCAAACCAATTCAGTGCATTATCAGCCAATTATTTAGTGGCTATCGGCACTACGGATATTAGTGGAAGTCCGCATTTGGTAGTTGCTACTTGGGACGGGGTAAATGCAACTGGGCATATCAACCTATATGTTGATGGTGTAGTAGAAGCATTAGTCACCGATATAAAACAAGGCACAGGTGGAGTAGCCCACGACTCACCCGCAGATGTAGAGGTTGGGAGATTTGTAGCCAATAATGATAACTGTTTTGATGGTTCACTCGCCCTACCCAGAATATACAACTGGGTTTTAAGTGCTGCTGCCATAGCCTCAATCTTCCAGGCAGAGAGGCACTGGTTCGGTGTCTAACTCAGAAAGCTACACGAACCCCAGGGAAAGAAAACGGGCAAAGAAGAAAAGGATGCTAAACCGGGAAAAGAGGTCACAGAAGAGAAACCTGAGGAATAATCTGAGGGAAGCGAGGTTGCACTAATGGCAAGAACAGGAAAATGTGCTAAATGCCGAAAGATATGCTCATTAGTGAAGAACCATAAGGACGGCAATTCTAATAACAATGACCCATCAAACATAGAATATATCTGCGATGAATGTCATGCGAAGTATCATCATTATCCGAAAGGGCAAAACACTGGAACGGTGATAAGGGGGAACTAATGCCTTTATTCGATGAAATGTATTATGACCAGAAGTGGGGCCTGTGGGATACAGCTTCTCAGGTCTATAAAAAGGTAAGAGGCTATATGGTAACTGCTGCCTATCGTATGGGTAATATCATTACTGCTCAGAATCGTGGGGGCAATGTGGTTACTGCTCAGAAGCGTAAAGGTAGGATTATCTAAACAGGAGGGTAGCTCTATGGCTATAAGGGTTGTTTCAGAATTTATCAGGAAGGCTACGGTTAGGATTTTGGTCTATGTATATGATGATGATGGAGACTTAGCCGATGCTACCAGTGTTAATATCAGCATAATAGACCCGGACGGCACAGTCGTTGTAGATGGAGCTACAACTGATATGACTTGGACAGCCACCGGAACTTATGAGTATTTCTACATCACGACAACTTCTGTTGTTGAGGGCGATTACCAGATAGAGTGCGATATCGTAGATAGCTCTTATCACACTTATGTTCATTCGCAATTCAATCTCACGGCTGGAATTAATGAGTAGCTTATTGCTGTTCTAAAGATGCTATTCTTTCTTTTAGGGATTGAATTTGTTTTATGCGACCATCAACTAAGCCTTTATCAAAACCATCTTTGTAACCTTTAGTATGTAAGCGACTATGAGCGCCATTCATTGTTAATTCCAGATTATCAATCAGGTTATCCGATTTGTTTTCAATGCCTGTATGCCTTACCCCTTTGTGGTGAACTTTCTCCCAAGGTTGGAGACATCTACCGAGATGCTTCGCCATCACCAAGCGATGCTCAAGCACATAACCACCTGCTTTATGCTTAGTGGTAGCCATCGGGTAAAAAAAGTCATCTGGTGGTATTTTAACGCCAATATAGCCTCTACTTTGCCATACGATATTTCCCCCACGAGGGCTTACAGTTCTGCTACGGCAACTATTGCATACTCTTGGTTTCTTTTTATGTTGCCAAAGTGGCACCCATCTTTCCTTGCCACAGTCAGAACAAGCAACCCAGATATACTTTCTCCCTCCTCTCTTGTCTGCTTTACCGATTTCAAGGCTATTTGTGATATCATTGATATTTGGCATATTTATATTATACCACTTTAATATGGTAAAGGCAAGGAATTAATGAATAATGTTAATACTATCTGAAGCACTGCTCAGAGGTCAACGAGGTAGGACTATACTAGCCAAGCACCTGCTTATGAAGTGCGTCCTAACCTATGGCAGTAATACCTATACCTACAACACGACCAAGATAAAGCAGCTATCCCATACACGGCAGGGTTTTAGCCACAAGTCTCAGATATTGCTCGAGGATACCGATAAGGTCTTACATAGCCTTAATCTGGAAGGCTACAAGGCTGTCCTCAGTTATGGCTTGATAACCCAGTATGGTGAGGAATGGGTGGATATGGCTCCCCTCTGGGTAGTAGGTCAGCAACGAGATTCTTACCGCGACCGACTGGAGTGCAGTCTTTCCCTCGAGGGGATTTTTGACCGGTTGGGGAAGCACAAGGCAACAGCATCCTATACACCTGCTAGTGGCGATACCAGAACAGTTAAAGACTGGCTCATTGAAATTATCAGCCTGACTGACCCCACTAGCACCGACACCGAAGTAGAGCAGGCTGAATCCGATAGCAATATGCCGATATACGATGGGCTGAGATATTATGCCGGGCAGAGACTTACCATATCAGATAAAACAGTCACCAAGCTCGCTTTCAAATTAAAAAAGGTTGGCAGTCCACATGGCGAGATTGTCTTCTCAATTTATACTGTTGATGAAGACGACCCATTGGAAGGTGGAGAATTACTGGCCACAAAAGCCTGGGGGAACGCTTCTAGCTTAGGCACAACCTATGCTTGGAAAGAGGTTACTTTTGATACCCCTGTTCATATTGACCAGGAGGTTAGAATAATCTGTTCTTTTCAAGATGGTGATGTGTCTAATTATGTAGACCTTGCCTATGAAGACAGTAGCGAAATAGCACTTGAACACCTTACCTGGATTTACCTTACGAGTTGGACCGACCACACTACCTATGACGCTGCCTACAAGTATTCATACAGCGCCACCCCGGTAACTGTTTTCGACGAGTATCCTGCTTATGGGCTTGTCTTTGATAGTGAAGATGACCTGATAGATTCCTTCATACCAGCCGATAGCTTCAGGATAGGTCTTAATGATACTAGGCTCCAGAAAATTAAGGAGCTTATGCGATACACGGATTGTATCATCCTGTCGAAGAATGATGGACTACTCCATGTTATAGATCCGACAACTTCAGGCACTACTTATGATAATGAATACAGCCTGGTTCAAGGCAGGGATTACCACAACTTCTTCAGCAAGCGGTTCAGGAGAAGGATAGTCTCCCCTAATTATATTACCTTTAAGAATCATCCGGCTCACGATGACAGCTATACAGGGCTTGCCAAAGATGCAAGTGCGGACCTGACTGATATGAAGGAGATTGATACCCACTATGTCCGGGCTACCAGTAACGCTCAATGCACTAACCTGGCGACCGCTTACCTCTTGAAGTTACAGATGGCAGCCGAGAAAGGTTCTGCGGTCCTTCCCTTTGTCCACTTCGGTCAGGAAGTATACGACTATGTGAACTTTGTTGATGCCAGGGCAGGAGATAGCAGAGCTGGGAATGTCGGCTTCCTCTCCATATATTACAAACCCGGTCAGTTCAATATGCACATCGGGTTCGGTAGACCCGCACTTGGTGTGCCAGCCTTGCAGGGATTGGCTGCTGAGACAGGGGATAAGTCAGGACTTCGTGCAGAGAACCTTCTCCCTCTTATTGATAGCCTGTATTCCTATGTGGAGCAGTTGCTGGATATTGTGGGGGATAAGGCGGATATAGATGACCTTAATAATATACTTCTGGCTCTCTATGAGGATGCTTATTTCAGGAAGCTGACTGTTACCGAGAGGCTGAGAATACCATTCGGGACTGATAAGTATGGGTAGGGGATATGGCAACCGAAGAACAAACTCAATATAATGCTAGTAATCCGACAGGATACCTTACTACCTCACGAAGTGGTCAACGGTTAACAATTACTAATCGCTCAGTATCCAAACTAGGCTTTTGGCTTCATAAGGTGGGCACTCCTCCAGGGAATGTAACTTTTGCTATCTATGCTGTTGACGATGATGAGGTTCTAGCAAGCAAACTTCTTGGCACGGCTGATTCTCTTACTACTTCCCCTGTCTATTATGAAGTAACTTTTGATAGTCCAGTATCTATAAATGAGGCAGTTTATATTGCTGTTGTTGATACGGAGAGCAGCGGAACTGATTATATTAGGGTCAGTGTTCAAGGAGCGGGTGATGTTAAAGCTGATGAGATTTTTGCTGCCTTTTACCTTGGTGCGTGGCATACTAGCTCAGGTGCTGATTGTGCCTATATTTATACCTATACTGTCCTTGCCCCACCTACTGTAACCACTCAAGCTGTAACGGATATTGCTCCGACAACTGCCACTGGTAATGGTAATATAACTGATTTAGGTGGTGGTTCAGTAACCCAACACGGGGTCTGTTGGAATACGGGTGGAACTCCAACTACCGCAAATGACAAGACTGAGGAAGGGGTGGCTGGAGCAACAGGGGCTTTTACCTCTAGCATTACTGACTTAATAGCGAATACCTTATATTATGTTAGAGCCTATGCTACGAGTGAATACGGCACAAGCTATGGTGCAGAGGTATCCTTTACTACTTTAGTGAAAACTCCTGAAAAGGGCACTCTCTGGCAGGAAGGAACTAAAGTTCACATTATTGATGAGAATGAAGCAGAGCAATCTTGGGAAGGCACATTCATAGCCCGCCATACTATCGCTGACCGAAAGGCTCATCTCTGGATGCAGGACTTCCTGACTTCCTTTATGCTCTATATAGACGAGGAGAATATTGATAGACGCAGGCTTGATGGAACTCCTACTGGTGTAACTGGTCAGCCTGAAGGAACTCTTTTTATTGAAGGTGCTCATCTTCACGGCATCGATGAGTCTGGGGATGAGAGATACTTGTAAAGGAGAATAGCTATGGAATGGGAAGTAATAAAGCAGATTCTTGAGTTGGGCGGTGTTGCTGTCTTAGCTATCATCATATTCCTGATGTATCGCAGGGATAGGCTCAGCAGTGAAAAGAGATTATCCGGGTTGCTCAAGGAAGACCAGGCGACAAGAACAGAACATACAAAGGTTTTAACCGAGCTCATTACATATCTCAAGAGAAAGAATGGGAGCAAAGACTAGCTCTGGAATACCCATCAGACAGCACGGAATAGATATTTAAGGGTATTACTGACCAATTCAATAGTTGACTATACTACCGCCCTCTGTCAAGGCAGAAGGGCGGTTTTCTTTATTTATAGACTGAAAATAGCCTCAAAATAGGGCTTGACAAACTGTATCAAATATGATACAATCTCGTTATGGACTTTATAGAGGAAGTAAAGAGGATTCAAAAAGAGCAGGGACTTAATGATACACAAGTGTCAGCCCTGCTCGGCTATAAGAACAGGGAAGGTTGGGCGAGAATCAAAGGGGGAATCGTTCCAGCTAATGAGGCATTTCAAATGAGAGTCCTCAAAGCGTTCCCTGAAATTGCCTCTGCCTATGCTCAGAGCTCACAGGATGGCAGTAGGAAGGGCTTAAAGTCCTTGCTTGATAAGATAGTCCTTAAAGTAAAGAAGTTCGTTTAACAAGTGAATAGAGCTTGCTGGTGTTTGGATAATCGGTGTTCACTCCAATAGGATAACCGAGCCAGCAAGTTGCCAGCTACCCGAAAGGGCTGAGAGCAACTCTGAGTAGAAAGACCGTAGGTTTCTTGGTTCAGTCTACTAGCTGGCAAAGCCTGAGCCGAAAAGCGGACTGGTAGCTCCTACCCTTAACCCACATAACAAGTGGGTGGTAGGCTCAGGCTCCCCTTCGGGGGGAAGAGAATAAATAAGAAAGGGGGTAAATGATGCCGAAGAAAGACTTTTCTCAATCTGCCGTTAATCTTGTCAACCCGCCGGAAGTCAAGGAACTACTTGACCAGCTCTCTGCTGAGGAAGCTACACTAAAGGCTATACAAGATGAAATTGCTTCTCATAGCCCTAGTGAACTGATAGCGAAAGGTTTGACTCAAGCTCAAGTGGTAGGGAAGATACAGGCGGATATTCGGACAGCAATAGAAGCACACGGCAGTTACCAGGACACGGAGAACGAGAGATACGGAGTTAAGTATGCCCGGAAGACCGCAGTATATGGCAATCTGCCATCGTTCAAAAAGAACTTCCCGAAGTTTGTTGAGCTGTGCATCAAGGAAACCATCGATGTTGATGCTCTCAAGGGTCAGGTCAAGGGCAAGTTAATTACTGAGGAAGAACTTGAAAAGACTAAGGTTCTCACTTGGGAGACTGGGTATGCTTTCTATGTGAGGTGAAGATGGAAGATTGGATTTTAGCACTCAACATATTGCAGACTATATTTCTTATAATCATCATTATAGCAATGTCAATTTACCTTGAGCGTGAGAAGTAGATGCCATACTACCCTGAAGACCAAAGCGAAGAGAACCTGAAGAAGCTCAGGCGGAACAATGTCTGTGCCGAGTGTGGTAGGCAACTCTATATCTACCTTGACAGGGAAACAAAGAAGCAATACCTAGCCTGCCCCACTCCCGGGCATGAGGGCATAGCAAGGGAATACCAACCGCAAAGAGAAGACTATCCATCTGATATAAGGAGGGAAATGGAATTGGAACAAAAAGTTGGGAACAAAGGAACAAGGGCGTTAGCCACAATACCTAAGCACGGTCAGCTTACTCAGCCACAAGCTGAGCATATCCTGGGCCTTGTCTATCCTAATTGCCCGAGGGATGAGGTTATCAGGTGTGCTATCCTTTGCCGGGACTTCGGATTGCATCCTCTAATGAAAGAGGTTTACCTCATCCCCTTCAAGGATAAGTCCGGCAAGGAGAACTACGCTACTGTTCTCGGCATCAACGCTACCCGGAAGCTGATGGCACAGAGGGGGAGTTATTCTTATTTCGATGATACTCCGAGGCTGATGACTGAAAAGGAACAGAAGCGAATATTCGGAGAGGTTGACGAAAAGAATATAGTTGCTATCACTAAGTTGCGGACAATGGAGGGGCTGGAAGCACCTGGCTATGGTAGGTGGCCAAAGGATAAAGAACCTTACGGCACCGACAAGGGTAACACAAAGGCTAATATGGCTTTTATCCGAAGTGAACGCAATGCTTTCGGTCGTCTTTCACCTGATGCTATCCCACCTGATGTAGAGGTTATTGATGAAGCCTATGTAGCAGTGCCGGATGTTGGGAAGGTAGCTCTTGAAACTGGTGAGATTCTTGAGGGTGAGGTAACTGAAGTCAAGGATCCGCTCGAGTCTGAAGCTGAATCAGTAGAAAAGGATGAGACCCCCATTACTGATGAGCAGATACAGAACTTGGTTAAGTTAATGAATGAGACAGGTATGACCTATGTTGACTTGGGTCAGTTCTGTAACAAGGAAAAGGGATGGAATATCAGGGACTTCAAGAAAGAGTTGGTCAAGTGGCAATATGACCTTATAATCGAAGCCTTTGCGAAGGGCAAGGCTTAGTTTACCCCCTGATGATTGGGCAGGAGCGGTATTCCTGCCCAGGGATGAGAGGATAAGCGAATGAAAGAGACACCTATAATAATGTCGGGCAATCACCCAAAGAAGACGCTGCAAGAGATAAAGCACGAAGCCTATGAATCTGCAATAGATTCTCTGGCTAGGTATAAATTTATGATGTTTGGTTATTGGTCTGCTATATGGGTTCACCTGAACAACCTTGATGAGAAGAAAGAACCCAATCCCTTCAGGGAGTTAGTTCAAACAGCAAGGAGGATACAGCACAAATGAAAGAGCATCCAATTATATTCCAGCCAGAGATAATAAGGGCTATCCTTGAAGATAGATGCACTATGACTAGAAGGGTGATTACACTGTGGAAGAATTTATCAAACTATACTTAAAGATAAACCATCTGCCTGATGACGCAGACCCTTGGAATTGGGCAATTAAATATAAGTTATTGAGTATGGGTGATTAGCTTTAGGAGAATAAATGCCTAGAGGTCGTTTCATATCCAGAAGCTTCTACGACAATTACAGGTTGAACTCTATGCCTATAGAGATTCACCACCTGTTCGGCGGTATTGATGTTGTCTGTGCTGATGTAGAGGGACGCTGTAAGGGTGAGACCAAGTGGATTAACAATCAGGTTTTCTCTCTAAGGCATTACAGCGAAAGGAAAGTAGAAGGCTGGCTTAACAAGTTGTGGGAGGCAAAGGATGATGAAACTGGGCTTGGTTTAATAGAGAGATATACGGTCAACGGCAGACCTTATATTTGGATACCTGGCTTCGAGAAACATCAGAAGGGTAGGGCTAAGTGGAAAGAAGCTGAATCTAATATACCACCACCACCCGGCAATCTAATGGCTAAGGTGCGAAAGCACATCGTTGAGCCCAAGGCAGCAGATAAAACACAGGAAGAGAGTAAGACCGATGACCTCAAAGTTGCCGGTATGATTAAGTATTATGAGGAAGAGCTAGGCAGAACCTTAACTCCTACTGATTACGAAAGGCTCAAAGACTTTGCCGACAATTACCCTGATGGTTGGTTTGAGAAGGCAGTTGATGAGGCTAAGAATAATAATGCCAAGTCTCCGATGCGTTATATTGAGAAGATACTGGAAAGCTGGAAAGAGAAAGAAGAACCTGTCGTAGCCAGCGCTGACAATCAGGGTTTTAAGGTTCTATGAAGAATTATCAGATATATGCTGACCGAAGGAAAGAAGATGAATTGTGTTAGGTGTGGTGGGACGGATAACCTAGAAGATCATCACATAGTAGAAAAGTTGCATGGCGGTAGTGATGAGCCTGAGAATAAAGAATGGCGATGTGAACCTTGCCATAAATATGAACATACATACAGGGGTGTAGAGGCTTCGTTAGCTTATGAACAAGGGCGTGGACAGGCAAATAGGATAAGGTGCTATGAGCATAGGCTTGAAGTGCTGGATAGACTTAACACAGTTGAGCTAATTAGGGAAAGAGGGACATACCTGAGTTATTGGACTGATAGGTCAACAAGATATTTGCCTCGTAAAATATTAACAAAAGAGGAATCGGAATTCCAACTAAGATTTAATTTGCTGTTAGAAGGGGCAATGAAGTAGAGAGGATATAGAGCTATGAAGTGCCGACGCTGTGAAGAGGAATACGAACCTAAATACAGGCTTATGGAGAGCCGAAATTTTGAAAGAATTGAAACACTAAAAATTCTCATAGGTAACGGCTACTGTCCCAACTGTGTTCCGTGTATCATTGCTGAAATGGAAGCTAGAGAGAAGGCTGCCAAGGAGCTTGAGATAAAAACTCTAAGGTCTAATTGTATTGCTTCAAGCGGAATACCCCCCAAATTTCTAGATGAGAACTTCAAGACATTTGATAAGGGGTGGCAGGACAAAGCCCTGGCTTTCTGTAAGCAATATGCTGAGAGCTTTCCTCTTGATAAGCGACCTGTAGATTATCCTTCACTCTATCTCTGGTCACAGAATAGCTGGGGGGTAGGCAAGACTCACCTGTCCTGTGCTATTGCACTTCGGATATTTGAAAGGTGGACTGGTGAGGATAGGGGTTGCCCCCGGATATGCTTTGTGAGTGAACCTGACCTCTTCAGGCAGATACAGGCTACCTACAGCTTCACCCGGGAAGAGGAACAGACAAGGGATAGTGAGGACGATATTATCAGGAGGCTAACCTGCTGCGGCCTGCTTATCCTGGATGATGTAGGCAAGGAACGGCGGTCTGACCTGCGCTTCATTCAGAGGACATTGTTCGGGTTGATAGACGGACGCTATAAGCTGAAGCTTCCGATGGTATTGACTGCCAATGTGAACGCTGATGGGCTCAAGAAACACCTTGAAGATGCAAGTTTTGATAGGTTCTTTGAAATGACAGAGGGCAAGTCAGCCTGTATGGATGGGGAGAGTTATCGCCGATGTTTGAAATAGGAACAATTAAATATGGTTTAGAATTGGGTTATGCCAATGAAGCTGAAGTTAAGAGTGCCGTATCTGATTACTTGACCTATGCTATGAATCAAGGGAAACTTTGGTTCTGTCGATTGAACGCGGGCGACTTCATAGAGCTTCGCGGTGAGACACGGCGCCGGATAAAAGGTGCTCCGAAAGGCACATCAGACTACATTGTTATCCAGGGTGGTGAAGTCCAGATGGTTCACATTATCCAGCAGAAGATACACAAGACGCAACCTGTCGCCTTCGTTACTTTCATTGAGTGTAAGAGCACAAAGGGCAAGCAATCACCTGACCAACTAGAGTTTGAGGAAATGATTACCAAACTCAACTGCCGATACTTTATAGTTAGAAGTGTAGAGGAGTTACAGGAGGCACTAGAGAGAGAATGAATGGTTGGATGTGCGAAAGGTGTAATCGGGAAACTTCTGGTAGCTTCCGTTGTGAGAACTGCCATCGTGGAGTCTGTAGTAGGTGCATTGAATTTAAGAATGGCAAACAGTTATGCCTAGACTGTGCCATGAAGGAGGAAGCAAGTGGGCATAGAAGAACTAAAAATGTTAGCCGATGATAGGAATTATAAGAAGTATCTGTTTGAGAAAGCTCTTAAAGAACTGAAGGAGAGGATAAATGAGTCTCAATAAAACACCAATTGAGTGGGTAAAAAATCCCGATGGCACCCAGGGTTACACATGGAATCCCCTGACCGGCTGTCTAAATCATACTCCCGAAGGCTTATGTCTGGGGGGTATGTTCCCCTGTTATGCCTATAAGCTGGCTAATACCAGACTGAAGGAAAGGTATCTTGACAATAGTAATCTAGCCCCCTCTCAGTCGGGGCTAAAGATGCATTTAGCCAGCGAGTTTATTGACCCCTTCTATCCCCGCTTCTGGGAAGATAGGCTATATGGGTTAGGTGGTGTGAGCCGAGTTCCAAAAGGCATATTCGTCTGTGATATGTCAGACCTCTTTGGTAAGGGTATCCCCGAAGAATGGACATATAGGGTAATAACACAGATACGAGCATATCCTTATCACCGCTTCTACCTCCTCACCAAGCAACCCCAGAACCTGCCTCAATTTTCACCATTTCCGCCGAATTGCTGGGTGGGGGTGACGGCTACTGATAGGCTCTCATTCAATATAGCTATATATGAATTACTTAAAGTAGAAGCAAAGGTGAAATACATATCCTTTGAGCCACTGTTAGCCAATCCATTTGAACCACCGCCCTCAATACCTAAGTTAGATGATAAGGATATATTGCTTAGCACTATTCAATGGGTAATCATAGGCGCTCAGACCAAGCCCTACAAGCCACCCAAGATAGAGTGGGTAGAGGAGATAATAAGAGCCTGTGATAAGGCTGGAATACCGGTGTTTTTGAAGGATAACTTAGATTTGATAATACCATGGGATGGGATTTTTAGAGTTAAATACGCAGGAGCACTAAGGCAGGAGATGCCGGGGTGAGGATACTATTAGTTACAGAAGGAAGGCATAGTGTAGTCAAAGGAGGTTAATATAATGGTGGGAATCAGCTATCGCATTGACTATATTCACAAAAGGAAAGAAGTAGTTGTTAGATTTCAGGTTGGCTCAATGCCACCTATTATGATTGTAATGGGTGCTGAGGCTTTCTGCCAGGATATAGATTACATCAGCAAGGATAAGGGTCTATCAGCATTGTTATCCTTTATCAAAGAGAGAAAGGACTTACCAATAGACTATGACTTCGGGGCAGAGGGTGGTGATAAAAGGTTCAGCCCTGGAGAATGGGAAAATAAAATGGGGGGGTGAAAGCTAAAGATGTATAGGATAGAGGCTCGTATTCCAAGTAGTGAGCTAGTTAAAGAGCATTATTTCTCACTGTTCAAGGCACTACCTACAGTTTACAATGAGCTTTGCGGGTTTCTTAATGGCATTGGTAGGATAGAACGCTGGTCGGACATTGCAACCAATGAGGAAGTGATGGTTGGGATACGACAGGATGAGTTTCCTTGGCAAATCTGGCCTATGGAGAGTGATAATGTCACAACCTAAGTATAATCCATGTCCCGTTCCTGGTTGCCAGAGGTCAGTGTCAGTAACCTCACACTTTGGAGTTTGTTCAGTCCACAATGACCAGTTCGAAGGCATAACTTACTATCTACAACTGGCACAGAAAGGACAGCAACAGGCTCAAAGGAAAGGCGTTAGACCTGGAGAGAAAGTTAGACCAAGCGGACTTATATTACCACCTGGGATGTGATGAAGAAGATAATATATGCTGAAAGGAGGAGGAACAATGATAAATGGAATTAAGGTTATTACTCTATGTGGTTCAACTCGCTTCACGGAGGAAATGTTAATTAAACAGTGGGAACTTACCAAGCAGGGGTATGTAGTTCTTAGTTGGTGTGCCTTACCCGAAAGCTATTCCCGCAACGAAGACAAAACACATATCGGTGACCAAGAAGGCGTTAAAGGTATAGTAGACAGAGTTCACTTTAGAAAGATTGACCTTTCCGATGAAATACTTGTAATCAATATCGGTGGCTATATCGGTGAAAGCACCCTAAACGAGATTAACTATGCTTACTCACGAGGGAAGTTAATTAAATATCTCGAGCCTGCTGGGGCAATGAAGTAGAGAGTGATATAGAACTATGAGACAAGCACTACCTCTTTGGCATTGCCTAGATAATAAATCTAAACTCGCCTTGCTTGATACGCTCAGGGAAATGGGCGAGACAGAGTTCAACGCGCCTAAACCTGTATGGAAAGAGTTCCTTCCTATTGAGATAGAGCATATCATTGATGACTATGATAGACTTAAATGGATAGACAAGATGATGCGAGTTCCGACTCGTCCTTCGCCAGAGAGTAGGAAGTGATGAAGCCTTACTATCAAGATGAATGGGTAACTATCTACTTGGGAGATTGTAGGGAGATACTGCCCTTGTTACCTGATAAGAGTATTGACCTTGTGTTTGCCGACCCGCCTTTCAACGTTGGTAAACGCTATGGAGAGGTGGGGGATAACCGTCTAGACTACTACGATTGGTGTGAGCATTGGATGAATTTATGCTTTGAAAAATTGGCCGACACAGGCTCTATTTACCTAATGCTTATTGCTCGTCATCTTGAGAAGTTTTATCCTATGCTCGGGTCCCGAGGGGTATTCATAAATGAAATTCATTGGCGTAATGTATCAGCCAGCCATAGCAAGCGTTCGTTTTGGAGCACCTATCAACCAATCTTACTTTATGGGAAAACGGAAAACTATATCTTTAATACCTACGCACTGAGGAGGGAGATTAAAAAGGAAAATCTACGATGGGGTGGTTACTCAACTTCCCCTCAAGGTCAGTATTTAGATTACTGGGATGACATACCCTTTGTTTATGCTGGTTCTGTTCACCATCCAGAGGCAATTATGAAATCAAACAGTAATGAAAAAGCTCATCCTTGCCAGATGCCCACTGAATTAGCGTCAAGGGCTATCTTATTTTCTAGTAACCTCGGGTCCCTAATCCTAGACCCCTTCCTCGGTTCAGGGACAACCGCTTATTGTGCCAAAAAACTAAACCGCAAGTGCATAGGCATAGAGATAGAAGAGAAGTATTGTGAGATAGCGGCTAAGAGATGTAGTCAATCCGTAATGAGGTTAGATACTTGAGCAAGAAGGAATGGTGGTCGCCACACTCAGTATTAAAGGAGCTGATGTTGGTTGTTAAGCAGGGCTTCAAGCTCTTGGATGCGTTTAGCTTTGGCTGCCATCACATGACGATGCTTCCTATCAGGCAAAGCCACAAGATTAACAGGGCGGTTATCTCCCTTGACTCCGTTAAGGTGGTGAATAACCCAGCCATCAGGCAGAGTTTGCTTATTAGCCTTCTCCCAAACAACAATATGCTCTTGAACATGGCCACTCGGCCTAGCTCTAGGATGTCCTGGCACATATATGCTCACATAACCTTTATTGTTTATGCCTCTGCCACCCTTCCAGAACGGAGAGTTCTCACCCCTATACTTAGCAAACTTAGCACGCTTCTCTGGATTTTTCCAACTATGAATAGCAGAGCATTTCCTGCATCTAGTTGCCCTAACACTACAAAGCTGACTACAATCAAGGCATGGGTGCCGATGGCTTTCATCCCACTTATTCATACTATTATTATAGCCAATAATCTATATAATGTCAATAGGCTACAAGGATATTATGAAGGATAAATGGTATAGTTACAACAGCTTCAAATTCACTAAAGCCCAAGTCAAGTGGGCGTTAGCTAACATCATAACACTTCGTAATGGGATATGGCCTCCATCTCACAAGGAAAGTGGATATGTGGGTGAGCCTTATAAGAAGCGGGTTAGCCATGAAGGTAGCTTTATCAAGGCAGCTTCTATCGCAGCCGAGCTTGACCTGAGAATACAGAGAGCCGGTGTTGATGGCCTGATCCTAGAGTTCCTTTATGCCTTTGAGCCAGAGGATGAACTCTTTGTTATTGAGCACATAGCCCAGTGCTTACACCTTGAGACAAAAGAAGTCTCCCAGCGGATTAGGAACGCCCTTTACTTTGTATCGGGAGCGGACCGGAAGGCTGGGAGTTATAGCCAATACATCAAGGATAATTATTATACCCTGAAGATTAAATGAGAATGAAGAAGCCAAAGCTTTTAGACTTATTCTGCGGAGCTGGTGGTGCAAGTATGGGTTATTACCGTGCTGGCTTTGAGGTTGAGGGTGTGGACATTAAGCCTCAGCCACATTATCCCTTCAAGTTCTACCAGGCTGATGCTCTTGAATTTCCACTCGATGGCTATGATGCCTACCACGCAAGCCCGCCGTGCCAATTTAGTAGCACGATAGCAATTATGAACAGAGTCTTACGACCAAGTAAATATAACCATCCTAACTTAATACCCGCCATGCGAGAACGCCTTGAGCAGACCGGCAAGCATTATGTGATTGAGAATGTTCGTGCTTTCACTCTAGTTAACCCCGTTAAATTAACAGGCTCATGGTTCGGGCTAGACATTAAAAGAGATAGGTTTTTTGAGTGCACTTTTGCAGCCTTCTCAACACCCTCAAGTAAATGGCAGAAACCGCGTTTCCGCTCTTTCGATAGACGCAGAAGGGGGAAACTGTCATCCGTTGTCGGAGTTCACGGGCATCTTAACTATCCGGGTGAGAGTAAATTGCGCCAACAAGTAATGACGATAGACTGGATGAGTGATTACGAACTAACCCAAGCAATCCCCCCAGCCTACACAGAATATATCGGGAAGTATCTTATTGAGGCAATAGAGAGGGGTCAGGCGTGGCTACCAAGGTAGTAAACCATCCACCTGACCCTAAAGCCCTCAGATTTTGACCACAGCGCGTTGTTTATAGCTTCTTAAACTCGTAGACGCCTTTGACATACTCGTTCAGATAGCGACCCTTCGAGTCGGCATCCAGGAAAGCTTGATAAACTTCTGCCGGCACATCATCGTAGACATACTCAGCCCCGGAGTTAAACTGGACATGGAGCTGCTTCTCGTCTTCCTCATAGCCGATAGCTACTATGTTAGATGATTCAACCAGCGTCCATATTACTGCCATTCTAATCACCCCCTTTTTTCTTTCCTAGTGCTTTATCTCGGTAGTCGTAGCCAATCTTGTTAAGACAAAACATAGCGTAAAGGTATAGTGCCTTTCTGTTTACGCTGTCCGCTGTGATACAAGCTCGGCTGAACTGATCCTTAACAACTGCGGTAAGGAAGTCGCCAAGTGGTCGGTCCTCAAAATACCATTGCCATATATGGTGCATACACATAGCTACATGGTCTAGGTCGTGTGGTGCAATGAATATGTCTGGTTGCAGACTGGCGTTGTCCTCTACCCATTGCCTGATTTCTGACTCTTCCATTCTACTTACCTCCTTTATCTTTCATAGCCCCCGGTATCTCCTTGATAGCCGGAGAGCTTGATGGCTAGTTTCCTGTCCATGATGAGCCATGTCCTCGGCCTTCCATCCGGGGTAGCAAACTCGTTAAACTCCCTCTCGTTATAAGCGTAGCCGGCAGCTTCCCAAGGGCCATTGTTAATAACGCAGATGATAGCCTTGTCCGATGGGACCTCATTAAAAACCGGCTGCTTATCGAGAACCTTGGCTCCATGTAGCTCTACGAGTTGCGCTGCTTTCATTAGGTTATGAGGAACCTCAATGTAGTATCCCATTATTTACCCCCTCAATTCTTCTCCTTATAATTATGTCCATTTAACTCTATATCACTCTCTACTTCATTGCCCCTTCGTTTGCTTATCATTGAATTTTTTATAGTAATCGGAAGTGACTCCATAGCCTGCCCACTTGAAATAACCACAGGTAGTCCTTCCGACATCATCATCTTTGACTCTGCCTACTGCGTTAATAAAAGTGTCACGAACATTAGTAGGTGTTAAGAGGTCTTTCATTGATTGCTTTAAGGAAGGTTCTATTACTACTCTGATAGCTTCAATATCATCGTGGCTATGATAATCGTAGGCATTGGTATTCACCCAATATCCGAAACTGTAACGCAATCCACTAGGGCGTGGGCTGACCATCAATGCTACGGCAGGGTCAGGTGTCGTTAAATACCAGCAGGCTATTTCTTTATATGGGTCTGAACCGTTCTCAGGAATACCAAACCTACGATACATATAAACAAACAAAGAAGAATAATTCCCGTTCGGTAATATTTCATCGGCATATTTCCCAGGGTCGGCAATTCCTGCCATAGCACCTTGCCAATGTTCATCATTCCCCTTCACTTTCCATAATTTAGCGTGCCATTTTCTAGCCATAATCTTCATTATCTCCTTAACATTATCATTGATATTTTAACCTCAATTCTTACCCTGCCTTGCTAAAAGTTGATGGCCTTTTTGAATCTCGAGCCATAGCAGTATCTCACTCCTGGTTATGCGCCACGCTTCGCCCCATCCGGCTACCTTATCGAACTTGAATAGCTGATAATGAGCCTGAGCTGCCTCAGGATCGGAAGTGGCATCCAGCAATAGAGCTAAAGCGAGCTGTGCCGGTCCTGAGCCACCATAGCCCCAGCTAAAGCCAGTGGGTGAGTGATTAGCCAGCTTCAGGCTTGGCTCTAGTGGTAGCCGTTCACTACTACCATCAGGATAAAGCCTCTTCCATACATCGTGTCCATTCAGCCCATAGTATTCAGTCTCCGGGTATAGCTTCTCATCCTCTGCCTTGCTAACTTTACCAATAGTCATAACCATAGCTTAACCTCCTTCAAGTTGCTAGTTTAGCTCCGCACTCTGGGCAGGTCTGTAATTCCTCTTTGCCATTGTGTTCAAACTCTGCCCTACAATAACGACACCTTATCAGCTTCTTTCTCAGCATAACTTAACTCCTTTCTATTTACCCTCCACTCCAGCGATTGCCTGCTTACCTGCATTAACCGCCACATTTTTTGATATATCCATCCCATTAACCCCAGCGATAGGCTTCTCGTCAGGACCAACGCACCACACCCCAAACCGTTCACTTTGAGCCACAAGCAGTTTACACGCCTCATATAATCTAGGAGCTTCCTTGTGTAGCGGGCAATACTGAATACGATATAGGTTTGGCTTGGAGTGCATTATTCTATAAACTTGGCATCCACAAGATGGCTGGTAAACTAATCGTTCCATTTCTAAACCTCCTTATTTATTCAGCTTCACGATCTCCTTGACTATGCCCCGGTCTTTCTTTTCCCCTGACTGGACCCGGGCTTGTAGCTTGTCGTTGACCCTCAGCTCAATAGCTAGGCTATCAATCTCAGCCTGGGTATGGTCGTCCCTGTGCTGCTGATACCAGGGCCAGCCACATATAGGCTCATTCATAGCTTAACCCCCAAAGAGTTCATTCCATCGGTCAATGATGTCCTGTATCTGCTTTCGTTCCTCCTCTTGCTCAGCTACAGCTTCTTCCCACTTCTCCCCATCCCTTTCCTCAAGTATCTGGTCTCTTATGAGGTCAGATATGAGCTGAGGTTCTAATGCGTCAAGCTCCCAAGACTCATTGCCAAACTCTGCGACATAGCCCTCATAGCGAGAGTCTGTCGTCTTGGCAGGGTTCGGAGGAGGGTTCAGCTCCTCTATCTGCTCCATTGTCAGGGCAATGCGTCTCACTTCAATGTTGGCACGACCAGAGAATAGCATTAACCTGTCCCCAATGTCTCTGGTCATATCAATACCGCTAGGGTCGTGGTCTCCCAGATGCAGGACGATAACCCCTTGTCCGCTTCGGTAATACCTTCTCATCCGCCTCGCACCACGCCACATTTCAGAGTCGGAGACATAGCCCCGACAGGAGAAGAAGGAGACATCATTCTCTTGGCACACCGCTTCAATCACGCCGACCAAAGCATCCTTCTCAATCCAGACCTCAATGCGTGTGCTCTGCGTAGCCCATAAGTCCCTGTGATAGCTGTCCTTTGCCGACTCTAGTATGTCTTGGGGCTTGCCCCAAGACGATAGCTGGCGGATGAACCGAGTCCTGTCCTCTATAGCATCCCAATCAATCAAGCCCGCTCGCCGTGCATCGCTTAATATATTGCCGATGCGTTTGTAGTCTCGCTCCGTGTTGGCTATCAAGGTTCTAGCTACAAACTGGTAGTAGAGCTGCCTTAGAG
>SDBU01003802.1_pt1 | contig 18991 bp, 16 predicted proteins | sample 2277071 | NCBI WGS metagenome assembly SDBU01 (sample SAMN10397929, study PRJNA504765) | marine sediment metagenome | isolation source: marine sediment core GS08_GC12, 126 cmbsf | place: Arctic Ocean: Gakkel Ridge, Loki's castle | collected 2008 | reverse complement strand
GCGTAAGTTGTAACAGTTGCGCCTTGATCTTTCAAAAATTAAAGGTGATATAAATGACCTCAAAACATACGTGGCTGACTTAACAATTAGAGCACATGATGCTGCACGCTTTCGGGAATCTTAATTTGCAGGTCGAAATTGATTCTGAATATTGTGCCGCTGTTACCCGCCATATTACGGGAAACGGCGCATTACAGGGGAGGAATAAGCATGCCTTTTTTCATTCAAATGCTGGCGGAGGTTATGCAACTGATGATTGTGGGTCTGCCAATTATTGCGTTGGTGATAATTTTTTGGGCGGTCAGCAATCGCGGTCGTAATCGCCGTACTACCAATTTGCAGTCGGATATGCATCAACTACAAACAGACATCAATCAAATTAAAAAGGATATAGCGGACTTAAGAGATATGGTCGCTGATATTACCATCAGATTGCATGATTTAGCTTTGTAAGAGTTGCTCTCTCAAAAACAGATTTATAAATAATCATAACCTACAGAAATTCCTCATGAAGATTTATTACACAATTGCTTCAGTTTGCTTCGTGCCTCGCAACTCGCAATGACAGCCTCTCCCTGTCATTGCGAGGAACGAAGTGACGAAGCAATCTCATTTTTAACAGCGCGTGGGGGATTTCTCCATAACCTAAATTTTGGTTGACTTCCTCACGAAAATATGGTAAATTTGTATGGCAAATTTGTGGTGGTTAAAAGGAGTTCTCAATGCCAACAGGAAAAATCAAATATTATAATCAGGATAAAGGTTATGGATTCATCGCCCAAGATGAGGGAGAAGATTTGTTTTTTCACATCTTAAAAAGTCCGTCAGTTGGAGAGATAACGTCCGGGCAACAGGTGGAATATGAAATAACTCATGGCAAGAAAGGGTTGGAAGCTGAAAATATCCAACAATTTTTGACGCCTTTCGAGCAGCGGAGGTTAACTCAAGGCAGGGTTGTAGTGCCTCGAGATACATCGGTATGGACTCCCGACACCGATGCACGTTCCAGGCGACAGCCCGAACAACGACCTGCCGCGTCAAGAGAACGAGCAACAACTCGTCCTGTGAAATCAAAGCCGTTTATTAAACCGTTTGTACCCAAAAAACAAGTGGAAGAGCCTGCTCCCAAAGTCAAAAAAACACCGCAGGAGATGCCCACGCCTCCAAAAAAGCCAGCCGTCCAGGAGCCTATCGCTCAAGAGAAATTGCATCCTGTTGATGTAAAACAAGAGGTAAAAACTCAAAAGGCTCCTCAACCGGCTACACCTCCCAAGGAAGCCAAAAAGAAGCCGCGGCCGAAGAAAAAAAGGAGACTCACCTATGGAGATTTTTATATGATTAAGCAGATTCGCGAAAAAACACCAATGATATTCGAGGTGTATAATCACGAATCCATTCCCTGCACAGTCATTGAGCTATATACTTACGATTTAGAACTGCTTGTTGATGGGGAGAAACGAAAGATTCGGAGGCACGATATCAAATATTGCTACAAGCAGGAGAATGCCGACAAGGTTCAGGCATACATTTCGTATGACGAGAGCGTGCGTTCACAAGGATTAATGCCTATAATCCCGCGCAGAAAACGGTACCAAATTGATAATAACGCGGTAATAGAAGCGCGCAAGCAAAAGCAGACCCTTCGATTTGTCACGCGTGAGGGCGAGATTGTTATGGGTACCATCGGCTGGCATAGTCTCTATGATATTAAAATAAATCTACCTCTTGGCGGGAATGTTATCGTGTGCCGGCACGCAGCATATGATTTTCAAGTTTTTTCCGATAATGCAGAAGTTCCTTCAGAGGAAGTCTTAGACAAACTTGAACCGATTACACCGGAGACGCCTGAGACAGTTGCCGCGGTGGAAGAAATTCAAAAAGAATCATCCGAGGGTAAAGAGGAAGCGATGACAGTTTCAGCAACAAAAGATGTACCAGAATCCCAGCCGGATGAAATTGAGCCTGAAGAAATTCCGTTAAACGAAAAAATTCGTTTAGCTCGACAAACTTTAGGAATATCTCAAAAAAAGTTTGCGGAATCCTTGGGTGTATCAGCTCAGACCATTGGCAATTGGGAGAGAGGCAAAAATCAGCCTCAAGCCAAATATCAGCAGCAAATCGAAAAATTACTTGCCACAGCGCAAGCCGCTAAATAGCGAGTGTATGAAAATGCTAAACCGACTACTTTACACCTTAAGACTAAAAAAACGCGACCCAAATATTGGTAGAGAATATATCTTAGAATCTATTCCTGTGCGTAATACCGCCATTAAATGGGAGTTGGATGGCAAGGGCGAGGTTTCTATCGTCATTCCACAAAAGGATAAACTCTGGGTGAGAATTACATCCAAAATATTCATGCTGCCGGATAAGAGGGTTGTTGTTTTAGATGATGTCGGCTCATTTGTCTGGACGCTATGTGATGGCAAAACGTCAATAGAACATATTGTCAAGCGTCTCTGCAACAAATACAACCTCACACGCAAAGAATCAGAACTATCTCTGCTGACGTATATGCGGCAACTTGGGAAGAAAGGTATCGTGGGATTTGCAGTAAGTAAAGAGCAATATGAGAAAATCCAAAAACGCAATCCAAAACGGAAATCCTAATACTACAACGAGATTTTACTCCAGCTTTTAACACGAAGGGGCAAAGAGTAGAAGGGCAAAAGGGCAAGGGGGCATATTCTTTACACCCACTCACCCCAAAAAGCCCTCTAGCCCTTGTATCCTCCTAGCCATTTCGTCCCTGTACGCTTTACGTTTCACATTTTACGTTTCACGCTTCCACTACACACCCAATGTCCTAAAGAGAATATCAAACACCGGTCTCTCATCAGTTCGATGATATAGTTCTTCCCCACAATCGAAAATTTCACCATTTTTTTCCACACACCGAAGTTTAACGCGAACGCTAGTACGAGAAATGAGTTCATTTAACTGGAATACTTCATAAAGATCATGCGTTTCCGATGGCTCCAGAGTTACAGGCATGTTATTCCGCATAAGACTTGGGAAAATAGCCGCTTGAGGAGTGTCATACGGATTTATTTCCTGCCATCTGCGTCCGTTTCTGATACTCAAAGTACAACTTTGAATTATCGCTGGTTTCTGGTCATTATCATTATAAAGTCGAAACGAAATAAGAAATAGCGTGTGACCAGCACGCGTAATGAAACAATTTGTTTGAGGTGATAAAAGTTGCACACGAAGCTGTGACTCGCCGCGTTGTCTGCCGCGTGATGCCGACATAGCACTGCCCATTCGAAAATCGTATATCCATTTAGATAAAGCTAGAATAAAAGCGATTATGCTGATAATTAAGGCTATAAAGTCCATATCATCTGAATGTACCCAAAACGTGGAATTAATTCTTTGCGTTTTTGATAAAAAAGCGCTCAGAAATTACATTTGCGTACTAGGGAGCAATATCCTTTCTGCGAGGAGCAGAAAGATAAATACGCAAATTCCTGAGCGCGTTCGAGCGTGATACACTTGACTCCTTATGATATGAGTTTGGGCGGAAACAGATAAGAAGTCAAGTTAGAAGCGGATCATTAATATAAGCAAATTAGATGCCAATAAATGTTTTTATATTATAAAATTGGCGCATTCAACAATATCAATCATTCCAGCGTTTACCAATTTTTAATCCGTTAGAAAAGAAGTTAAAAAAGGTTTCATAGTGAAACATTAGATTTTTCATTATGGAAAAATTTATCATAAAATGTAATCGCCGATTTGACCTTGTTGCGCACATAGGTTGGTCTACCGATTACCTTTTCAATGATTTCCTGAACCTCTGCACGTTTTGAAAACTACCTAAAAGCGGCGGGTTGTTATACCTGAACTACCGCTTCGCCCCAAAGTTTATCCCTCCGATTCCCGGGATAAACTTCATCTGGGCTTCGCTACGGGATTACCTCGTTCAGGCTCTCCCTCAATTCAAAAGCTAGTGTTCTTTCAGCTTAATATCGCGGAACCAAACTTTACCGCCGTGGTCTTGCAAATTGGCACAACTTTTGCGGAGAATATACAGTGGAGTTAGATTTCAGTTTTTTGTTTTTTGCGTCTTAAACCACGAAAGAAAGCTTAACTGGATTTTTGTTTTTTGCGTCTGATTGCTTCGTTGCACTCGCAACGGTGCTTGACAAAAAACAAGTCATTATCTAATTTACCTTTGTAAAAAGATGGATGGAAAATTACTATATTTTTTAATCTGTTTAATGATTTTTTGGGTAACAGCGGAAGGCGTGCCACAACGAATGGAGGCGAAGCCCCGCGCAGCGGACAGCGGCATCGCACCGCGCGTTGGCGCAGAAGATTATTCCGCGGTATTGCAGAATGCGCAGAAATTGGTCAAAGAACGCCGTTACGGGGAAGCGCTAGTCGCTTTTTCAAAGATTTTAAATAGCCCCGTCCCTTTTGCGGAAAGCCAATTAAAAGCGCAAGCTGCTGCTGAAACGGCCGAGGTTTCGACATTGTTGGGGCAGTTTGATGAAGCTATTGCTCAATATGAAACAGCGAACAAGTTTCTAAAAGAGTCAGATACTCCAAAGTCATTCAGGCAGGAAATGGAACTTGTATATGCGTATCGATTGGCGAATTGCTACGCTCTGGCGGGAAGGTGGCAAAAAGCCCAAACCGCTTTTCAGGCGTTTATACGACGAGAGAGTGAAAGTTTTGAGAAGCAAAATGCGGCATTGCGTTCAGCAGCGCAAAGGAAGTTAGAATGGATTCAACAGCGTATATTCTCACAATCCAAACCAACCCTCCGCTTTGCAGCGTCACTTTTAGCTTTTCTACTTACAATTTCGCTTTGTCTATACATCTTTGCAAAAGACCCACTCAGTTATTTGAATCTCTCACTTAGCTTCTTCATGTTCGGCTTTGCTTTGTGGCAAGTTGCCGACGCAATTCGAAGCTATACTCTGAATCCTGAAACAGCGCTTTTCTGGGGCAAAGCACTGCTGATGGGGATTTTTTTAGCCTGCCTGGCGAATGTCAATTTTATTCTACTATTTCTGAAAAGACGCAAGGGGGAGAATTTTGAGACTTTGCGTTGGCTTTTTGTAGGTTTGCCGCCAGTGATGCTGATAACAATCTTGCCGACAAATCTGTATACCCAAGGCGCTGATCTTTTTTTTTGGCATTGGGAAACCTGGATAAATTCTCTGATTCACAAGCTGTTCGTGTTATACATCGCGCTGTACGTCATCTACGGCATCACGATGATTGCCAGAGCCAACCTGACCATAAGCAAAGGACTTGCTGCCAAGCCGATTATGTATATGTTTTTCACTATCAGCTTTATCTTTGTTCCTTCGCTGGTAGCCGCCATTCTTGTTCCGCTTTCAGGATATAGCAACTACATGATAGGCGCATCTTCTCTGTCAGTCGTCGTTATGGCTGTAGTATTGATTTACAGCATCCGCCGTTATCAACTTATCGAGGTGAACACAGTTCTTTCTCAGAGTTTAGGCTATTTTGTGCTAACCGGTTTGCTTTTGGGCGCTTACGTGCTTTTGGTGAATCTACTTTCAGGGTTGTTCCAGATTGAAGCAAGCTCTAACATAGGCACAGCACCTACATACATTGTAGCGACAGTTATCATCGCATTGCTGTTCCAGCCGGTTAAAAATCGCGTCCAGACGCTTTTAGACCGCTGGTTTCACAAAGACCAAAATGCTTATCAGCAAACATTGCTTGATTTTAGCCAAGCTATGACAACAATTCTTTCTTTGAATCGTTTACCCCAGTTACTCGTTTCCACTGTGACTGATACAATGGGAATTGATAAAGGTTGGCTATTGATAGAAAAGGATGATAGGGTGGGCTATGAACTGGTTGCTTCAGTTGGATTAGATGAAAATACAAAACAAAATATTCAAGATTCAGCATCGGAGGTAGTGGATAAGCTAGCGGCGCCTCTGGGGGCTGATTCAAGCATTTCTATTCCCCTGCAGCGGGATGAACATTTAATCGGCGCTCTTTTTCTTGGGAGAAAATATTCGGGCAAACGCTTCACGAAAGCGGATAGAGAGATTCTGATGATTCTGGCAAATCAAGCTGCTTTGGCAATTACTAATGCTAAACTTGTCAAGCAGTTATTGCGCGCTGACCAATTGGCGATGTTGGGACGTATTTCCGCTGGCATTGCCCACGAAGTGCGCAATCCACTACTTGCCATCAAAGGCGCGGCCCAATTTCTGCAAGGAAAGTTCAAAAAAGATGGCGAAGAAAGCGAATTTGCTTCAATCATCGTCGAAGAGAGCGATAGAATTAATCAGGTGATTGCACACTTTTTGGATTACGCCCGCCCTGCTAAACCAAAATTGGAACTAATGGACATCACAGAATGCTTGGATAGAACTTTGACTCTAATAAACGTCGAACTGCGCCACGCCAAAGTAGAGTTACTGAGAGACTACGTGCCCAATTTGCCGAAAGTCTTAGGCGATGAAAAACAGTTGGGACAAGTCTTTCTGAATCTCATCCTAAATGCCATCGAAGCGATGCCCAATGGTGGGACATTGCGCATCCACACACGTCATGGGATGGAACATGATGAATCCGCTTACTGTGAGATTCAGATTTCAGATTCGGGAATCGGTATGTCAACTGATGAACAATCTCGAATTTTCGAGCCGTTTTACACCAGTAAAGAACACGGTCTGGGACTTGGTTTGGCGATAGTTGCGGAGATTGTTTCAGAACATGGCGGTACTATTTCCGTAGAAAGTGAGAAGGGCAAAGGGACAACGTTTACGATAAGGCTGCCTTCAAAAGGCATGTCCTGAACGTAGCGAAGGAACAAATCAGCTTTGCCTTGCACTATTTCTCTTTCGATAGAGCAAACTCGCGCTCACAAAATATTATTGCTGATTTTCCATCGAAATGTTATTATTAACAAGACAGACCCGCAATGAAAAAACGAGGAGTGATAAAAATGTCATCAAAAACTAATGAAAGAATAATGAAGGATTTTCAATGGTTGTGTGAACATTCTCTTGAAATCGGTAGAAAATATGCTGGAGAACATATAGCGGTTGTAGACCAAAAAATTGTCGCTCACGGAAAAGATTTCCATAAAGTTATGGAAGAGGCGACGAAAATCGACCCAAGGCCGTTGGTCGGTGATGTCCCCATACCAGGGAGGTTAATGATATGATAGAGTTTCCGTGGTGGCCTTATGAATCTATAGTAGGAACAATTTATAAACCAGTGGCGAAGGTTGAATTAAGAGGGCCAAGAGCATCTCTTGATTCTCATATGCTTATTGATTCAGGGGCGGATATTAGCATCATTCCTTTAGCTACTGGCGAGTATCTTGGTTTTCGTCGAATTGAGGGAGAACCGGAACTTGATATTTATCGAGGCGGCAGGCGAGTTTCTTGTTTGGTCCGACAAGTAGAAATGACTATAGGCGAGTTCAGTTTTACAGCGCCGGTTGGCTGGGCACAAGTTATTGATACGACCAGGATACTGGGGCGCTACGGAGTATTCCAGCATTTTTCTATCGAATTTAGAGAACACGAACGGAAGACAATTTTCCGTCGCCCGGAGGAGATTTAAGTTTGTTAAGCAGAAATCCTGTTTGCTTCGCTTTGCTCGTGATTGCTTCGCGTTCGCTCGCAACTTCGCTTGCCTTCGGTTTTTCCGTTTTCCGTTTTCCGTTTTTAAGGAGTAATCAAAAATGACACTCTATCGAATCCTTATTGTTGACGACGAAGCCAATATCCGGCGTGTGCTAACGGCTAATCTTAGAGAAGCAGGCTACGAAGCATTAGCAGTGCAAAGCGGCTATGAAGCGTTGGAAAAACTTTCGGAGGAAAAATTTGATTTGGTGTTACTGGATAAGAATATGCTCGGCATGGGAGGAATTGAGACCCTAAAACAAATCAAGGCGAAAGACGCGGACATCATTGTTGTCATCATGACAGCGTATCAAAGCGTCGAATCGGCAATCGCTGCTATGAAGGAAGGCGCTTACGACTACATCACCAAACCGTTCGATATGGATGCGCTGGAGAACACTGTGAAAAATGCTTTGGAGAAAAAACAGTTGGTCGAAGAAAACCGCGCCTTGAAAGCGCAATTGGCGCGAAAAACGGAGATGAATTTGATTGCCAAAAGTAGAGCAATGCGACAAATTCTGGAATTGATTGAGCAGATTGCCGATTCAACCAGCAATGTGATAATTTATGGCGAAACAGGCGTAGGCAAAGAGGTTATCGCAAGAGTGATACATGAGGTAAGTATGCGAAGGGATAAGCCGTTTGTCAAAGTCAATTGCGCAACGTTGCCCGAGAATCTTTTAGAAAGCGAGTTGTTCGGCCATGTCAAAGGCGCGTTCACTGATGCTATCAAAGACAGAGTAGGCCGGGTACAGAAAGCTGACGCTGGGACGCTCTTTTTTGATGAAATCGGAGAATTGAACTTGGCAACACAAGTGAAGCTTTTACGGCTTGCGCAAGACAAGGAATATGAACGACTGGGCAGTTCCGAAACTAAAAAAGCAGATGTTCACATCATTTCCGCTACGAATAAGGATTTACAAAAAGCGATTTTAAATAGCGACTTCCGCGAGGATTTGTATTATCGACTGAATGTAATATCAATCGAAGTTCCACCGCTGAAGGAGCGCAAAGAGGAGATTCCCGCCTTAGCGTACCATTTCTTGGAACGTTATGCAGAAACCAAAGAAAAATCATTTACTCAAATCTCCCCCCAGGCCTTGCAACTGCTCATGGATTACTCGTGGCCGGGTAACGTGCGGGAATTGGAAAATGTTATTGAACGGGCAATTGCTATTGGACAGGGAGATGCCTTGCTACCTCAACATTTGCCCAAAGAACTTCGTCAAGAGCCATCTTTTCCCAAAGTCGGCACACCCCTAAAAGAGATGGAAAAGCAATTAATCCTGAAAACCCTCGAACAAACCAGCGGCAATCAAACGAAAGCTGCTAAGATTCTGGGCATCACGCGGCAGACGTTAATTAATAAATTGAAGGAGTACGCTGTAGAAACATAATAATGATAGCCCCACTGCAAGGAATATCGCTGTCAATTTTTTTTACAGTGAATAAAAGTCTTAACCAGTTAAATCTTAACCCACTTTTAATCGCCTAATCCCCATTTTGCTGCCAATTTTTTTTACAGTGCAATCCATCCAAGCACTACCGAACGTTTCCGCCAAAATCCCTCCTTTTGTTTCATTTTGCTGCCAAAATTTTTTACAGTGCTTTTGGGCATCCTATCTTCCAAAACATTCCATCTTTTAGCCACCAATATCGCCAAAGTTCTGATGAACAGGGAAAGTAACTATACAACGCGGAAGAAGAAAAGTCGCATTCTGGCACAGAGTTTGCTATTTAAAATACACCCCATTGGGAAAATTCGCCAGGAGGTATTTTGATGATTTGGAGCATTGCACAAAAAGAGTTTCTTGAAAATTGATAGCTATAATGTTTATGATATCGGTGCTCTACCTGCTCGCCTTCCTCAATTTGGGAACGCTTATCTCTTGTAAAACCCGGACGCCCGCGCTGAGTCTGCTGATTCTGCTTTCACTATGGATATGGCTAATAATTGTGCATCCCAAACTCAGCGTATTTGCCGCCAAAAAGTTTGCGCCCGTTGAATCCGAGGCGCGTATGCAACAGCAGCTTCGACAAGTCTCTGAGGATTATCAGCAAAAAAGGCAAAAAGAAACACGGAGGGGATACGGTCTTCTGCTATTTATACAAAAGGCTAAAGAAGAGAAGAAACTATACGACGATTTCCTGAATCAATTTGCGCGACAAGGTCATGTCGCCGAGTGGGTTTCCAAGGCTTCTCCAGTTGGATGCTATGATTCCGCGATGACGGCTGTTGCCAAAACGGATTTAGCTTCTCATGATAGGTGGTTAAATTCTATCCGTTCCTTTTGGAGTGTATACGTGACATTTCATGAAGCGCGTCAAAAGAGGAGAATTGCGGGGAAAGAACAGGAGTCCAATGAGATGAAACATCCGCCCCAATTTGTAATGACGGCGGAACCCCTTTCAGAAAGTTTGCATCGCGCTATGCCAGACATAGCACTACTTATATTTTTTAATATCTTATTCTTTATGTTATCCTACCTTTTTTTCCTGAGATATGAGGTGTAGGACTCGAATGTAGCCCAAGTTTCTAACTTGGTTGCACCCTATAAACCAAGATAGAATCTTAGGCTACAAATGGAAAAGAGGTGTAACATGATAAAGATTATCTTACGGCGTGAACTGCTGCACTATCTAATCAGTTTTCGGTTTCTTATTCTCCTTGCAATGTCAGCGGTTCTATTTATGGTCAACGGATTTGAGTTTGTGGACAGTTATCAAAGAGATTTATCATCGTATTCCTTTCGGGTCGTTGATGCATGGAACCGAAGGAACACAACAGGTACAGGGATATATAAAAAACCGAATCCGCTCAGATTTTTCGCAATAGGAAGGGAACGAGTTCAAACAAGATACCTGGGCGTTACACCAGCGGAAGGTATTGAGCCAGTGCAACCAAGTATGCTTTATGATAACGATAAGCTGCCTGATGTCAAAAGTATCGATTGGGCTTTCATTATCAAAGTCATCTTTGGATTCTTTTGTGTTATTTTGGTTTTCGACAGCATTTCAGGCGAAAAAGAGCGAGGAACGCTCCGACTGATATGCGCTAACAGTATCCCCCGATATCAAGTTCTATTGGGAAAGTATCTGGCCGCTATGATAGTTATTACAATTCCATTGATTTGGGGAATGCTCATTTCTCTTATTATCACCGGTTTGTCTTCAAGTTTCATGTTGACCGGTCAAGAATTTTTGCGGATATTTCTGATGATAGGGCTTTCCCTTATTTATCTTTCTTTAATTGTTCTTATATCATTATCCGTTTCCAGCATTTCACACCAATCAGTGACTTCACTGCTGATATTGCTGTTTACGCTAATCCTCATGGTGATGATTATTCCCAACGTAGCGGGCATCCTTGCGGGCGAATTGTCTAAGACCAAAAGTGAATATCAACTCGTTCAGATGCGGGATGCATATTTTAGAGAAATAGTGAAGGAGGAAGATGAACTTAGGAGTCAGGTAGCAGAAGGGATTCTGAAGACAAAGGAGAAAATTATTCCCAAATTCAGGAGACTGTCGTGGAAAAATATGGATAACTGGTACCAATTACTTCGTGACCATTTGCAATCAATAAACACACAGGTGAAGTTGACAAGAGATTTGGCAAAGGTCTCACCTTCGGCAGTTTTTCAGTATACCAGCGAATCTTTAGCGAATAGCGCCCCCTTGAGCGAAGAGCACTTTTTCCAAACGGCAAGAAGGTATAGAAGTACCTACAGCGACTATGTGAAGGCTAAAGTGGGTGAGGTTGTTCGGTTTTCCCGTGGATATACAGTCACAATGCCCGATGGGAGTAAAATGGAAATACCTATGATTATCCCAGAGGAATATCACGGTGATATGAGCGATTTTCCCAAATTTTCTATGCCCCCAATTCCCATCAAATATAGCATAAAGGCAAATGGCTGGAATATTACTATTCTTATTCTGTGGAACATAGTTCTATTTCTTATAGCGCATGTTGCTTTTTTGAAGTATGATGTTAGGTAAGTACGAATTACGAATTACGAGTTACGAAGTACGAATTTTCATACGCTTCCTGTTCGCTTCGCGCCCGAGCTATCGGGGATAGAATCCTTCGGCTGCGCTCAGGACATGCCTTGGGCTCATATGAATTTACCAAAGTCAAAGTAATAATACACAATGAACTACTGCTCTGTTACTTTTTATCTGATATGTAGAGTGCTCTGTTAGAGCGCTTTTGAAAACTAGGCTCAATCACTACAAAAGTAACAATGAACTACTGTCAAGTCTAAGTAAAATAGAAAGTTTGCAAAAACATCAAGGAGGAACAAAGAATGTTAGAAACCAGAGATTTAACCAAAGTTTATGACAACACCATTTTGGCTGTCAACAAATTGAATCTGAAAGTTGACCCTGGTGAGATTTATGTTATTCTTGGCGCAAACGGCGCCGGCAAAAGTACGACGATTGCGTTGTTTCTGAATTTCATTGACCCGACCAGTGGCACGGCTTTCATCAATGACATCGAAATTCCAAAGTTCCCGCTTGAAGCCAAGAAGCACCTGGCGTATGTTTCGGAGAATGTGGAACTGTATGGGAATTTCACGGCACGGCAGAACCTTGATTTCTTCGCTAAACTGGGCGGTAGAAAAAAGGTGACCCGAGATGAACTGGACGAGACGCTTGGAAGGGTTGGACTGCCAGAAGAATCGTTTAAACGCCGCGTCAAGACGTTTTCCAAAGGGATGCGTCAACGCTTAGGCATCGCCATCGCCATTATCAAGAAGGCAGACGCGGTGCTTTTGGATGAACCTACGTCTGGTCTTGACCCAAAAGGCGGCGCAGAGTTTTTGGATCTTTTGCGGCAGTTGAAGGCGGAAGGAAAAGCGATATTCATGTCCACCCACGATATTTTCCGTGCGAAGGCTATAGCTGACCGAGTAGGCATCATGGCTCAAGGTAATCTGGTTCGAGAGTTGACCAATGAAGAGATAGCGGAAGAGAATCTGGAGGAGCTATACCTTCGCTATGTGGCGGGATATGAAGAATCGGAAGAGGCAGCATAAAGCGCATACGGAAATCGGATGTCGGAAAACGGAAGTCGGACATTCCGTTTTCCGTTTTCCGTTCTCCGTCTTCCGTTGATTGAATGGAGGAACATTCTGATGAAAAGATTAATCACAACAACGATGCTGTTATTGTTGGTTACCCAAATATCTTTTGCACAAACAACAGCGCAGGAACCTGGGGCGCAGCAAACCAAAGAGGAACAACTTAGGCGATTACAACTGGAACAGGCAAGGCTTTCCATGGAACAGGCACAGGCACGAATGTACAAAAAGAAAGCTGATTGGAAAGAACTTGAAAAACTCAAGGCACAAGACATCGTCACAGGACGTGAGGTAAACCAAGCTAAGGAGGAATTTGAGAATGCACAACTTGCTTATGAGACAGCTATTCTTAATCTCCGTCAGGTAGAGTTGGATTCTCTAAAAGCCGCCTGGCATATTTCTGTGACCCAAACCCGTCGTTACGAGACCAAAGATGGTAGACAAATGCTTAAAATAATGCTTAAAAACAACTCCCAGCCTGTGAAGCTTTCTTATAGCTTTTGGGCGTTTGAGCGGCTAAGAGAGTTTGAAAAAAACATTTCTGAACAAGAGAGAGAGGAACTCAGCCCACAGATTCAAGCATTGTTAGCTACATCATCGGTCAGTCCACAGATTGATGATATTTTTGTATCTATTATGGACAAGAATCAATCCATCATCGCGCAGCCTTATGAAGAATGGATTCAAACGCTTTCTGAAGGCAAGGAACTTCCGTTGGAATTTGAACTAATCAAGGAAGATGTGCAAGATGTCACGGTAGCATTGAAATACATGGATTTAATAGAGCATCGCGACATCTACTTGAAGCAGGAAGAACCGTATATCACTGTATTGAAGGCGAGACAGTACAAGGCAAAAGACGACAAACGGCGATTGGAGATTGTGCTAAAATACGGCGCTGTCGAAGGAGACAACACGCAACACGCAACACGTAACACGCAACACGCAACAGACACGGAGAGCGCCAGCACTTACGCCACCGAATTGAACAATATCCGCGTTTCCATTCAAGACGAAATGGGCGCGATTATTGGTCTGCCCTACGAGATAACCATCGGCACTATGAAATACCGGCAAGAGATTCCGTTGGATTTTGAATTGCGCAAGAAAGTTGATAGTATCATCGTCGCTCTTCGTTATCTCAACAGTGAATCACAACTGCATTTATATCTGGAACCAGACACCCGCCATTTGTCGATAATAAGCGCTAAGAAATATCGCCAGGGTGAGCAGATGATGGTTAAGATTACATTGCAAAATACCTCCAAAGAAGTGCCGCATGCTTCAGCCACAATGGAGGAGATTGCCGCCTTAAACGAAATGCGTTCCATCTATGTATCTCTCAAAGACGAAAATGGAACGATTATCGCCCAACCTTATGACGCCGTTATTGACGTGCTTTCATATAATCAAACAGCATCGTTGGAATTCCAATTGCAAAAGGATGTCGATGAAGTTGCGGTTGTGTTGCAGTACGGTGACGTTCAAAACGACGAACGGAAAGTCTATCTGCAAAAAGAATCGGAACAGGATATAGTCGATATAAGTTCGATGCAGTTCTCCCAAGAAGGAGACTTGGGCGCCAGAGTCAATTATGACCTGGCATTAAATCGGCTGGCAGATAACGAAAAAACGTTCACGTTGCGGGTTATCAATCTGTTAGACCGGCTGTCATTTGAATTTGTCGACCCTGCGTCCCAATCTCGCATCTCACAGGTGAAATTCACGCAGGCGCAGTCTCGGCACAATCTTTCTTTGGGCGTGTATATTCCAGAGGAACTGGACATCAATCTGCTGGACAAAGCGATGGTTTTTTATGTCGCCATATTGGACAACGTCGAAACTGAAAAATACGGGCCGGATAATAGACTGCACTTAAACGCCCAAGAACTCAAAGAACTGAAGGGCGGCAAAGAACAACTTCAGCTCATCCCCAGAGGCGTGCCTGAAATCCAACTAACCTCTACAAACTTAGGCTATGACATCAAAACAGATGAGCGAGTGGAAATGAAAGCCAAGTTGAAAAATACGGGAACGCGCGATTTAAGCGACATCCGCATCGTTGTCGAACCCCAGACCGATTGGCAGGAACAAATCAGCCCTGAATTCGTGACATCTTTGAAACGTCAAGAGGAGCAGGAGATTCAAATCCTCCTCATTCCACCGATTGATGTGACACCGGGTGATTATGAAGCGAAGATGAACGCCGAATGTACCGTTGATAACCGTAAAGTTGAGGCTATGGAAAAAACCATCCGCATCCATATCGCTGCGAAAACATCCTTGACAGGGAGCGCGCTGTTGGTAATAGGATTGGTGATTTTGATTGCGGGGATTGCGGTGTTGAGTATTAGGCTCTCAAGGAGATAAAATATGTTAAAAAACATCATCTACCGAGAATTTCTAACCAACATAATCACGTTCAGATTTTTCTTAGGTTTGCTCATCTGTGTCGGTTTAGTTGGAGTGAACGCGTATGTACTGATGCGTAGCTACGAGGATAGGTTGCAAAGCTATCAATTAGCGGTGCAGGCGAATACAAATGAGGTTCGCAATATCCAGGTCTATTCTGAACTTTCGCATCGGCATCGCCCCAAGGCGGACAAAAAACCCAGATTGATGAGCATTTTGAACGAAGGAGTGGAAACGCGTTTGGGCAACCTTGTGATGCTATCGCACAGTTCGGTGCCTGTCAGAGTGCTACAATACGGCTCGAACAATCCATATCTTGTCGTATTTAAAAGAATTGACCTGACGCTCGTTTTTCAAATTGTCATCAGCCTTTTAGCGTTTTTGTTTGCCTACGATGCCATCGCAGGCGAACGTGAAAATGGCACGCTGTCATTAACGCTATCCAATGCCGTACCGCGTGGCGTTCTGCTTCTGGGTAAATATCTGGGCGGGATGCTCAGTTTAGTCGTACTATTGATGTTGAGCTTGCTGGTGGGGTTGCAGATAATTCTTTTTTCTCCCTACGCCATGATGAGCGCGTCTGATTGGGCGCGTATTGGTTTGTTTTGCTTTGTTTCACTTATCTACGTATCAGCATTTTTTACGCTGGGGCTGCTTTTTTCCAGTTTAACCCGCCGAAGTGCGACGGCGTTGATGCTTGTAATGTTTTTCTGGGTGGTTTTCGTACTTGTTTGGCCCAATGCTGTTACCTTTGCTGTATCAAAGCTTGTGCCCATCGAATCAGATGCTGACTTGAGCGCAGAAAGCTTCATAGTTTTATATCAAAAAGGTGGGGATTTATCTGGGCATCGGTTATATGACTTGTGGGTGAATCAGTTTCAAGGTGAGGTAGACAAATTCTTGAGAAAGCACAAGTTGACAGTGTCTTTTAGAGGTTTCAACACTAATGTTTGGGGTGGTGACGGTGGTGAGTTAATTGGAAAGTTCCCTGGGCCTCCCAGAAAACTTCCCTTGTTCCACGAATATCTGAAGTTCAACGAAGAATTGAGTATTAGATACGCGGACAAGGAGGGTCAGATGTGGCAGGAATATTTAACTCAAAATCCTATTAGACAGGCAAAGTTGGCACGGAATATTGCTCGTATCTCCCCAGCATCAGCTTATGCTCAAGCGACGGCTATTCTTGCTGAAACAGATTTGGATAGTCACCTTCGATTTCTCGACCAAGCTAAACAGTATCGTGGCGAATTGATTCAATATTTGCGAGACCAGAATGCATTTGCTTCGGAAGAATGGTATAACCCAGAGGCGGGGAAAAAGATAAATAAAGATGGTATTCCTCTCTTTCGTGAACGCCCAGAAACCCTATCATCGAGCATCAGACGAGCAACCTTTGACATGTCGATTCTGGTGCTGCTGAATGTGGCTTTCTTTCTTTTAACCTATCTATCGTTCCTAAAATACGATGTGAGATAAGACGTGAAACGTGAAACGTGAAACGTGTTTCGTGATATGACAGCGAATCTTGAGGATGAAACGAATTTGATTCGATATACGCCTAAATTCGTTGGCTCATGTCAAGATATTGTGAATTCGGATGCCCGAACTTGTTCGGGATGTCCCCCTCAACAAGTTGAGGCATCCGACTGAGGCGTTTGTAAGAAAGTTGGTTCTTCAGGATTAAGTGTGGAAATGCGCCTAAAAAATGAGATTGCTTCGTCACGCCGTTCCTCGCAATGACATCATTTTCCTGTCATTGCGAGCAAAGCGAAGCAATCTCGTTTTCTAGTAAAATTGTATCTTTCCCCACTCAAGTCGGAAGAACCAGAAAGTTTACATGAGCCAATTCGTTAAATCCTTTAATTCGTTGTCATATCACGCTTCACAAAAGGAGGCATCTATGATTTGGCATATTACAAAACGGGAAATCTACGACCATTTCACCAGCCTGCGTTTTGCTCTGACGGTTGGGCTGATAACGTTGCTTATGGCACTAAATGCGTTGATTTTCATAGGCGGCGATTATAAACAAAGGCTTTCAGAATATTCACAAAATGTCGCCTGGGTCGCTGACAAAGTAAAGGCAAGTTGTCAGCATCTCAACGAATTAGCCGAACAAGGGCCTGTTGGCCTTTATAAGCGTCCGAGTTCTTTAGCATTCTGCTCGCTTCGCTGATTGCTTCGTACCTCGCAAACGACTGGCTGGTTTCGATACGGCTTTGCCTACTCAACCCAAGTCGCTGGTCTTACGGAACTGCTGCGAATGACCAGGAAGATGCATTGCCCATGCGAATTCAAGCCGGAACATTTGGTGCCACAAGTCGCAGATGGGGCGAACATTCCTATAGTTATCGCTTCCCTTGGCATTTACGATACCGCCAGGATAACTATCAGAAAAATTCGATGCTTCAAAGTTTCACGGCCTTAGATTGGAGTTTTATCATCAGTGTGGTGATAAGCTTTGTGGTGATTCTTTTTACTTTTGACGCTATTTCAGGTGAGCGGGAACGCGGCACTCTGGCATTGATGCTTTCCAATTCAGTGCCGCGCGGTGTCATACTGCTTTCAAAATTCCTTGGAGCGTTCATCGCCATTGTCATCCCAATGCTCATTTGCGAATCAACGTCTTAAATACCGAATTGGAACTCGCCGAACAGCAGAGGGAAATCAATGAATTAGAGCGTAGTCTTGACCTTGATAAAACCAAACTGGTGCAACTCACCGGCGAAGACGAACTTGCTGAAGTAGAAGTTATTGGTAATATCCCTGAAGCGGAATACACGCTTAAGAAAGCAACGAAAGTGGCATTGGAATATCGGTTAGATTTAGAATTGCTTAAAGGAGATATTCAGAGACAGGAACGGCTGCTCAGAGAAACACAGTGGAATCGACTACTCGAACTTGGCGCGTCCTTCCGTTACGAGGATGCTAAACTGGCTTTGCAAAAACGAAATCGGACGTGGGATACCGTTTTCTCCTATGATGTCCCAATCTGGGAAAAAAAACTCGAATACGATGAACCCGACCAAAATGATGGATGGGAACTGCGATTCAATCTCGGTCTTTCAGTCTTTGATGGATTTCGCACGAAAGCATTGAAAGACCATGAAAACGCTGAACTTGAAAGATTGCGTTTTCGTCTGAGGGAGTTGGAGAAAGAGATTACACTCGAAGTTCGCAACGCTTATCGAGCCGTCGCTAGCGCCAAAGAACGTGTGGAAATTGAACAAAAGGTTGTCCATATAAGACAGGAGAATCTTCGTTTAATCGAAGCTTTGCTTGAAACATCGCAGGAGAGTGAACAATATCGCTCACTAACTTTTGATGACGTTATTGATGCACGCTCCGCGTTCACTTCTGCTCAACGAGTGTTCTTCCAAGCCCGCCGTGCATATGCTCAAACGAAAGAAGAGTTGCTTAAGGCGATGGGTGTGATAGAATAAAAAATAGATAATGTGGGCTTCATGGATTGGTCATTTTTTTATTTGCATTCAACACTCGCACCATTCTCAACAAAATTATCAACCTTTGTTACCTTCCTCTAACTTTTGGTATCATATTGTTGTGAAAACTCTCAATCTTATTCTGATAAAGATAAGAGAGTGCGCTCTGACAAGAACTAACACAGTGCAGGTTCAATTCCTGCGACAGCTACCTATCGCTGTAAATCTTACTTTAACTGCGTCGCAGGAAACTGCGGGGGGGGTTAGGGCTCACAAGGGTAGGTTTTTTTGATTATATGCGTCAACTTAATTCGCCAATGTCACATTAGAATGAGAATGCAATTGTAGCCCAACTTTCTAAGTTGGCCGGGTACGAGCCTCATGCACTCAAACCAAGATAGAATCTTGGGCT
>SDBU01003801.1_pt1 | contig 19002 bp, 22 predicted proteins | sample 2277071 | NCBI WGS metagenome assembly SDBU01 (sample SAMN10397929, study PRJNA504765) | marine sediment metagenome | isolation source: marine sediment core GS08_GC12, 126 cmbsf | place: Arctic Ocean: Gakkel Ridge, Loki's castle | collected 2008 | reverse complement strand
ATCCCGGCCCGGGCCATGCCCGTATGTTTCTGCCGAAACAGCTTGATCTTACTCCCGGCCACCTCGCCGCGAGTCTTGGTGCTGGCGGTTCCCTGGCGTGCGTTTGCCTGCTGCCTTACCATTGCCTGGTGCACCACTGCCTCATTGAAGGGCACAGCGAACACCCGGTCACTTATCTTAATCTCTCTTACCACTTCCCCGGTAAGATTGTAAACTGGCACTTGCACTTTTCTACTTACTCCCCGCCGATTTCTTTATTAGTAGCAGTCCGTTCTTAGCCCCGGGCACAGCGCCCTTGACCAGTAGCAGGTTCCGGGCCGGGTCAGTCTCCACTACCTCTAAATGCTGCACCGTTACCCGTGTACTGCCCATGTGTCCTGCCATTCGCATCCCCTTGAAAACTCTGCCCGGGGAACTGGTAGCTCCGATGGAGCCGGGGTGGCGGTGGCGGTCAGACTGCCCGTGTGTTTTTGGTCCGCCGGCAAAATGATGGCGCTTTACCACACCGGCAAAGCCCTTACCCTTGGACACCCCGGTAATATCAACCAGGTCACCGGCCTCAAACAGGCTGACATCGACCGTTTGCCCGGCTTCAATATCCTCGCCGTCACCTATTCTGAATTCCCTGAGGTACCGGAACTGGCCCAGCCCCTTGGCATGCCCCCGCTGGGGAGAGTTGACCCGCTTCGCGGCACCAAATCCAAGCTGGACGGCATTGTACCCGTCCCTAGCCTTGGTCTTGACCTGTATTACCGTGCATGGGCCAGCCTCAATGCCGGTGACCGACTCCATGCGGCCGTTATCCCGGAATGTCTGAGTCATCCCTATCTTTCTACCAATAATACCCTGCATCATAATCATCAGCACTAGTACTTTATAGCTTAATATCGATATTAACCCCGGCCGGTACATTCAGCTTGGTCAGGGAATCTATCGTTTTCGAGGTTGTCTCGACAATATCAATCAGACGCTTGTGGGTGCGAATTTCAAGCTGCTCCTGTGAGTCCTTATCGATGAACGGAGAGCGGATAACGCTAAACTTCTGGATGTGAGTTGGTAGTGGCACCGGCCCGGACACCACGGCTCCGGTAGCTTCCACGGCATCTACAATCTGTTGGGCAGTCAGGTCAAGTATTCTATGGTCGTAGCTCTTTAACTTAATACGGATTTTCTGCTTAGCCATTATGCTCTACCCTTAATCCTAATCTGGTCTACCAGCTCTGCGGGCAACTGCTGGTAGCGATAAAACTCCATAGAGTTGGTGGCTCTACCCTGGCTCAGTGACCGCAGAGTGGTCGTGTAGCCAAAGCTTTCGGCCAGGGGGATAAAGGAACGGATGATACAAGTATCGCCCTGTGTTTCCACGGTCTCGAGTTGCCCCCTTCTGGAGTTGAGGTCAGCGATAATGTCACCGACAAATTCTTCGGGAGTGACCACCTCCAGCTTCATGATAGGCTCGAGCAGCACCGGTTTGCCCTTGGCAACGCCATTCTTTAGCGCCATTGAGCCCGCTATCTTAAAGGCCAGCTCTGACGAGTCAACCTCGTGATAAGTACCATCGTAAAGGGTGGCTTTAATGTCAACCACCGGATAGCCCAGCGACCCTCCGGTCTCGATGGCCTCTTTGATACCCGCCTCCACTGCAGAGATATATTGCCTGGGGATAACCCCGCTCTTAATCCGGTTCACAAACTGAAAGCCACTGCCACTTTCCAGCGGTTCCAGCTCAAGGAAGACATGACCGTATTGACCGTGCCCTCCGGTTTGCTGGACAAATCTCCCTTCAGTTTTCACCAGTACCGTGATGGTCTCTTTATAGGAGACCCGCGGCTTACCCACTTTTGCGCCAACCCCAAATTCGGCCAGCAGCCGGTTAACTATCACCTCCAGATGAAGCTCGCCCATACCGGAGATGATGGTCTGTCCTGTCTCCTGGTTGTGGGTTACCTTGAAGGTGGGGTCCTCCTCGGTCAACCGGCGCAGGGCTTCCTCCATCCTGTCCTGGTCAGCCTTGGTTCTGGGCTCAATAGCAATCGCCAGCACCGGCTGGGGGAAGCGGATAGATTCAAGGAGTACCGGCTGGTGGTGACTGCACAAAGTATCACCGGTAAAGGTGTTCTTCAGGCCCAGGCTGGCCACGATTGACCCTGTATCCGCCTCACTTACCTCCTCGCGACGATTGGCGTGCATCAATAGTAGCCGACCAATGCGCTCCCGCTTGCTTCTGGTGGAGTTAAATAGTTCAGCCCCCGCCTTTATTTTGCCGGAATACACTCTAAAGTAGACCAGTCTGCCGACGAAAGGGTCGGAAACCACCTTAAAGGCCAGGGCTGAGAATGGTGCGTCGTCCTGGGTGGGGTGAGTGACTTCAGTTCCCTTTCTGGGGTCAATGGCAATTACTGGTGGCAAATCCAGGGGAGCCGGTAGATAGTCCACAACCGCATCAAGTAAGCGTTGAATACCTTTGTTCCGCAGCGCACTGCCACAGAGGACAGGTACCCCTTTGTTAGCGATGGTTATTCTCCGCAAGGCCTTTTTTAACTCGGTGGCGCCGATGTCCCGGCCGTCCAGATAGGCCAGCAGCATCTGGTCATCACATTCCGCCAGTTTCTCAATCAATAGCTGGCGAGATTCAAGATACCTGGCTTGCTCCGACTGGGGGATAGCTAGCTCCTGCGGTTCGGCGTCAGGGTTCCGGTCAAAGCTCCAGGCCTTGTTCTCCACCAGGTCAATAACACCGGCAAAAGAGGCCTCGTTGCCGAGGGGCAACTGTATTGGCAAGGGATTGGCCCCCAGGCGTTTCTCAATCATGGACAGGCAGCGGTCAAAGCTGGCGCCAGTGCGGTCCATCTTGTTGATAAAGCAAATCCGGGGCACTTGGTACCGGTTAGCCTGTCGCCATACGGTCTCGGATTGAGCCTCAACCCCGGCTACGGCATCGAAGACCACAATCCCTCCGTCCAGCACTCTCAGGCTGCGTTCTACCTCAGCGGTAAAATCCACATGTCCCGGGGTGTCAATGATATTAATACGGTGGTTCCGCCACTCACAAGTGGTCGCCGCCGCGGTAATGGTAATGCCGCGTTGGCGTTCCTGCTCCATCCAGTCCATCACCGCCGTTCCCTCGTCCACCTCACCAATCTTGTAGGTACGTCCGGTATAATACAGTATCCTCTCGGTGACGGTAGTCTTACCGGCATCGATGTGAGCAATAATGCCTATGTTTCGAATGCGCTCTAGTGGGAAACGCACCGTTCCGTCCTTTACCTTAGACTTTATCGATACTGGGCTTTTTTCCATCGTCTTAACCGTAATCGCTAATCACCTCTACCATCGATAGTGGGCAAAGGCTCGATTAGCCTCAGCCATCTTATGAGTGTCCTCGCGCTTCTTAATGGTTGGCCCTTCTCCCCTGGCGGCATCGCTGAGTTCAGCGGCCAGCTTCTCGGCCATTGATTTACCGCTTCTGGCTCTGGCTGACTTTATCAGCCAGCGCATGGCCAGGGAAAGACCGCGATCAGGGCGGACCTCTATCGGCACCTGATAGGTAGCACCACCAACCCGGCGTGGCTTAACCTCAAGCAGGGGCGTAGCGTTCCTCACGGCTTGCTCCAGGAGAGTGACCGGCTCCTTTTTCTCCCGCTGCTCCATAACCTGCATCGCAGTATAGATGATTCTCTCGGCCACGCTTTTCTTACCACGCATCATCACGCGGTTAATTAACCTGGCGACGATTTCATTTTGATATCTAGCGTCAGGTGGTATCTCTCTTTTTTCTGGTCGGTTCCGTCTTGGCATCCTACCTCCGGGACTTAGACACTTTCCACCGCGGCGGCTTTACCCCGTTTGGCGCCGTACTTACTGCGACCTTGACGCCGGTTGGCAACACCGCTGGTATCCAGTGCCCCTCGAATAATATGGTAGCGAACACCGGGCAGGTCCTTTACCCTTCCCCCCCGAATCAGCACCACCGAGTGTTCCTGTAACTCATGCCCCTCGCCAGGAATATAGGCCGTTACCTCTATCCCGTTGGTCAGCCGCACTCTGGCTATTTTGCGCAGCGCCGAATTGGGTTTCTTGGGCGTGGTGGTCTTGACCTGGACACAGACCCCGCGCTTCTGGGGAGAGCCCTTCCCTTCTACCATCCGGTTCTTTAACGCGTTATAGGTAAAGCGAAGCGCCGGCGCTTTCACCCTCTTCACCACGGACTTACGCCCTTTTCTTACCAGCTGATTAACTGTTGGCAATTTCTACCCCCTAACCCTCACAATGTTAATGGATGAGCCGTAGCTCACCCATGTCAAGCCATAGCTTGATTGAAGACCATAGCCATGGCCGAATCGCTGAGACACCAACTTTTGAGTTTACCACAGTAGAGGAATTATTGTCAACAACCAGAATGGTAACTTGGTACATCGTTGCCAGAAGGGGTAATGTAAGGGTCTCAGGCCTTCTCGGTAGACGAATAATGCCGTATCGGTTATAATAACCAGATAGGGAAAAGAAAGCTTGATGCCCAACCTTTATGTGGTAGCTACTCCCATTGGTAATCTGGAGGATATTACCGTACGCGCCCTCCGTATTCTGCGCGAAGTAACGCTCATTGCTGCTGAAGATACACGCAAGACAAAGCGGCTCCTGGCCGCTTACGACATTAAGACGCCGATAACCAGTTATCATGAGCACAATAAGTGGACTAAGCTGGAGTATATGCTAGCCTGCCTTGAGAAGGGAGATGTGGCACTGGTTTCTAATGCCGGGATGCCCGGTATATCTGACCCCGGCCATGAGCTGATTGGGGCGGCCAACCAGCGAGGTATTCCGGTAGTTCCAATTCCCGGCCCATCGGTGGTTGTCACGTCACTGGTTGTCTCCGGCCTGCCTGCGGATAAGTTCGTCTACCTGGGCTTCCTGCCGCGTAAGGCGGCTGACCGGCGGCGCCGGCTCGAATCCATCGCTGACGAAACCGGCACCCTCATCGCCTTTGAATCCCCGCATCGGCTGAGGGCTTCGTTGAACGACATTATACTTGTTCTTGGCGACCGGCAGGTAGCAGTTTGCCGCGAACTGACCAAGATTCATGAGGAGGTTTTCCGGGGGACGGTGAGCCAGGCGATAGAGCACTTCACGGAACCAAGGGGTGAGTTCACCTTGGTTATTGCCGGCAAGGAAGAGAAGTCGCCGCCTCAGCTGACGGAAGAAGTTGAGAGGCGGTTACGTGATATGCGCTTATCTGGGGTAACGGTTAAAGAGGCGGTATACATAGTAGCCGAAGAAACAGGTTTATCCAGGAAGGAGCTGTACCGAGCCTGGATTAGGATAACCGGGTCTTAACTAGCGGGAAAGGGAGGTTGTCATGCGCCGTGGTTGCATCGCAATTGGAGAAGTACGTTGTGACGGGTGTGGTCGGGTGATTAAGAACCCCGAGCGCTATTTAGCTATCGATGAAAAAGATGGCGTTGAGGTCGAAGGGGGTGACACTTTCCGTTATTGCGTCGATTGCTGCCTTGAGAAAGGCTATGCTCGCCATAGAAGGGAAAAAGGGGAAACAGTACTGACTTTCTTTGAGGGTGAACCGCAGCCTCAGTAGCTGGCCTCCAGGGGTGGCGGTAATAAACTAGTTACGTAGCTGCTTAACCGGAATAGACAATGAGTGAGCGGATTTTTATCGGTGTTGCTTGGCCCTATGCTAATGGGCCGTTGCATTTGGGGCATATTGCCGGTGCATACCTGCCACCGGACATCTTTGCCCGCTACCACCGTACCAAGGGGAACGAGGTATTGATGGTATCGGGTTCAGACCAGCACGGCACACCAATAGCGATCAAAGCGGAGCAGGAAGGAAAAAGCCCCGGCGAAATCGCCAGCCAGTATCATCGGCAGTTTCTTGAGTGCTGGGAAAAGCTGGGCATCTCCTTTGATTTATTCACCAGTACCGGCACCGCTAACCATACCGAGGTCTCGCAGGACATCTTTCTTACCCTGCTCAACAAAGGTTATATTTATCCGGCTACTGTCTCCCAGCCTTTTTGCCCTAATTGCCAGCGCTTTTTGCCGGACCGCTACATAGTGGGCACCTGCCCGTTCTGTCACTCCCCGGGAGCCAGGGGAGACCAGTGCGATGACTGCGGTCAGCCGCTGAATCCCGGCGACTTGATTGAGCCTTGCTGCCGCATCTGCGGTACTACCCCGGAGTTTAGAGATTCGGAGCACTTCTTTTTGAAACTGAGTGCCTTTGAGGACGAGCTGCTAAGCTGGGTGAGGCAGCAAACCCACTGGAGACGGAATGTCTTAAACTTCACTATGAGCTATCTGGAGGGTGGGCTGAAGGATAGAGCTATTACCCGTGATATAGACTGGGGGGTACCGTTGCCCCTGGACGGCTTTGACAGCAAGCGCCTCTACGTTTGGTTTGAGGCGGTTATCGGTTACCTGTCAGCGGCCAAGGAGTGGGCTAAGTCCGCCGGCGATGCCGAGAAGTGGCGCTCTTTCTGGCAGGGAGAGGTGAAGAGCTACTATTTTGTGGGTAAGGATAACATCCCCTTTCACACCATTGTCTGGCCAGCCATGCTGCTGGGCTACGGTGGCCTCAAACTCCCTTACGATGTACCGGCCAACGAGTTCCTGACGATTGAAGGAAGAAAGTTTTCGACCAGCAAGAATTGGGCGGTCTGGCTGCCTGATTATCTGGCACGCTATGACCCTGACCCGCTACGCTATTTTCTATCGATAAACATGCCAGAAACGCACGATGCTGACTTCTCCTGGCGCGAGTTTTTCCGACGCAATAATGATGAGTTGGTGGCAACTTACGGAAACCTGGTGCATCGGGTGCTCACCTTTGTCTATCGCCACTTTGACGGTTCCGTACCTGATTGCGAGTATGGTCAATTTTATGACCATATTAAGGACCTCGGGGTAGATATGAGTGCCCTGCAGTTAGATAACATAGATGACCTAAGCGTAAATATGATTGAAGACGCCAAAATGACTTTTAAGAACGTGGGTGATTTTCTTGGCCGTTGCGAATTTAGGCAAGCAATAATGTGGGCGATGCATTTAGCTCAAGACGCCAATCGTTACCTGGAGAAGACATCCCCCTGGGAAGTAATTAAGAAGGATAAACAGGCTGCCGCCAACTCTCTCTATGTAGCTCTTTGCTTAATCTCCTATCTCAGAACAATGCTGTACCCCTTCTTACCTTTTAGCTCGCAGAAGTTGCACGAATACCTGGGCTTTGACGGTAAGGTGGAAGATTGCGGCTGGAAGCCAAGCATACCAGAACCCAGGCAGAAGCTGCTACCACCCGAACCCCTGTTTTCTAAGCTGGATGAGAAGCTGGTAGAAGAGGAAGCCAGCCGGCTGGGACAAGTCTAGTGCTAATAGATTCGCACGCTCATCTCGATTTGCCTGATTTTGACGGTGACCGGGACCAGGTGTTAGCCCGGGCGCACCAGCAGGGGGTCAACACTATTATCACCGTAGGCACGGACCTGGCATCGAGTCGGGCGGCGCTGCAGATAGCGCAGCATTACCCTGATGTTTTTGTTAGCGTCGGGTTCCACCCGAATCGAACTTCCCAGCTAAGGCAAGACGACCTGAGCCGGCTGGTGGAACTAACCGGTGACGACAAAGTGGTGGCGATTGGTGAAATCGGGCTTGATTTTTACCGCAAGTCATCCCCTCGCCAGCGCCAGCTTGAGGCTTTTCAGCAGCAGCTTGATTTGGCTGCCGAGATGGCTCTGCCGGTGATTATCCACTGCCGTGATGCCCATAAAGAGGTGCTGGAGATATTATCTCGCTGGGCGAAATCTACATCGCCCTCTACCGGTAATGGCCAGCGGGTAGGTGTCATGCATTGCTTCAGCGGTGATATAATGCTGGCTGAGCGTTATATCGAGCTGGGTTTTCTGATATCGCTGCCGGGCTCGGTAACCTACCCTTCAGCAAGGGATAAGGTGGCGGTGGCTCGGCAACTGCCTTTGGAGCGGCTGCTGGTAGAAACGGATTCGCCATTTCTGGCCCCACAGGCTCGCCGGGGGCAGCGGAATGAACCGTCATACATACCACTGATTGTGGATAAGATAGCGCAGATTAGAGACATGCCGGCCGGGACAGTTGGCCGGGCTACGGCACAAAATGCGATACGGCTGTTTCAATTACCGAATGCGTGAGGGGCACTCTTGACGGTTGACCGAATTTACCAATTGATTCAGGAAGACCTGGCCCAGATAGAGGACAGGCTGAGGTCGGTCAGGGAGGTTGTTTTTCCGTTTCAGGCCGAGCTGCTGGACTACAGCTTGCAGGGTGGTGGCAAGAGAGTTCGTCCGGCACTTACCCTTCTGGCGGGCAAGTTATATGACTATGACCCGGGTTCTATTCTGCCCATGGCGGTTGCTGTGGAGCTGATGCACACGGCTACCCTGGTTCATGATGATGCTATTGACCACTCCCCGGTTCGCCGTGGCCGACCAACCGTTAACCAGTTGTGGGGTGAAGAGACCGCCGTCCTCCTGGGAGACTACCTCTTTGCCAAGGCAGGGGAGCTTGCCACCGATACCGGCAATCTCCATGTAGTAAGGCTCTTTACCCGGACCCTCCAGAGTATTTCCAGCGGTGAGATAAACCAGTCTTTCCACGCTTTCAATCTGGCACAGACCCGCCAGCAGTATATAGAGAGGATTTCCCTTAAAACCGCCTCCCTGTTTGCCTTGGCGACAGAATCGGGAGCCATTCTCAGCCACGCTCCCCCAAGGTCAGTCGAGGTGCTGAGGGAGTACGGTTTCAACCTTGGTATCGCCTTTCAAATTGTGGATGATATTCTGGATTTCATTAGCACTGAGGAGGAAATGGGTAAGCCCATTGGCTCGGATTTAACTCAGGGCACCCTCACTCTGCCGGCGATGTTCGTCTTGGAGCGCTACCTGGAGGACAACCCGGTGAAGACACTCTTTGAGAACAGAGGTGGCCAGGATAATATCAGGCAGGCGCTGGAACTGGTCCGTAACTCGGCGATTGTTCAGGAATGCTACAATGTCGCCTCAGACTATTCTGTCAGGGCTTGCCGTAATCTTGACCTGCTGCCGGATACCGTTAGTCGCCGGGCTTTAGCCGAAATAGCCGATTACGTGGTAAAGCGCAAAAACTGATATTGTTGAGTTTATTCTGCCTCAGCCCAGATGCTGCCGTCCGTGTAGGTCTCCTTTTTCCGGGTGGGCGGCTTTTTCTTGAACTGGTCAATGACGTACTGGCAGGCGGCGAACCCTTCCTGGCGGTGGGCGGAGGCGATGGCCACCACCAGGTTTATATCCCCTACTCCAAGTTTGCCGATTCTATGGCAGATAGCCACGTTAGCGAGTTGCCACTTTTGTTTAGCCTCATCAGCTATCTGGCGCAGTCTGTTTTCGGCCGTTCCGTCAGCATCCTCGTATTCCACTGAGAGAACCCGTTTGCCTCTGGAGTTGTCACGAATCAACCCAACATAGGTAACTACGCAGCCGCTACTCTCGGTTCTTGCCTGGTTAACCACCAGTTCCGGGGAAATAGCTTTGCCGGTAATCTCAATCATGGGTGCCTCTTAGAAATGAAAAGCTGGTCTCTGCCCGGACAAGCTGTGAATGCTGGGGGCTAAGATGTCACCGTGGCTTTCGGCGATGGTGTGGAGTTAATGTCACTAAATAGAGATTCCAGCACTTCGCCTTCCAGAGTTTCTTGTTCGATGAGTTTTTCCGCAATCTGGACTAGCTTCGCTTTGTTTCCCGATAGAATCTTTTGGGCGGTCTGGTGAGCTTCCTCAATAAGCCGATAAACCTCGTCGTCAATCAGTTTGGCTATCCTTTCGCTGTAGTCCCGCTGCTCTGAGATTTCACGCCCCAGGAATACCATCTCTTCCTTGTGGCCGAAGGTTCGCGGTCCCAGTTTATCACTCATACCAAAATCAGTGACCATGCTGCGGGCAAGCTTGGTGGCGCTCGCGATATCACTCTGTGCCCCGGTGGTGATTTCATTGAAGATTAGTTCCTCGGCAGCACGGCCACCCATCAAGAGAGCCAGCTCATCGGTAAATTGAGAGCGCGACGGTAAATATTTGTCCTCGGACAGCGTCTTGGTATAACCCAGTGCCATACCGCGAGGTACGATGGTTATTTTCCGCAACGGTTCAATATTCGGCAGCGTTTTGGCTACCAGAGCATGTCCAGCCTCGTGGTAAGCGATGATTTCCTTTTCCTTGGGGTTTATCTTCCGGCTCTTTCTCTCCGGGCCGGCAATTACCCGGTCTATCGACTCCTCAAGCTCCTGCATCTCAATGGCTTTCTTCTCCCGCCGGGCAGCCAGAATAGCGGCTTCGTTAATCAGGTTAGCCAGGTCGGCCCCGCTGAAACCGGCGGTTTGCTTGGCCAGCATCTCTAAATCGACCGACTCACCCATCGGCTTGCCATTGGAATGAACCTTGAGGATTGCCTTTCGCCCGTTGATGTCCGGCCGGTCCAGGATTACTCTTCGGTCAAAGCGACCCGGGCGAAGCAGGGCCGGGTCAAGTATATCCGGGCGGTTGGTAGCTGCCAGAATAATCACGCCGGTATTGGTATCAAAGCCATCCATCTCAGTCAAAATCTGGTTAAGGGTCTGCTCCCTTTCATCGTGGCTGCCACCCAGTCCAGCGCCACGATGGCGGCCAACGGCATCAATCTCATCAATGAAGATAATGCAGGGGGTATTGCGCTTGGCCTGGTCAAACAGGTCGCGTACCCGGGAGGCACCGACACCGACAAACATCTCAACGAATTCGCTGCCGCTGATAGAAAAGAAAGGTACGTCGGCTTCACCGGCTACGGCCCGGGCCAGCAGCGTCTTCCCGGTGCCCGGTGGGCCAATGAGTAGTACCCCCCTCGGGATGCGGGCTCCCAGGCTTTGAAACTTCTCCCGCGACTTGAGGAAATCCACCACCTCGGTAAGCTCCTGCTTGGCTTCGTCTTCGCCGGCGACATCATCAAAGGTTACCGAAGGCGTATTGGCGGGGAACAACCGGGCGCGGCTGCGACCAAAGCTGAGAGCCTGATTGTTAGCTCCTCGCGCCTGACGGAACAAGAAGATTAGCAGCGCACCAAAGATGAGGAGAGGTATGAAGTTAATCAGCAATCCGCCCCAGTCGATGCCAGTGGAGCCTTTGACCTCAACTTCGACCCCTTTCAGAACCAGCCCTTCAATTTCATATATGCTGGCGTTGCTTTCTTTAAAGGTCTGCAGCTTTCTGCCGTCGGTGGTGGTGATAACCAAGAGGTCCTCGTCAATGAAGATTTTCTCTATCTGATTACTTTGTGACATAGCTATGGCGTCACTTAGCGGGATTTCGGTCGGTTTTTCCGGCCCCCCCCAGAATTGAGATACAATAACTACAGCAACAACCAGAATCATGATATAGAGAAGACTGCTAAGCTTCCAGGTTGGCTTCATCTTAACTCCAAGTATTAATTGCTCCAGTTACATTATACCAGAAATGGCCATAAACAGGAATTCAAGGGATTTTCGTTACCCTTACGCCTGGGCAGTTCGCTGGATGAGTGTCTTGGGTTTAGAGGGAATTATAGGTCGCTTGCAGGAGGAGGGCGTCCTCTTCCAGGTTGGGGCTCTCGCAGATAACAAGACCTTTGACGTCGTAGTCCTTCAGCGCCTTCAGCAGCTCGGTGTACCGGAGGTCTGATTCCTTCAGATTGAGGTGATTTCTTTCCCCTTTGTTTCCGTAGGCAATGCCGGAGACGTGGATGTGCATATTATCCAGGGCAGCCTGGCCCAGCCCCTCTCTTACCAGCTCCAGAATAGAAGCGAACTCCGAATAGGAGTTGAACCTTCCGGTACGGGCATGCCAGTGGGCAAAGTCAATAGCAGGAGCCACTCCCTCCAGCTCGGCCGATAACCTGATTACTTCTTCCGGCGTACCGAACTGGCTGCCCTTGCCCATGATTTCCGGTCGAATCCATACCCGGTTATTCTCACGTCTCAGTTCTTCTACCACTTCTCCCAGGTATTTCTTTACTGTTTCGTAGACCTTTTCTGGTGGGTCAGTTAAGTAAAAAGCGGCGTGGAAGACAATGCTCTCCGCCCCGCACCAGGCGGCAACGCGGGCGGTTTGCCGTATCCTTTCCTGGCTGGCTCTTACCTTTTCCGGTTCCCGGGCGTTAAGGTTAATGAAGTAGGGGCCGTGAGCGGTTAGCTTTATCGCGAGCCGGGAGGTGGTCTCTGCCACCTGGCGGGCGGTAGCCTTACCCATCCTCACCCCCTGGACGAATTCCATTTCCATGCAGCCCAGGCCAAGCTCGGCGACGCGCTCAATTCCGCCCACCGTGGACTTTGCCTTAGCACTACGAGGAGTACCCGCAGTGCCGAAAAGAAGCCCTGCCATTTGTTCCCCCTCGGCTTCTAGTATAGCACAGGAACTGCTGGGAATAGGTGACCTGAAATACCAGCTACTTTCGCCGCTTGTACTTCGGCCGTTGTGGTATAATAGCTGAAAACAGGATGTTACCGGCGGAGGGGCTAGTTCTGGAAATAATAGACATCGCCCGTCGGGTAGTTGAGGCGGCCAGTGATAAGCAGGCGATTGATATTGTCCTGCTGGATACCCAGGGCGTGTGCAGTTTTGCCGACTACTTTATCATCTGCAGTGGCGATTCTACCCGGCAGATTGATGCTATCCGCGAAGAGATTGAGCACGCACTGAAGAAGGAAGGTGTCTTGCTGCACCACTATGAGGGCGGCAGGGATTCAGGATGGCTCCTCCTTGACTATGGCAGTGTGGTGATACATATCTTTGCTCCCGTGGAGCGGGACTACTACCAGCTGGACAAGCTATGGAGCAAGGCGGCTACCCTGGTCAGGATTCAGTAACCGAAAATCTCCTCCTCGGTGAAGAACAGTTTGATTTCCTCTTCCGCAGTCGTAACGGAATCAGAGCCGTGGACCGTATTGTGCTCAATATCCAGGCCAAAGTCGCTCCTTATCGTTCCCGCCGCTGATTTGGCAGGGTCAGTGTTCCCCATCGCTTTTCTGATTACCTCTACTGCGTTTTCGCCCTCGAAGACTGCGGCCACGATCGGTCCGGAGCTGATATAATTTACCAGGTTGTCGTAGAAGGGCTTATCCCGGTGGACAGCATAGTGCCGCTGGGCTAATGCTTTATCCAGGTGAAGCATTTTAAGTGCCACCAGCTTGAGGCCGATTCCCTCTAACCGCCTGATAATGGTGCCGGTTAGTTTCCTCGGTAATGCGTCAGGCTTAATCAGAACTAAAGACCTTTCCATTTCAGACTCCTTACATCTGTTCCAGAAGTTTGTCCAGATCTGGCACACTTACCGCGGTCAGCGTGTCAACAATAAGGTCAGCCTCGGTCAGACTGGTTGCAGGGTGAGTGTTGGTAACCGCCAGGCAAGACATTCCGGCTCCCTTGGCTGCGGTAACGCCAGCAACTGAGTCTTCAATCACGATACAGCTCTCCGGCCTGACCCCCAGTTTCTCCGCGGCTAATAGGAAAATCTGCGGGCTGGGCTTGCCCTCGGTTACATCCCGGCCGGCGACGATGCACTGAAAATACCCGTCTATTCCCAGCGCTTTAGTAATCAACCGGATATTCTCCAGGGGGGCCGATGAACCGATGGCAATTTTAGAGCCGCTTCGCTTGAGGGTTTCCATCAGCTCTATCGCCCCGGGCAGCGACTTGATATTATTCTTGACTCGGTGCCGGAAGCTCTTTTCCTTTTCGTCGACAATGGCATCTATTTCTTCTTGAGGTATTCCGTCGCCCAGGGTGCCTTTGATTATGGTGTCATTCCTCCGCCCAAAGTACTGCTGAAAATCCTCTCTGGTGAAGTCTACGCCCCTTTTGCGGAAGACCTCCTGCCACGCCGCGAGGTGATAGGGTGCGGTATGGGCAATGACCCCGTCCATGTCCCAGATGACTGCCTTATTTTCTAGCATCGCCGTTAAGTTTTCCCTTCCTATCGCCTGAGTTTCCTCTGGTGCCGACAACAAACATGGTTGCGGTGCCTTCGGCCACCGGGGTGCCATCTTTCAAAGATATGGTGGCCCGGGTCTCAACCAGCCTTTTCGTCCGTTTTGTGATTGAAGAGGTGATGACCAGTGGCTCTCCTATCATGGCCGGGCGTCTTAGCCTGACCTGCATTCTGGCCGTAATGCAATCTATGCCCTCAAAGTATGCCGCATAGGTCAAACCCTCATCAAGGAGACAACCCACGATGCCCCCATGGACGATACCGGTCCAGCCCTGGTGAAACTCGGTGGGGGTAAACTCTGCCCTGACTGTTTTATTATCATAGGTGAACTTCAATTTCAGCCCGATGGGATTATCCTTCCCGCAGCAAAAACACATGGTCGGGCTTTTTACCGTATTAACTGATATTCGTGGCCAGTTGTTCATTGTCGTCTCCAGTTGGTGCGTTTTGGCTTGGTGATTGCCGGGCGCCTGAGGTACAGCGGCTGAAGGGTAGCCGGGTGGTCATGGTCGCCGGCTTGCAGACGTTGCTGCCCCAGCTCGGCGAGAAAGCTGGCTCGTCGCAGTCTGGTTGCCGGCGGCGGTATTACCGCCTTTTGCTTGAGTTGTTTTTTTAGCTGCGGGGCAATGAGGGCGACGAAGTCCCCGCAGAATACGGTCCTGGTGGTTATCTGCGAGCACAGGGCGTCAACGGTGGTAATGTGTTCCGCCGCTAGCTGGCGCCACTCTTTGCCTTTCATCCGGTACAGGGCAGTGGCAATCTCTCCCCGGCCGGCATTAAATATCGGGCAGACCGGCAGGCCGGTTTCAGCGTGCTGGTAGGCGGCTACTTCCAGAGTGCTGATGCCGACTATGGGGACTCCCAGGCTTAAGGCGAACCCTTTGGCGGTACTGATGCCGACCCGCAGTCCGTTGAAGCTTCCCGGACCCCTGGCGACGATAATGCCAGTGGCGGACTCCAGGTTCAGCCCGGTCTGGCGGAGCAGGTGGGCCAGATGGGGCAGTAGCTGGACAGTGTGGTTTTGTCCACAGTGCCAGGTCAGTTCTGCCAGCACTTCGCTGTCCTCAACCAGGGCCAGGCTGGCGGTATCGGTTGAAGTGTCGATGGCTAATTGCATTGTCCGGTATCACCTTTACTCTCGGTTAAAGGGCGGGCTTTCAGTTGGGCCAGTAGTTCCTGGTAGCGTTGGCCGCTGGGCTTGAGTTGCAGGCGACGCTCGGTATCGGAAAGATAGCTTATCTCGATTAACAGGTGTTCTCCGGGCAGCACGTCCAACCCCTTTTCTGCCCATTCCACTACCGAGACACCGTTGCCATAAAAGTATTCGTCCAGGCCCAGTTCCACAATTTCCTCCAGGTGGTCAAGCCGGTACAGGTCGATATGATACAGGGGTAGCCGGCCGTAGAGCTCCCGGACCAGAACAAAGGAAGGGCTCATCGTATATTCCTGGCTGCCCAGTCCCCAGGCAATGCCCTGGGTGAGGCAGGTCTTCCCCGTCCCCAGGTTTCCCACCAGGAGAAAAAGGTCGCCGGGCAGGGATAGCTCACCAAGGCAGACTCCGATATTCTGGGTCTGTTCCGGGCTATGGCTAATTAGCTCCAGGCACTTTAAGGAGTAGCTCCGTTTCATCCTGTAGTAAAGTGGTTCCAGCCGCCCTTGGGGAGGTGAAAAGGATTACCCTGGCGGTCAACCAGGCTTATTCTCTCTGTCTGGGCGGCGGTAGTCTTGCCGATTAGGGTTACCGCGCAGGTGGCGGCACTCTTTACCTTGTCTATCGTCTCGGCGCTGGCGGTAAACAGTAATTCGTAGTCCTCTCCGCCGGACAACGCCAGTTCCAGGGATTTCTCGCCAAAACTGGCCTTGGCTGCGGGGGCAATGGGCAGGCGGTCGATTTCGATTTGGGCGCTGACCTCACTTAGCCGGCAGATATGACCGAGGTCGGAAATCAGGCCATCGCTAATGTCTATTGCCGCCTTCACCCCGTGTTCTACCAGCAGTTGTCCCTCGGCTATTCTGGGAGTAGGACGAAGGAAAGCCCGGCTGAGATGGGCAGCGGTTTCCAGGTCCAGTTCCAGCTTTTCGGTAAGCATCTTCAGACCGGCGGCGGCCGCTCCCAGATAGCCGGTAACCGCTATCTGCTCACCGGGCTTGGCTGCCGAGCGGGTGAGCAGGCAGTTCCGGTCGCTGGCGCTGCCGATGACGGTGGTGGTAATCGCTACCAGGGGGGCGCGGACAATATCACCGCCGATTATAGCTGTCCCGGACTGCTGTGCCAGTTCAATCATTCCCTGATACAGGGCGGTAACATCCTCTACTTCACTGTTATTCGGCAGGGCTAATGTTACCAGGGCGTATCCGGGCACGCCGCCCATGGCGGCAATATCGCTCAGGCTGATGGCCAGCGCTTTCCAGCCCAGTTCATACCAGGAAGCGGTCTCCAGGGTAAAATGGACATCTTGAACCAGGGAATCGGTGGTCACCAGCTGGGCGGCGCCATCGCTTTGCCAGGCGGCAGCGTCATCGCCGATACCGATAATCAGCTGCGGCCAGGGTGCCTCTTTTCCCCTTGAGGCATTAACCGTTTTTGCCAGGAGTTCAATCAGCCCGAACTCCCCCAGCTCCGAGACCTTCATGGCTGAAATTATAACACGCCGATATCTGGGTCACAACATTCAGCTTGTTGCGAAACTCTGTGGAGGTGGTAGAATAGGAGTATGGGCAAAAAGGTTCGTTTGTCGGCTGGAATTGCGGCTTTCGGTGTCGTCGCAATTCTCGCACTCTACCAAGTACAAGGTGAGAAGATGCCACTAGCCCTTTTCATAATCTTTCTAACCTTTTTGTTAGTCGTGGTGGCTGTTGCATCAGTAGTTCTCGTTTACGGACTTATCAAAGCCCTTTTAGCCACAGAATGGCGATTGCGTTTAATCTATCGTATTCGGGGAATCCCAAAGAATATCACATTAGGAAACCAACAAATACCCATAACTTTAGGTTTAGGTACTACCCGCTATGTTGGTCGTGGCTTTGTGTATTTTGTCAAGGAAAAGGGTGCTGGTCGGGTAGTATCGTCTGATTTAGTCTCTGTTGAATTTGACACGGAAAAGGCAAATTTCAGTGCGGGGATTCGGAAGAAGGGAGAGGAACTCCCGCTTGTTCTCCAAATCTATGCAAAGTCACCATGGAAAGGTTGGCTGAGTATCGGGTTTACCACTGAAGACAATGAGATTCCGTATATACATTTTCCCATTACCGTTAAATGAGTTTCCGGTATGAAAGTGATTTGGCTTTGAGTAATTTAAGTAGAGTGTCCCGAAACAGGTATGGATTCTCAAGCATACACACATTGTCTAACAAAAGATACTTGATTACTCATAGCACTGTGCAAGGCTTGTGCTTGGGCAACAATGAGCGAGAGAAAACAAGGAATACCTGCTTTAGACCATGCGTTACGCTATTATCGCTGATATTCACTCTAATCTAGCGGCGTTTGCCGCGGTGCTGGATGACATAGCGCGCCGGGGAGGGGTGGAGGAGCTGTGGTGTTTGGGCGATGTCGTCGGCTACGGTCCTGACCCTCACCAGTGTATTGAGCTGTTGCGCCAGCACAATCACATCTGTGTGGCGGGAAATCACGATTGGGCGGCGATAGGAAAGATAGATACCTCGTACTTTAACCCGGCGGCCGCCGCCGCCTGTCACTGGACGGCGCAGCAGCTGAGTCTGGCGGACGTCCATTTTCTGGAAAGCTTGCCGCTGATTCTGGAGCAGGGCGACTTCACTCTGGCGCATGGCAGCCCCCGGGAGCCTATCTGGGAGTATCTACTGTCAACCGCCATTGCCTTGGAGAACTTCAGTTGCTTTCCGTCGCCTTTTTGTCTGGTGGGTCACTCCCACGTGCCACTGGTGTTCGAATACGATGAAACCGGTGCCTGCTCCTTGAGCGAGTTCGCGGATAATGCGGCGCTTGCTCTAGCCGAAAGCCGCTTAATTATCAATCCCGGAGGCATCGGCCAGCCCCGGGATGGCGACCCCCGGGCCAGCTACGCTATCTATGATAGTGAAGCCAGGTCGGTCACCCACTACCGTGTTCCTTATGATATTGCCGCCACCCAGTCCCGAATGATGGAGCATGAATTACCGCCCAGCCTGGTGAGACGCCTGAGCTACGGCAGGTGAGGCCTTGGAGGTTGAGACGACTTCCCTAGCAGTCGGGCTGGCGCCGGATGGTTTCCTCCCGGCTTGCGCCCACTGAGATAATGCTGGCCGGGCAAGAAATAAGCTTTTCCAGTCTGGTGACATACTGGCGAGCCTTAAGGGGCAATTGCTCGAAGTCTCGAATATGGCTGGTGGGAGACAGCCACCCGTCCAGCTCCTCGTATACAGGCTGGCATCTCTCGACAGCAGTAGCGGAAGCCGGGAAATAATCGATGTGCTGCCCGTCCAGCTTGTAGCCCACGCAGATTTTCAGCTGCGGCAGGATATCGAGGACATCAAGGCGGGTAAGTGCTGCCTCGGTGAAACCGTTAATCCGGGCGCTGTAGCGAGCGGCCACGCCATCAAACCAGCCACAGCGGCGGGGTCTGCCGGTAGTAGTGCCATACTCATGGGCCCGCTCCCGAATCAGGTTACAGGTTTCATCCTTTAGTTCAGTAGGCATCGGCCCGCTGCCGACCCGGGTGCAGTAGGCCTTAAACACGCCAATGGCGCGAGTAATCCTGGTCGGACCCAGGCCAGAGCCTAAACAGCTCCCCGCTGCCAGGGGTGAAGAAGAGGTGGTGTAGGGATAGGTGCCAAAGTCGGGGTCAAGCAAAGTCCCCTGAGCCCCTTCTAACACAACCAGTTCCTCCCGGTTCAGTGCTTCCGCCACCATGATGGTTGTCTCTCGAATGTAGGGAGCCAGGCGCTCCCCGTACTGGCAATATTGACCATACACCTCGTCCAAAGAGAGGGGGCTGACCCCGTACACTTTGGTCAGAATAGCATTTTTGTATTCCAG
>SDBU01003800.1_pt1 | contig 19006 bp, 13 predicted proteins | sample 2277071 | NCBI WGS metagenome assembly SDBU01 (sample SAMN10397929, study PRJNA504765) | marine sediment metagenome | isolation source: marine sediment core GS08_GC12, 126 cmbsf | place: Arctic Ocean: Gakkel Ridge, Loki's castle | collected 2008 | reverse complement strand
ATCATATGTTAAACTGTCAAGTGAGACACCCACTGTTCCGCTTGGGTCCCAAACCGCATCGAGGACGAAGCTAACCGTGTCCCCTGCGCTGTAGGTGTTCGGATCAGATGCGTCGAAGCTCGCTCCTGTGAGGGTAATAACCGTCCCTGTCAGGCTCATTCTTGTCGATGAGTAGGTGTAAGCATACTCGAAGAATGCCGTGATAGTGCGATTTGAACTTATAGGACCTAGTCCAACATCTTGAGTGTAAGGTTGGAAGCCGATCAATGGCTCACCGTCAACGAGTATCTCTGATATCACGTAACCTTCGTTGGCTGTGATCGTGAATTCCTGATGCGCACCTTCAGGCACTACGAATTGGCCAGAGGGGGTTATTGTTCCGCCGGTTCCGGCGGTCGCCACGATTATGAACCCGCTCGTCCATGTGATGTTTTTCAGGCTCAATACGATGTCATACGTGCCATTGGGGCTCCTGGGCGTCCAGTGGTAAGTGGGGGCGCTATACGGCTCCGTGTTCCTTAACTCTCTGAAAGAACCCGATGTGATGGGCTCCAAGACCGTTGTGTTCGACTCAAACTCCAGGTCGAGGGAGTAGTTCCCGGATGCGAGCCATATGCTGGAATCGGGTCGGTTGTGGCTGATATTGATATCAATTGTGTGGAGTTGCCCCGTGTATCCGGACCCCTCGACGATTATGCTGGCCATGAAGTGCTCCGGGAGGTTGCTCAGGATGAAGGTCTCCGAGATCCGGCGTTCGCTTTCAACTAGGTCTGTGAAATCTTCGATGAAAGTGAAAAGGTTTCCATTAAGGGCTAAGGCTACACCGGATATGGTGATAGCTATCGCTATGGCGATGAGCGTTAACAACCGTTTACTCTTTTCCATCTATCTTTCTCCCTCAATGATAGGGAGAGAGCCTGCGTTGGATCTCGATTTCTTTTAACCATTTTCTTTCTCTCCTGCGTGCGCTAAACACATCCTAAACGCATCTTCGCGCGCGTTTATTTACAATTGCGCCTATAAAAGGTAATTGCACCCTCTAAAAGGGAGGGGTGCCTCACCCACAGCCTTTAAGCGGTGAGCCCACCCTTTGCGCGCGCGAAGGTTGCCCCATAATAAATGTATCACATCCATAATTTTTAAACAGATTAATAAATTCTAAGAACTTTCTACTTGTAAATAACATAGGTATTGTTTCCGATATGTCTAAGAAAGTTAAGAGACGTTACAGTGTAACCCTGCCACCTGTCTACGTTAAAGCTCTGGATCAAATGGTCGAGAAGGGAATCTACCTAGAGCACTCGGGAGCAATCAGGGACGCTCTGAGACACCTCTTTCAGTACCATAGGATTGAGCCGTTCTACTCGGATTTCATCGAGGAAGTTAAGAAGATTCAAAAATAGTTTACGCTCTCTATCTCACTATTCATCATTCGTGATCTTGAGGATGGCCTTGTCGGTCTCCTCGGGGAACTCCTTCCGGAGTTTCTCTATGATCTGCCTAGCGATATGTTCCTTGAACTCGGCCTCTTCATATAGGGGGGTATATACTCTGTGGTGTCCCCCTTTCCCCGTTCTATCGATGAAGGTGATGATGCGCTTGTCCACCATGTCGTTGAGGAAATTGATTACAGCGGCGCGGGAGATGGTCCTCTCCTCTTCCATGAGGACCTTGTTAATGTGTAGCCAGGCTTTTCTGCTGTTGACGCCCTCCTCGCCCGTCTCCCAGAGGAACCTCATGCAGGTCTCCTGGTAGTCCTTCATGATTGTTCCAAGGCCGTGTTCCGAGGTATCGAAAACGAATCCCATAGATTATCAGTTATATACTCATATATTTAGCTTTATGTAAAAGCAATCGGTCGCGGCGCCTCGTATTGCGCGCGCGGGGCCTCTCACATCGGTCCCTTCGTGCCGCGGGTTGGAGCCTCTCGTTCATTCTTCTTTTTCCTTTTCTCTTCCTGATTCTTCTCTACGTAGTCTTGGCCGTAGTATTGTAGGAACTTTTTGGTTTTTCTCTTTTTTCCCCCAGTCATCAGATCTCACCAGTGTTTGAGCTTACGCGCGCGTGCAAGTCCGAGGTGAGCTTGATATGATCTGGGTATAGGGAGATGTGTCTGTTCTCTAGTTCCCTTAGTTTTTCCTCTAGTTCCCCGAGGTTCTTCTCCAGTTTTCTTATTTTCTGATCTGAGTTGGCCAAGACCACCAGAAACAGGATTATGATTATGCATGTGACCGCTATCGTCAGGGTCTTCTTCTCAGCCATTTTTTATTCTCTCTGTCGGCACTTTACTACACCGTCTATGGGCAAGACAGCGCCCTCTTCCACCACTTTCTAAGATGCTTTCTGGTGAACATTCAACTACGGCTCTTACGACCCTTCATTGGGTCCTTATCTGGGGGTTTCTCCTCAGTTTCGAGCCTGGGCCATTCCTCCCTGATCATCTTGATGCAGGCTTCCCTTGCGAAGGCTCCGAGGCTCGGCCAGAATCCTAGTTCGTCTATGAGTCGTTGCATCGCTTCTGCAACTCCCCAGGGGAGGGATACGGTCCTGTATTTTTTCTTATTGATCAATTTGATTCGCCGTATCGGTGTTTCGTTTGGGCTTAGTGCTATATCTAATTATGGATGAAGGAATAAAGTTTGCCGCGTGCACGCGGATGAGGGTCGTTCACCCCCAATCGTTTTTTAATAGAAAGCGCCGATATGAGAAACGGGGCGGGGTCCCAGGTCTCTGATGGCCACATTTAAGAACCGGGGAATCCTCCGCCCCACCCAAGGTCCCCGCATCTGCTTTTACCAATTATGGATTCAGAAACAGTGTTACTGAACTAGGCAAACGGTAAACATAAATATCTCATAACACCGTTGTAAAACCGTGGTCATCAGAAATGATATGTTTCTGCTACGCCAAAGTGTGCGCAGGTGCGCGTGCGGTGCCCGGCGCCGTGGCACGCCCCACGCCCCGAAATCGCCCTGTATCCATGGAGGACACCAATCTTCCAGCTTTTAAGGGCGGTCTGGAGAGCGGACGGGTGAAAACGGGCAACTAAATAAAAAAGGAAAGGAAAAGAAGATGAACGCGAAAAGAATGAAAGCGACACTGCTGACAGCAATATTCATACTATCAATCTTCGTGGTAGCGATACCCGTAAGTGCGGTGGAAGGTAAAATTTGGTATGTTGACGACGATCTGGTTCAATATCCCCTAGCAGAATTCACTACTATTCAGGCAGCCATAAACGCAGCTGATTCAGGAGACACGATACTGGTCCACCCGGGAACATACAATCCAGTCTCAACGATTGTCATTGACACGAATAACCTAGTCCTTCAGGGCCCCCAGGCTAATGTCGACCCAAGACCTTCGGAAGGTAGCAGTAGAACCGCTGGATCTGCATCAGAGGCTATAATCGACGGCAGCGTTTATGCTCTTGGTAAAATTATCGAAGTTGATGCAGACAACGTCGTAATCAATGGGTTTGAGATAAAATCCGGTATCAAGGACATGATCAGACAAAGCAATCCCCATAGTGGAACCACTGTGCGGTACAATATCATTCACGATGGGCTGGGTGATGAAGGTGTTCAGCTCAAGGAATGCGCCAACGGTATAATGGAATATAACTATGTTTACGACATCGCCCATCCAGGGGATGCACTCAACTTTGCCGACTCTACGAACGGTGCCATTCGGTTCAACGAGGTCTACGACATTGGTAGCGAGAATGCCGCCATTTATGTCTACGGTTCGACGGATATGGAGATCGTGGGCAACCTAGTCTATCACGTGACGCAGAACGACGGAATCAAACTGGGTGCCAAAGGTGGAGGTGATGCAAGCAAGACAGGGGGACTGATCAAGGATAACGTCGTCCACGACACAGAGCAGGACGGCATCACCGTCTACATGAGTGGAGTAACAGTCGAAGGGAACGAGGTCTATAACAGCCGTAGCGAGAATGGAGCCATCTACGTCGCATATGCAGTCAGCGACATAACCATCCGATCCAATAATGTGCATGACAATGTGCTAGACCCGGTGACAAAGTGGGGTGGTAAAGCTGCAGGAATCTTGATCGGGACAGCTGTTGACGCTTCGACCGTAACAATAAAATTCAACAATATCTACAACAACGAGCCGTTCGGAATCACAAACAAGGCCGCTGACCTGCTGGATGCCACACACAACTGGTGGGGCGACTCAAGCGGATCAGGTCATGCATCAAACCTCGGAGGGCTGGGAGACGGTGTTAGCGATAACATCGATTATAGCCCATGGCTAGATGCAACATTTGGAACTACACCGAGAACCTACCATGTGAATCCGACTGGAACAATCCAGTCAGCCATAAACGCAGCTGATTCAGGAGACACGATACTGGTCCACCCGGGAACATATGCTGAGAACCTAGTCATAGAAAAAGCGATAACTCTCAAATCAAACGAGTTTGAATCTACTGGAACAGTCACAAAGGATACGACCCTCATAAATGCTGGCGGTGGGGCTGAGAGCAAAGGTATTCATATAACTGCCAACGGTGTCACCGTCCAAGGATTTACGATTTACAACTATGAAAACGGCGTCAAGGTAGAGAGCACTGCCACCATTGATAACAACATAATCTACAATACTGGGGTAATGGGGTATCTAACCGGGTTTAATCCAAGGGGTATTGACGTTTATCTAACGCAAGCATCTGCGGCATTTGTAACTATAACCAACAACGAGATTTACGACAATGTTAGAGGTGGGCCCGCCTATTGGAAAGATGCGGGTCGCGGAATCAGCGTTTACAGCGATGTATCTGGAACCGCTTCTGAAGTTCTCATCGACAACAACGAAATCTACGGAAGCGACCAGAGAGGCATTAGCCTTGCCCATCTACCAGCCACTATCACTAACAACTATATACATGATATCGGCATCCATGTAGCGAATGATAACAATAACGAATTTATTGACGGCATCGTTTTATTTTACAATAAAGGCACAGTTCTTGTTCAGGACAATCGTATTGAGAGTATAGGTCACGGAAACTTACTTACCTCAGCAGGCATATATCTGTTTGCTATTCCAAGGTACTATGGTCCAGGTTACTATGGGTCTATAACCATTAATAGCAATAATATTAGTACTGCATCCGAGTTAGTAGGCATCTTAATCAACAGTAACAATGGAGTGACATATGACGTATTCATCACTAATAACATCATATCAGAATCCACAGGTGCGTATTCTGGTCTTATGTTAATCAATCGCGCGTCTGGGGTGGGCTATGTTGACTCCATTGAAGGCAACACCATAACAGGAAACAGTAGAGGTATTTGGTTAACCGCTATGGCTGTTGGCTCTCTTCGCTTTAACAACATATATGACAATACAGGTTTTGGTGTCGAAGTCGCCACTGATTATCCGACTCCTCCAGTTGACGCCACCCTGAACTGGTGGGGAGACCCAAGCGGTCCTAGTGGAGTTGGTCTTGGTTCTGGTGATTCTGTAAGTGCAATGGTTGACTACAACCCCTGGCTAGGAGCGAGTTTAACCGCTGCTAAGTCAGAGGAAGTTACAGGCACTGATACAGTTGAAGCACTTGAAGAAGCCGATATAGAGGTCGATTACACGGTAACAGAACCAACATCTATCATCGTCGCAAGCTACGAAGAGAACCCACAAGAAGGATTCACCAACGACGCTGGGAAGTACTACGATGTCTACGTAGAGGATCATACAGTTGTTACTAGCCTTAACCTGAAGTTCTACTATACCGATGCCGACCTAGGGGGCAGAGAAGAGAGTACGTTGAGTATGCTCTGGCATGACGAGTCCTCTTGGAAACCGGTCTCTCACCAAACGCTCCACACTGTAAGCGATGTCTCAGGATATAGTGGCTACATCGAGGTCTTGGTCACAAGCACTACCTACCCAAACCTTAGCGACATGTCGGGTACTCCCTTCGGATTCGAGGGTGAATGGCCGGAGGTAGCTGAGGAGCGCGTTGAGCTCTCGGTCTCCGGCGAGGTGATCGTCGAGGCCGCCGAGGACGTGACCTACGTCTACGCCTCGATGGGCGACACTGCTGAGATCACCGTAGAAATGGACCTAGCGGGCTACCACGGAGACATCTACTTCACACTGTACAAGAAAGTGGACGGAGGCCTAGCATACATCGACGAGATAAGAACCGTCTACGGCATCGAGCTGAAGGGCAGCAGAACCGCCAGCTGGGTCGTCGACCAGGCACCGGGCAACTATGTCATCTGGATCAACATAGACCTCATGGAGAAGGTCCAACTAACGGGCCTGGACGAGGCGCTGCATATCGGACCCATAGAAGTCGTAATAAGCTAATCCTATCCCCTCTTTTTTTTATTTATTCTAGCCTATTAGTAGTGTTGGATCTCCTAGCAGGGCGAACTCCATCACCGTCTTCTTGTTGAACACGGATCCGAGGCCGTGGGCTTCGACGTATCTTGATATTGAGATGCTCCAGATCTCCCCTAGAGTGCTGTATCCGTCTCCGTAGGCCTCGTATATTCTCCAGTTCATCTCTCCCATCAGCCCTTTGTGTATTGAGTTCCCGGCGTAGGTCCATGCCGTCCTGGTGGGGCCTAGGTAGGCGATGGCGCCTCCCTCTGGCTTGAGGACGAGCCTCTCGGAGATAGAGGTTCCGTCGTCGAATCTGGCTGTGGAGCAGGCCATGGAAGTTACGACAGGCAACATGTATCCGTTCATCAGGTTTTCAATTTCGGTGGTCCCGAATCTTGAGGATTCTTCGGAGTCGAGCAACCAGGATCCGGGCTTCCCGTGGCCGGCAAAGTTGACGAATCTGTAGCCCATGTTCAGGTTCTCTATGAGAGAGTCCTTGGTTAGGCCCTGGCCATAGTAGAGCTTCACCGTATCTAGGTCGATCCATTGGGAGATATGTTCGTTGAGCCTGGTTCCGTTGAGTGTTCGTACAGTGCCATCGCCGGAGGGGTCGCCTGAGACGAGGAGTACCCTGTTGAACCAGGCCTCAGAGATGTTTAGTTTCTCGCTGTAGCCTATGATCTTGTCGACGGTGGAGTTCGCAAGCTCGAGGCCGGTGGGGATCCTGCCTACGTAGAGGTCGGGTAGGCCGTCGAATTTGTCGTTTTTGTCGTCTGCGAAGAGTCCGTCGCCGTTGTCGTCCCAGGTTCCGTTCAGGTCGGCGTAGTAGAGGTCTGTGGGCACAAGGGGGTCCCGGCCTCGGGGATCGGGGATGTATGCGTATCTCACGGGCACCTGGTCTGCGTCGCCGAATATGGTGACGTAGCTGATATCGAGTTTCGAGTGGAGGTCAGTTATGCAGTTCCTTATCTTCTCGGGTCCATCGACACCCTCATAGTTTTCATAGATCCATTCAACTGTGAGAACACGTGTCGATATACCCGTATTGTTCTTGTATTCTCCTAGTCTGATAGCGGCTGGCGCGAGTTCTCTTGAAGTTATTATTAGGTTGTCAATTGATTCGTCGGCTTCAACCGTGAATGTTGATGTTAATGAAGCATACAGAAGTATGGCGGAGAATATGGTGAAAGTAGCCTTTTTTGAGAACATGTTGGGCTACTTGCCCAACTTAGTTTTAAACGATTATGAAGGTAAAATAAGGTTTGTTGTAACAGTCTTAAGGATTAGAAATTCAGATAAATATTACGAAACAACTCACACGCTATGTGTAGCCTCTATAAGCCTCACTAAGTCATTCTCTTTATTCAGGTAGTTCAAGACGTTCAAACCACTCTGGGTTATCTCATAGTGTCTTGTGGTTCTCTTGTCTTTCTTCGACTCGATCTCCCTGATGAACCCTGTGGACACCATAGACTTTAGAATCTTTTGAAGGGGCTTCCAGGACATGTTCACAGCGTACATTATTCTGGTCGGCTTTCTCACTCCCCTCTTGAGTGCCCTGAGTACGTCCAAGTAGATATCAAGCCGGGATCTACGATGAAAAGATTCCCGGTACTTCTCATGCCCTAGTTCCTGTTCAGCCATGTTTCCCTCACTATCTATGATATAATATACTCTTTATGGATTACAGATACATTAAAACAGGAATTAAGATTCATGGTCGTCTCCCCGATAAGAGTTGAAGTCTACAAGGGCCTAGTAGACGATGCATTCAGAGATACGCATTTCAACCTGAGGCAGAGCAAAGCCGGTGAGATCCTCACCGAAGCCCACAACCACCTGACCAGGAAGGAGTTCAAGGAGCTCCGGGACTATGTCTTCGAGAAGCTTGAAAATTGAAAAAGAAAAAGGGAAAGCCCGCACGAGTTACCGGTGCCTGAGGGTTACTCTTGGGAGCTTATCGAGATTAGGTGGGTCTATCTCTAGAATCTCGCTTGCAGCCATGATGAGTGGGTCTATGTGCTTGACCAGCTTCCTGTCCCTGTTGACTTTCTCCCTGAACTCCCTGCCGTCGGCCTCGCTGTAGTGTCCCTTGTTCACTTCCTCGAAGCTCCTTATTATGGTCTTTCGCCAGTACTGTAGGTCGCGAATGACGTGCTTCAATCGCTTGTCGCTATGATGGTTCATACTATCCCTTCTCGAAAACTCAAGCTATTTTGAGGCTATCTTTCCCTAGTCCCAGACGGCTAGGATATGTTTTATGTTTTCTCATCCGGGCGGTTTCCTAGTTACTTGCAGTGGGCCTATAAATTTCATACCCACTAAAATCAACGAGAGGATCAGGGCGATGTAGGCCAAAAATTTCAATGTTTTTGAGGATTTCAGGGCTTCCTCTGCATCAGCCTTAGCCTCGTCAGCCAGAAGGTTCGTTTGGTCAGCGAGAGTCTTTGCCTCGTCAGCCAAACTATTCGCCTCATCCACATCCGCTTTCAACTGGTCCGCTATGATCTTCGCCTCCATGGCCAGCGCTTTCGCATCCTCTATTTCTTGCAACCTCTCGGTTGCTTTCGCAATTAGATCCTCCACGTCCGCCTGCAACTCTTCCATGGACTCAGAATCGAAGCGGGGCATATTCTCTATGATAACCAGTGTATCCTGTAGATCGCTGCTTAGCTGAGCTATTTCTTCCTCAAGGTCCTGGATGCTCTGCTGGAGCGCGTCTATGATTTCATCGGTGATACCGTCCCCGGTGTCATCGCCGTTCCCTTCGTTTTCTGGCGTGGGTTCCTCGACGGTGAATGTGCCGGAGGAGAGGGTCTCGTCATCGCTGTCGTACCAAGTCCACGTCCATGTTCCCCGTGGCGCGTCGTTTCCAAGGATCATGAGATTTCCTCCAGCTGTCTGGGTGTAGAAGGGCGCGACGTAGGTGACATCGGATTCTATCCAGGTGTTCAGGTCGTCGGTCTTCCAGATGAATTTTCCTTCTGAGTCGTATATCGTTATGTAGGAGCCCACTTCCTCGAAGGAGCTCTCTATGTTGAATCTCACTGTATCATCTCTGTTGTAGGTTGACTTGTGAGGGGTGATGGATGTGAACTTGGAGGCGACCTCGAAGGAAAACTGTGAGAAGAGGCCCTCTTCGTCGGTTGCGTTGACGGTGTATTGGCCTAGGCTGAGGCTTTCGGGGATCAACCACCAGGCTGTGAACGCTCCCTCCTCATCCGTGGTCACCGAGTCGGTTCCCATATAGACGTCTATGGCCCAATCGTCTGTAGAGTTGTACAGTACAAATTCGACATCTATGTCCCCCGTGCTCTCAGCGAAGTACATGCCCTCGACTGTGACGTTTAAGCCGACGGGAGCCGATGCGGGGTGGATGGATAGGGATGTGCTTTCCGTCACCGTGAAATCTATCTCAACATCGATGTCCTCTTCCAGATCCACCACGGTCACCGTATACTCGCCCTGTTCTACGGTTGGGATGTAGAAGAAGCCGGATAGGGTGGTATCGCCGCTCACAGTCATGCCATCGAATATCAGTACATCTCCCAAGTAGGCGTCCCACTTCCCTCCTGGAGTGAACCCCATGCCCGTGAGGATTACCCGGGTCCCCGTGGGTCCAGTCATGGGGGCCAGTAGCATTAGTATAGATCCTGCTCGGAAGGTCTTACTCGCTTCGATGTTGTAGCTTTGTTGTTCGGCCTTCACTTGGTAGTTTCCTGTTGATATGGCGGGAATCATGATGGTGCCGCTGATCTCTCCCTTGGAGTTTGTCTCTAGGGTTTTGACTGGGGTCCCGTCGAATTTGATCACGACATCCAATCCGGATATGGCGGCGAAGTTTTGACCCGTTATCCTGGCGTTCGATCCGGGAGCGCCGAACTGGGGTTCCAGTTCGATGGTGGTGATATCTGTCACGAGGAAATCCATGTCTGCGCTCTTGCCCCCGTTGTCACGCACCTCTAGAACGTATTCTTTATCCGCGGTGCCGACGCTGGGGATGATAATTTCTAAGTTGAAGACGCCGTTACTCCTGATATTCAGGTCTCCTGTGTCTAGGATCTTACAGGCGATGTCGTCGAGGGTGATTGATGTAATTGTTCCGTATGGTGTGAATCCTCTTCCTGTGACCTCTACCACTGTTCCCACGGATCCCTCTTCGATATCTAGGGTCATCGCAGGACCTACTTTGAAGGCGACCGAAGCCGTGTTCCCGACCTCGTCCTCCGCCGTGATTTCGTAGACGCCGTCTATCTTATCTGGGACGTTGAAGGTTGCCTCCCATGAACCCCCTCCATCTGTTATGGGGATGCTTGGATTCGTTGTGAGGGAACTACCGTCAAATTCGATGGTGTCCACGTTAATCTCGTCGCCGAATCCGTATCCCTTGATGGTTATTTGGTCGTTCTTGATGCCACTTCTCGGGGAGACGGTCATGCTGGTGCTCACGGTGAACATCACTGGTCCATAGGTGTGGGCTGGGGTGTCTGTGTCCCTGATCCAGAGGTAGTGGGGGCCGTTTACGGCCTCTGGCACCTCGAAGTTGATCTCGAAGCGCCCGCTTGGATATGACTCGCTGTAGTTGAGCAGTCCCTTCTCGCCGTCCCATGCGATGACATTGTCCCAGTATAGGTTCACTTCGAGGCCTGCGATGACTCCGTCGCCGAAGACGTAGACCAGGTCTCCATAGACGCCCCCAATAATGGGATTAAGGTCTTCGTCTGTTACCTCGGTTATACTCAGTGCCGCGTTCACGGGCACCGAGGTCATGGATATTAAGATTGTAATGATTACAAGGATTGATATCTTTCTCTTCATCTCTCTTCTCTCCTTCATACTAACTAAGATTGAAAATAAAATAAAAAAGGGGGAAAGAACGGGTGATTAGCCCGCTATCTTTTTGCTTATCTGCATCAGTGATACGATGGCTGCGAGAGCAGCTATCAGTGAGGCGCCTATTGCGCCGTATACCAGAGTAGTCAACCCGCCTGCAGTTTTGCTCGCGTCCTCCGCCGCTTGCACGGCGTCGTTAGCGGCATCAGCTGCTGATTGGGCTGCATCTAGGGCACTGTTCGATACATCCGCGATGTCACCTATAGCGTCTCCTATGGAGTCTTCTAGATCATCGATCCTGTCTCCCGTTGCGGCTGTCTGACTGGCGAAGTCGTCGGATAGGCCTGCGATGTCGTCGGCGAGATCGCCTACGATGTCATCACCGAGGCTTGACAGATCAGAGACGACGCCCGCTATCTCATCGGATAGGGCGGCGATGTCATCCTCAACGTCATCGGTGATTCCAGCTATGTCGTCCGCTATATCGGATATGTCAGACCTGACATCGTCCAGCATAGCATCAACCTGAGCGGCGGTCGAAGGACCAACCGCGAAGGTGCCGTTCATCAACTCGTCATTGTCAACGTCATAGAAGAAGTAAGTCCAAGTACCCACAGGAGCATCGTTCTGAAGCTCCATCAGGTTCATGTTGGCAGTCTGCCTATAGTAGGGAACCGTGTACAGGTCATCTACTAGAACCCAAACGCCTGTGAAATCCTCGGTTATCCAGTAGAGTGTGTCGTCGGGACTGTAGATCTCGATGTAAGAACCTGGAAGATCGAAGTCATTGCTGATGTCGAATGCGACAGTATCACCGCTATCGAAGAGCGCCTTACGAGACGTCACATCGACGCGAGCGGCAACCACGCTGTAGGACAGCTGCACCAGCAGGTCCTGGCTGTCTGTGATGTTTATGGTGTAATCTCCAAGGCTTAGTTCATCGTCCGCTGGAACCATCCAGTAGCCTGTGAAGTTACCATCGTCATCAGTTACAGTCGCCAGACCCGCCGGGTCAGTAACGACGGTCATAACCAGACTCCAGTCTTCAGTCGTGTTGTAGATCTCGAAGGTCAGTGCACCATCCTCTACATCTGCAAAGTTGTCTCCTGAGAGGGATACATTGTAGTCATTCGGCGCTACAACTGGATCAATCGAAACAGTCGAAGCCGCAGTAACGGAGAACTGTACAGACAGCTCATTCTCATCCTGGTCGATGATGAGCATAGTGTAGATACCAGGCGCAACATTGGGGGCGTAGAAGTTATCAGATAATGCTTCGCCCACAACTGTGCCATAGTCCTCGTACAGTTCGTCTCCGAACGTCACGTTGTATAGACCGGCTATGAAGCCGATTCCCGTCATAGCTATCTTTGTTCCAGACTCGCCGCTGATTGGATTGATGATCAGTGCGATCAGTCCAACCTTGTAGGCGTCATCTTCATCGATGGAATACTCATCTATGGCTGTTACAGTGTATGTCATGAAAGCCACAGCAGGAGATGTAAACGTAGCAGTGAAGGTACCGTCTGCCTCTGTCTCAGCAGTTACCAGAGAGGATACTGGACTAGAGTCCAGGGTAATGGTTACCTCGGTTTCGGCGATCTGCGTAAAGTTTGAGCCAGTTACAGTGATGGTTGCACCGGGAGCTCCATAGGTCGGGGTAACCTCGATCTCTGGAACACCGTTTACCTCGAATTCCTCGTCTGCAGGTCCCTTAAGTCCACCAGATTCTGTTGCCTCCAAGTCGTAATCATCTTTGGTACCCATGTCAGGAATTACAACTGAAACGGAGAACTCGCCATCGTCATCGACGGTCACCACATCGTCATCCACGACTTGAACGGTTGTCCCGCCCAATGTGAATGTGATGTTGGCGTCCTCAGTCCAGCCTCTGCCCGCCACCACGACGACGGCCCCCGTGGGACCCTCCTCAGGGGTGAGGATTATGCTGGCTCCAAGGACGAAATCCGCCGAATCCGTGACACCGTAAAAGTCCGTTACGGTTATCACGTAAGTGGCGTAGACGTCATCCGGAACGTCGAAGGTCACCGTGAAGTAGCCGTCTTCGTCTGTCTCAGCATCGGAGGGGCTTACCGTTAGGTTAGCCGATCCAATGGTGAAAGTCAGGTTCGCCTCAGCTGTGTATCCGTAGCCCTTGATAGTTATCTCATCGTCCACTAAACCCGAGGAGGGTGACAGCGAGATCTTGGGCACCATGGTAAAGGGGCCCCAGCTGACTGTCTCTCCCGTGGATACGTCGGTGGCCCACAGGTAGTGGGGTCCGACGGTGTCGGAGGGTACGTCTATCTCAAGCTCGAATGTTCCGTCTGGGTTACCTTCTGTAGTGTTCAGAAGGTGGATGGATGTGCCGGAAGCATAGTCCCAGTACACGTTTACCGTTGTACCGGCTGTGACTCCGCTTCCGATCACCGTTAGAGTGTCGCCTTTGTCTCCCGTGTCTGCGCTGACGTAGTCGATGGAAAAGTCAGCAGTAGGAGTTATGTCGATATCGTCGTCATCATCGTCGTCGTCATCTGGAATAACTGGATCGGTAATCGTCGCCGTTGTTGAGTCGATGTCGGTGCCTCCGTCATTGTCGGTTACGGTCAGGATGACATCGTAGACTCCCTCAGCAGCGTATGCGTGGCTCGGAGATTCGACTGCCGCCGTTCCTCCGTCACCGAAGGTCCAGGCGTAGCTAGCAATGGATCCGTCTGAGTCATATGAGTCAGACCCATCGAAACTCACGGCTACACCTGTCTCACCAACATAGGCACCGTCAGCATCCGCAACAGGATCCTGGTTCACGCCAGGTTCCCCTGCGGGGACGATGAATGTCGTTGAGTCAGTTGCACCGGCTGCGCTTACGTCAACCGTGTATATGCCTTCTGGGGCGGCTACGATTAGCCTGAAAGCCGCTGTGTAGGCACCTGTGCCATCGGAGAGTGGTGTATGTACGTATACGTTTGAGCCAAGTGGGTTTTGGACGAGTATGGCGACATAGACATCTGCTGAGGCTACGCCGCTGATGGTTACGAGTGTGTCTGGATTGTATGCGGTTTGGTCGGTTTCAACTGTTATAGTTTGAGCTAGAACAGGGGAGATTATTGCGGAGACTAGCAGGGCTAGTATCAGCAAGGTCATGCTTTTTCTATATAATTTCATACTTTTTCACTCCTAACTGACCGTGATGGTTATGGTTACTGGTACACCTATCGTGACTCCGCCATTGGCGGGCCAGTCGGTGAGAACCATAATTGTCGCGGTCCACGTTCCCGTTGCGTAGCCTGTGGTGGGTATGATGAGTCCTGGTGCGTATGTAAAGTCGTCTCCTGCATCAAGTTCTACTATTAGGAAGACGGGTGCTAGTGCGCGTAGATCTGGATCGGTCCATTGGACGATTATCACCATCGACTGGGTCTGTGGTCCTGTGTTGGTTACTGTTGATGAGGCTAGAACCGTTTCTCCCAGGACGAAGCTCGTCTTAGGTACTCCGCTGGAGTCCTTGGGTTCCTGGTCGGTTGTCTCAGCAGGTAGATCAGGTTGCGCGCTTGGTACGACTTCGACGGTTGTGGAATCTTCTACATAGTCGGTCTTGGTGACGCTAATCGACCAAGTTCCAAGTGCGTCCGCTGTGAAGGTGGCTGTTCCTGCGTTTGTAGTCATCCTCTCTATGAGGACTCCGTCTGGATTTACGATGGTGACCGATACGAAGGCCACTGGCTCACTATCGGCTGTCACGCTCACGATGACGGTGTCGTCTAGGTACACAGTCTCAGGCGTGTAGTCGATGACCAGCTGCGGCGCCACATAGCTCACCACTGTTATGTTTCCTATGAAGAGCACATCGTTTAGGTGCAGATCATATGTCCCTGTCGCGCTAGGTGTCCACGTAATTGTGGTTTCACCTAATACGTCAGTGATTCCTGTTGCTAAACCTTCAAAGATCTCCACTTCAGCGCCTTCAACTGGTTCTCCGCTGGCATCTTGTATCTTTATGTAGAAGTCCGTGGATTGGCCGACGTATGCTGTATATGTTACTGGGAATCCCGAGTAGGAAGTCGAGTTGGATACGATTGGGTTGTATATGGGGATGGATTTAACAAGCACACTTTGTGAACCTGTTGCCACCTGGGCTGTGATGTTCAGTTCGTCCACCTTGACGAGTGTATCAGCACTAGCCGCCTCACCCAGCATAAACCACGCATAGCCGTTTGCTACAGTCATATCCACGTCTGCAAGTCTGTCTGTGGTTGTGTCGGTTATAGCGAGGTGTGCGCTGGCGTGAACAGTAGCAGCGTTGGTGTCGTCCGCCTCATCCACGAGGATGATCCCTGGTTCTCCACCCGCGGACATTAGGGTAAAGTTACCATAGCTGTCCAAGCCTGCGGTGAGAGAGAATGTCGCATTCTCCTGGTAGACGGGCATAGCCACGGGCAGGATAAGTACACCTGTCTCCGCCACGTCGCTGGATACCACGTATACCCTCACAGCATCAACGGTTGAAGGAAGATACTCAGATAATATCGTTACTTCGCTGTAGCCTGAGCTATTTGTTTTCTTATCTTCGGGATCTGCGGTGAAGGTTACATTCAACTCTATGTCTGCTCCGGATTCAGGAGTCGCTCCATCCATCACTCTGATGGTGAATACGTTATCGATTATGCTTGTTAGCGTGTCGTTGGTTGAGGTTACCGTTAAGACTGGGTTGGTTGCCGCTATTTCTAGCCGAGCCATCTTGACCGCAGCTACTGTCTCAACCAGTACCGTTATGGTGCTGACCTGTGATGCATTTACGTCATGGAAGACGTACAATCCATCCGAGATGCTGGTTACGGTTCCATCTATCTCCACGTCGATGCCATCCATTTCTGTAGCCGTCAGTGTACCTAAATCCGCAGTCAGTGTTACTATCGCATTGTTTATCACCAGGTCCGTTCCGTTCGTGACGGTTATCGTGACGTCTGTCTCCTCTAAAACGACTATCGTTTCAGTATCTGTGCTGACTAGGTACCCCGTTACGGGTATTGTAATAGTGCCTGAGTATTCATCTTCTCCAACTGTTCCTGAGACTGTGATGGTCATATTCCCCGCTTCGTCCGCCCAGTATGGCTCAGTACCACTCAGTAGACTTGCGGTAAATACTCCTGTTGATCCATCAGTTGTTCCCTCATAGGTTATCCCCGAGGGGTATACGAGGGTTACAACGAAACCTGTAGCTAGATCTGTATCTATTCCATCGTAGTAGTATGCGGTGAAGGTTAGTGTAGCATCCGCCGTTGCTGCGATCTCATCGTGTGAAAGTCCGACGAAGTTTATATCGCCGGGCTCGGAGACACTGATTGTCTTAGCTGATGTTTCCGTGTAGTCAAACATCAGGTCAGGCGTGTCTGGATCTGAGAGGCTATAAAGATCGTTTTCGTAAACGCCGCCTATATCGACTCCGGCACTTACGGTTATGACACCCAGTTCGTTAGCTTCGAATCCCACGATGGTGATAGCTACTTCATCAGCTTGAGCGAAGGAAGCAGTATGCCCTTGTATTACGAGTTCTTCTGTTCCTGTTGGTATCGCATATGGGAAACCGGATATTTCAATTCCGTCAGCATAGACTTTGTCAATGGTTATGTCAGTTAATCCAGCACTCGTTATGCTTCCTTCAAAGTCATCCCCTTCAAGCGTCACGTTTACTGAATTAGTTTTGGTAGAAGCCCCTAGAACATTAATGTCATCGATAGCGTTCTCCAGATTTATCACAAGGTTGTATGGGATTCCCATCATGTATGTGGTTGGCGAGACGGTGATGTCGATGGCGCTTATTGCTGAGACTGGTATTGTCTTGTATCCCCAGTGCTCGAAGTACTGGTCATCAGTATCGTCTTCGTCTTCGGGTCCGAGGTCTGTTCCAGCAGTCACGTATATCGTTCCCGCGACCTCTGGAACCTCTATGTCAAATGTCGCAATTCCAGTTGAGATCGTCTGTATTACGTACCCAATCAGAACAGCTGTGTCGTCGGTGTCTAGGTGTGTTGCCTCGTTGTCCCAGAACTCGACGCTAACATATGCATCTTTTACTGGCTCTCCTTCAGAAGTTACGGTGACTTGTAAGGCTACTGTTCCGCTTTCAACGTCCAAGGCAGATGATGTTATGATTACATCATAGTCTTCAGCTGGCTGAACTAGGAAGTATGTGGTGTGCAAATGGTCAGTTTCGGGTATCATGCTCATTTTCACAAGACCGGTTTCATCCATCATAGGTGTAGTAGGTACATTATTCAGGTATGAGATTGTCCAGTTTCCAGCGTAATGTGGGACGATGTTGTAGAAGTTCACGACGCCCTCTGAACTAGTGGGGATAGTTTGTTCGATATCAGCCACGTAGATAGGCGTCACTTCTTCTTCTGGGTCGTATAGTAGAGTTACGTCTTTGTTTGCGTATTCTGTTTCAGCAGAAGACCATGAGATATCGTAGGTTTCACCAGCAGTGATGCTCTGAGGCTCCAGCTCGTAAACATCGCCGTTTATCTCGATGTCGTCAACATAGGCAGTGTTTTCAGTAAATGAGCCCGAACCCCAGCCACCTTCTCCGATGTTAACGGATACGACCACAGCTGGAACAGTCTGAATGCCAGCAACATATGCTTTCACATCATCCAATGTCAGATCCCATTCACCCCTAGAGTCGTGCCATTCATCCCACCCTGAGGTGGTTAGGTCCCACTGTACCCATGTGTTTTGTGCGAATCCGGGAGCTGGGCTCGTGAGAGCTACATGGTAATCATGTTCTCCGTCGCCAGTTGTGTCGATGAAGAGACTCATGGCAGGGATATTTTCGGCAAATTCAGCATCAGGATTATCGTATTTGAACCAGTAGGATAAACTGGTTATCTCGCTCAATAGTATATTTACTGGGACTCTAACCATCCCTGCAGAAGGCCATCCTTGACCTCCGTCTTTGAGTAAGGCAGAGTAGCTTCCGCTGTATTGATCAATGGTTGACCAAGCAGCTGTGCCAGGTGCTACTTCTGAGAATATATAGTCTGGCGTTATCGCTGTAGCTGCGGACACTGTTGGTATGAATGCTATTCCTGATAGTGTTGTTAATAGAAATACTGCTATCAGCAGTACTCCTTTCATCTTTCCGTTTATCTTTCCTTTCATCTTTTTTCCTTTCCTATTTTTCCTTTAAGCTCTCTTTCAGGCAGCCATATTCTGCCTGCGGGGTTAGCTTCCGCCCCCGGGGTTCGGTGGCCTCGGGGCTTTCTTCAGGGTTATCTCGATGGTGGAGACGTTCCTGGTGCGTCCTTCCTCGTCTCCGGGCATCTGTTCAGTGCCTATGGTGACGGTGGGGGTGAGGTCGTTCATGAATCTGTGTCGGGTGACTTCGACTGCGTCTACGGCGGTTGATATGGCCCGTCCCCGGGCCTTGATGACTACTCCTTCGGGGTTGTCTCTGAAGCTGGTGAGTATTGCTGTTACGTAATTCATTATCGGCTTGCTTCCGATGTATACGATGTTTTTGCTCATTCGGCTGTTCATCTTGATGTCTTTCCTTGCTCGGCTTGGGTGGTTTTGAAAGGGTTTGAGTGCCTTTCAAATCCTCCGACTTATCCACTGTTTTATCTTTCCCTTAATAAAACCTTGTATACGATACAAATGGCAACTACATGTAAAGCTAACTTACGTCGGGGGTATGCGTGACATTTTGTCAGTAAGCCTTAATTTGCTCCCATGCGGCTTTCGGGAAGCAATCCAGAAGATTGGTTAGCACTATCTTTACCACCTCTCCCCTGAAGGCCTCCTCGTC
>SDBU01003799.1_pt1 | contig 19010 bp, 13 predicted proteins | sample 2277071 | NCBI WGS metagenome assembly SDBU01 (sample SAMN10397929, study PRJNA504765) | marine sediment metagenome | isolation source: marine sediment core GS08_GC12, 126 cmbsf | place: Arctic Ocean: Gakkel Ridge, Loki's castle | collected 2008 | reverse complement strand
TTCACCCTTTTTCACTATTTCCAACATTTTGTTATTCCCAGCATCGACACCGAAGGCTATGTACTGGAATCCTACCTCGCGCATTCTAACGAGCATCTCCCTCTCCACCCTGTCGGCACGGATACCATTTGAGCAGCGCAAAAACAACCCCTTGAGCCCACGCCGTTCGATTTCATCACATATCTCGAAGACCCTCTCCCTTATCATATTGATGTTGTCATCATCGAAATTAAACTGCCTAGAGCCTCTGTTATACCAGTATTCCATCTCATCCACTACATGTTTCGGGCTGCGGGGCCTGAAATAGGGTGAAAGGATGCGGTTTGGGCAGAAGATGCACTTGTGGGGGCAGCCCCTACTGGAATAGATGGTAATTTCCCTAACGTACTTCTTTAGTTCGAACTTCTCATATCGAGGCCACGGTATTTGGTCCAAATCTGAGGCAAACTCTCTATCTCCGGTAGACACAATTTTATTGCCGTTTCTAAAGATTAACCCTTTAATCTCACCTTCCGGAAGGCTGCCTTGGCAAAGCTCGGTAAGCGTGCCCTCACCTTCATAAACCACGCCATAGTCTATAGCGGGGCACTCCCTTAAGACCCTTTCCCGCATAATCGTGACATGGGGACCACCAACCACGATTTTTATCCCACCGTCAAAATTCTTGATTTCTGAGAGTAAGTTGTAGAGCCTCCTGTATTCAAGGGAAATCAGGCTCATGCCCACCAGGTCGGGGTGGAAATCTTCAATCTTCCGGCGCAGATGTTTTAACCCGTAGCCCAGATTCATGTCGAGGACATCGTATTCAATACCATTTTCAAGCAAAGTCTGGGCCAAATATGCCTGCCCTATGTGTGGGGTAACTCCACGCCACTCCGCGTTATGGGCAGGATTAACCAATAGCACCCTTTGAAATTTCATAGCTACCGTACCTCGTCTTTCACTGATTTTATCCCTAAGCCGTACCTCGCTATTACCGAGACTCCTGCTTTTACTTCATCTCCTGGCCTAACCTCTATCTTGAGATTTTCCAGTTCCGGGATTGCTACGTCAACCTGAGAGCCAAACACTATAGCCCCGATTCTCTGCCCGATCTCAAGACTATCACCTTCCTTGACATAAGAGACTATTCTTCTGACTAGGCGCGACGCTATCTGAATGACGCCAACGCTAAATGTACCGTTGCCAATGATCATCGTCACTCTCTCATTCAGTGTCTCAGACTCCTGCCTTCTCAAGGATATAAACTTCCCTTTGGTACGCTCCCGGAAGATTGTCTTCCCCCCAATCGGAGACCGATTCACGTGGACGTTAAAAATGTTCATATCGATTCCTACCAGATAGGCTACATCAGGAAGCAAATCGGTGGACATTATCTCGTACAGCTTAAACTTGCTCTTGCCTTTGGTCGAAACCAGGGACGAGCCATTTTCAACTCTGTTGACATAGATAACCTTCCCATCGGCTGGGGAGAGAATTACGTTATCGGTTTCTAGGGGAGACCTTTCCGGGTCTCTATGGAACCTGGCAATGATGGCCAGGAAGGTTATCATCAAAATAGAGGACAACTCGATGAGAAGTAGTACAGCCATATTGAGCCCAGCAAATGCTGACTCTATCTGGCTCACAATCAATCCAGTCAGACCACCGATGACAATCCCACCCAATATTGATGTCCTGATCTTTATGCGCCACTTCCAGGCGAGTAAAGGTAGCAACACAAGAGCTAGAGCCACACTGGAAGCAAAAATCTCGACTATCATAACTAGAAACCCCTCTTCCACCAAAGATAAGGGAGGATCGCCAGTTCCACAATAAAGGGCATTGGGTCTTTGAGTGATAGTACGGCAAACTCCTTCTTCCCCCTAAGGGAATTAAGATAGTCGGTAAACTTCATTCTGCCCTTAAGCAACTGTATGATCACGATGGGAATATCTGTCACCAGACGAATCCACTTAACGCCCGTAGCAAAACCGTCCTCTTTCACCTTTTCTCCCAACATATCCTGATATGACAGATAAGGTAAGTCCACCCCAGCCGCGATGGCTATGGTGTGCCAGCCCCAAGCTCTGGCGTTTATTTCAATCAACTTATACTTTCCATCTCCCGGATCCAGCATGAATTCCACCTCGGATAACCCGGAGTAACCCATTGCCCCAAGAATCCTCCTCGCGAGTTCCTCCAGCTCAGGTATATCCACGGTCTCAACATAGGTGGAGGCATGGCCAAAATCCATGGGATGCTGCCTGGGCCGTCGTGCCACTACCTTAGCCAGCAACTCTCCGTTTCTGCATAACGAACCAACGGAGAATAGACTCTCAGCCCCTCCGGGTATCAACTCCTGAACCATCAGTGTTTGCGAGCTGCCGACCACCTTGGCTGCTTTGGTGTATTTATCTATAAGTTCCTTTCTGTTATCTACCCGGATTGCCTTCTTCCTCGTTCTAGTGTAGAAAGGCTCTCTTGTTGGGGGCTTGATAATGACCGGGAATTCTATGTCCAATTGCTCTAACTCTTCAATACTCCTAGGGTAGAATGTCTTGGGAATAGGAATACTGCATTTTGCAGCAAGTTCATAGGTCAAAGATTTATCGTAGGCAAACTTGACTGAGTCCCAAGAGGGCGTTGTAACCCTATAATATTCCTCCAACTGTTCTTTGTGTATGGCTAGAAAACGAACCGTTTCATCATCGTTAGGGTATATTATCCATCCCTTGAGGTTTTCTTTTCTAGCCAAATCCGCCAGGAATTCCAAAAAAAGGGCTTCTTCTTTTACATCGGGGCACTTTGCGAACCTCCCTGTGCATTTTGAAAACCTAGCGATACACAGTCCTCGATGAAGCAGGTAAGTGGGCACATTTTGCCTGGCCAGACTTCTCAGGAGGCCCAGACCCTGAAAACGGCCGCCAATAACCATCGCCCCTACTTGTTCCCTTTGGTGTTCCAGGGCATTTGGCCACTCATTTTGTGCACAACTTCCCATGGCGGTTGACTTTCTCATCTAATACACTCTTCGGCTGTTAGTACCCACATAGTCAAATAGCCAGCCTTAGCCTTATGTTTCAAGATCAAGCGAGGTGCTTGTATAAGAGCGATCCGGCTACTCTAAACGCAAACGGGGGCACTACACGCGAGAATAATCGCATTGCCCGATATCTTGGGCTGTTCTCGGGTACTGTAGTAAATCCCTTTACCTCTGGATAATAGTAGTAGGGCAAGTTGACCTCCTTTGCTCCCCATCTGGACTTGAAAGTTCTAAGGCCCTCTTCTTCCGGAGAGCAGCGTCCTAAATCAAAGTGCTTATAATCATTAGCACATGCGTATCGCATCGCCTCCCAGATCACCAAATGATTGGGGCGTTTTTGCAGATAATTCTTGTCAGAAGCATTGAACTTGTAGTAAATGGTGTCCTTATAGGTTAGGAACAGGACTCCCGCGATAACCTTTCCCTCCCATTCAGCCATCAGAAGGAAACCGAGGTGCTGCGAAATTACGTGACGAAACAGGGCTTTGAAGAAAGAATAAGGCTGTGGTAATACACCAAGCTTCTTACGAGTCACTATATGCAACCTGTAGAAATGCTTCAGGTCATCTTCGCTCCTTGATGAGCGAACGGCTACACCACGTTTCTCAGCTTGGCGGATGCCCCTTCTGACACTATCGTGAAATCGCTTCTTCAATGTCTCGACATCTGGTTCCAAATCAAGGACATACGAAGTGTGATAATCACGAGTTACCAGGCTCATTTGGGCCGGCAATACACCATTTTGCCATCCCCTGATCTCTAGGTACGAAGCTGCCCCGGCTTCGACTTCCCTCTTGGCCGCATTGAGAATCAACGCAATATCCGCTTCTTCCTCTCCTAAGGGGCAGCAAAAATCGGAGAAGGGGAGGCAAACCAATCTCTTCCCCGTCAGCATGCTCTGGATGAGGTAGAAGGGTATCGCCGCTCTCAATTGGTCAACCTCGTTCTCAAGGACGTAATATCGTGGCGAATAGCCATAGGCTTCTTTAATGACCCGTGCCCAAGCCAAAGTGTGAAAGATTGTGCCATTTTCTTGGCTGGCAACAAACTCGTCCCACCGACTATCGGTCGTGGGATCAATAATGCTAATCTTTGTGGTCATAACCCCTAACAATAGTAACCTCTACTTTCTTGGAGCCGGTTGACAGAGGTAGTTTACCCCTTTTCAATCCTCAGTTACGGTCCCTTCCGGTAAAGAAACAGAGTTTAAGCTCGGGTATTTCTTCAAACTTCCTCCGGCCATCTGATAAAGATCCCCTTTTCTACTCGCGAATGTCCAAGGAGAAGAGGGCAGCTGTCGCTAGCTCCTTCTCGTGCCCCTGACGTGAACAAGATGCGGCATACCATGTGTCACAGCGGTTATGTCGCAAAAATCTCTTCTTTCAAACCAATTCACCACTTCTTCAAAGGTGTGGCGAGTCATGAAGCTGGGATGTAATGCATTGAAAAGAAAGAAGGCGTTCGACCTCAGGGAAGTCACGGGGTTTCTGGTTATTCTCTTGGCCAGTGATAGTAACGGCGCAAGGCCCCAACTAATGTACAATAGTAACTCACGTGGAATTCGGTGAGTTATCCTCAGGAGGTCCTTGAGCTTCACCACAAAGGCCAGATTCGCCTTGTCAGGTGTCGATACGAATAGCCGGCCAGTAGGTTTAACCAGTTTGGACAGGGTGCTGAAGGCCTGCTCGGGCTGCTGAACATAACATACAGCAAGCTTGCAGAACACAAAATCAAAGCTGCCGTCTTTGAATGGCGGAGTGACTATATCTGCCTGGATTATGTGCACGTTCTGAGCCGTCCTGCAATACTCATGGATGCAGTCTATTGAAGAGGCTATGTCGATTCCATAGACTTGAGCTGCGTACTTTCCCAGTACTCTTGTCAGTCGCCCACAACCACAGCCAGCGTCAAGCACAACTTTGCCGCGCAGGTCTCCGGGCGTTATTCCCATGTAGTTGAAGAAGCTGGCAATTTCTTCTTCTTCTGTCTCTCCATAGTAGGTGTCAGTTTCCAGTCTGCCTTCCGCCACCTTAGCCCACTCAAACCCCCAGCTTTCCGCTAAGTCATTGTGGTCCACTGGGCTAACAATCATTTTGGGAACGCCGTTGGCTACTGGAAAAGATCGCCTGCAGTTTCCGCATTCTAAGAAGCCATCGATAACTTCATCCCCATCTACCTGATGCTCAAGTAAAGTTAGGTCATGCCTACAGTTCGGGCAATTGAGAATCTGCAACACTTCTCTTCTCATATCATATCTCCTTCTCGGTTTCCTCCCGTTGTTCCAAACTAAGGCAAAGCCCTCACAGCTCCCCAACGGAAACTGTTCAAGACTAACTTTCTTCTACCAGAGGTGAAATCTGTGACGCTAGCCGCCTGTCCGAGCAACCAGGGCCGCCGGTCTCAAACAGCCGGGCTGCGTAGCGAACCATTCTAAGGGCTCCCTTCAGCACAGGTAAACTTCTACCTCCCGTTTTGCCGCATGTTTTCAAAAATCCTCAGCACAAAATCTACCAGCGTCATTGAGTCGATATCTCCGGTCACAGATAAGGCGCTCTTGGCATGGTCAGGCCATCTCCAGTACCTGAGCAGGGGAGCGTCTGATTGCTCAATTTCTTCGGAGAGTGGCTTCTCGTCGGCTTCACCAAACTGTGCCAAATCGCTGAGGTAGATTCCGTAATTATCGGGTTGATCACTCCGTTCTACCATAAAGCCCTCACTGTTCAGAAAACTTACCGCGGCCAGCGAAGAATCAAGGCCCACACCAATAACCGGGCGCACCGGACTTTCCAGGACGAAATCTCTGGCACTGATAAATTGATAGCCATTTGACCACTCGTTAACTGGCACATCCGCCGTGCAGTTTCTTAGTAATATTGTTGCTTTTTCATGGCACCTTGCCTGCACCCTATATCTCCCGTTGCTCTGAGGACTGATGTCAAAGGTAAAACTAGCTCGCTGTTTCCACCACTTGGCGATTTCTCTCAAGGTAGTGACCCAGAATGGAGGGTTGAGCTGTTTTGCTTGCCGCAGAACATCGGTCAGGGCACTCTCGCACAATGAAATCCGTTCGGGGTGGAGTGAGAGGGTGAATAGCTCACCTCTGTTATATGTGCTCTGCAGGATAGCCCCCCAAATTTCGCTGATTTCCCTTCCGTCCGTGATGCCCAGTCTATCCACCATTACCTCATCATCCGGAATTGAAACCGGGATTTCGACAAAACCATTTATGGACCTTGGCAGGGCAAGGTAATCTTGAGCTTTTCGAGGTTGATAAAAGTCAAGGAGCCTGTCATACGCACTCCACGACTGTTTCGGATATTTAGTTTTGTCAACTACATCCCACTGTACAGCATAGCTGCTGTCATAAGGGAACTCAAGTCGGCCCAGTGCTGCCGGTGTCTGGTCATTGACACGCAGGAAAGGGGCTCGAAAGCCCGTGAAAGGAACTTGACAACTTTTGAAAGTGTCAATTGCTTTCTTGAAATGTATAGCCTGTTCTTCCAACGGTAGCACGCCGTAGTCGGTATGGATATAACCGTGGACGGCAAACTCCACACCTTGCTGGCTCAGCTCTCTGATGAACTTGGCGTGCCGTCTCAGGATCACCGCAGTTACGGGAAAGGTAGGCACGCAGCCTAAGTTGCGAGTCAAAACGCTGTACCTGTTCAGCATGTCCTCGTACCTCTTTGAGGTAATGCCGAAACGACCTAATATGGTTCCAATCCTGAGGAGTAAATTCTTAGTTCCCCGTGACTTTGATAGAAAGGGGATTATTTCCATGGCTACAATCATAAAGCCATAAGGTTGGAATGAGGTTAGAATTCTGTTATCGAGTGGTTAGAATCCCTGCGTGGCGAGAACAAAATACAAGCGAGGTGATCAAGATGTAGCCGCCATATGAAGCACCGAAGATTGTGGATGAGCAGGTTTGCGAGGCCTAAACCATGGCCTGCAACAAAGTCCCCGGGTGGACTGCCCCCATTTTCTACGGACAGGTATTCATCGGCATAGTCGACCACAAGGAAAGCTGTGCCTTAAAGCCTGGCTCCCGCAGTTCCTGACACTAACGCAAAGCGCGCTCACAGTGAAATCCGGTGACGGATCTGGTTCAGCGGGTTCACCCTGACATTTGTCTATTGCACCCGACATAACCTAGATTGACCAATCATCAATAAGCAGACGCGGAGGTCCCAGGAAAAGTTTGCCTCGTTATGCAGCACGGAGCACCGCAGTTCTGAACTCTAATCAAATTCCACCCTTCCTATAACCTGATTCTAACGTGATGGAGCTATAGTCGGAATCCAGAGGATATCGTATGCAATAATTTCAGGGTGGCCTTGCTTACTGTACGTTTGTCTTGACGACCTTATGCAAGATGCGTAAGTATCTGTCTCGCCATAGCCAGGCCTCACCAGAGATACCTAGAGGAAGGAGAGTCTATGCACAGGATTTCTACCAGAGAAATAGAACTTGACGGTTACGCTGGTATCGTTTCCGAACGCCTTCTATCAGAGATAGCTCAGGCGGCGGAAAAGCTGAGAGGATTACGTGTTTTGCATGTCAACGCTACACCTGATGGCGGAGGCGTGGCCGAAATTCTGAAGTCATTGGTACCTCTCATGCGAAGCGTGGGGATCGATGCTGAGTGGTACGTTGCAGAACCGGACGAATCGTTCTTTCATGTCAGTAAAACACTGCACCACTGTCTCCAGGGTGACAGCACCAGCCCGTGCCGTCAAGACATGGATGTCTATCTGGCGTATAATGAAAGGGCGGCGCAATCTTTTGCCTCGATGGGAGTAACTGCCGACCTCTGGTGGGTGCACGACGTCCAAGTCCTGCCCATGCTCAACTGCTTGGGGTCTTCTGCCGGGGTCTGGGTATGCCACGTGGATGCCACAAAACCCAACGAGACGGTCATGGAGATGCTGCTCCCCTACATGAGCAATTACCGAACGATAGTGGCCAGCATGCCGGAGTACTTTCCAAACGGTGTCAATCCACGTAGGGTAGTGGTATTTCCGCCGGCTATAGACCCGCTACTACCCAAAAACCAACCATTGCCATTTGACCGGGCACGGGAAGTGCTGGCCGGGCTTGGTATCGACCCAGCCAGACCGGTTATAAGCCAGGTCTCACGGTTTGATCGCTGGAAGGACCCTTGGGGAGTTATCGATGCCTATCGGTTAGCCAAGGAGGAGATCCCCGGCCTTCAGCTGGCGCTGGTCGGAGCAATGACGGCAAAGGACGATTACGACGCTCAGGAGATCCTGAACAGCGTTCAACACCATGCCGGCACCGACCCTGATATACACCTGTTCTCTGACCCACAGGTTATTGGCGACCTGGAGGTAAACGCTTTTCAGTCTGGATCTGACATCGTCGTGCAGAAGTCCACGCGCGAGGGTTTTGGTCTGACCGTGGCCGAAGCAATGTGGAAAGGAAGACCCGTAATCGGCGGCAATTGCGGGGGAATCAGGCTCCAAATCCGTGACGGCATAACCGGATTTCTGGTCAACGATGTTCCGTCATGTGCTGGCAGAATAGTGACTCTGCTGAAAGACCCGGCGCTGGCAAGACGGATGGGTAACGCAGGCCGAGAATCGGTAAGAAGGAGTTATTTGATGCCCAGATTGCTCAGGGACTACCTGCGATTGACGTTGACTGTGCTGAACGGAAAAACAGCCCTCAACCAGTCATAGTGTCCGGATGGTGTGTTGAGGGATAAAGAAAAGGCGTTCCTGAAAACCTCGCAAAACCTTTACGATTCCTTATTATGCTTAAAAGTCTCCCTTTCCACGTAAGGTAGCAGCAACTTCATTCGCTTTTTCACTTTCACGCTTTATTTTCTAACCTAATTCTTACGTAATTCCTACCGTCCATTTAACTATTGGCTGATAAAATTCCCTAGGTAATATAATCCCAACATGGCGGGATAAAAAAGCCTATTAGACATATTAGCAAACCTATAGCTGGCGGAGGCCATAGTCCTAGTTATGAGATCGGTATTTGGGAAATATTGGGCGCTATTACTAGTAGGCGTTTCAGTCCAGAGCGTCGTTAACATTGCAGTATTGGTGCAGATTCTTGGACTCACCAATTCTCTTGCCCAACTATGTTTCAACCTTATTAATGATTGGGCCCCAACACTTAGCGCTGCTAGCGTTGCGTCGGCTGTTGTTGCTGCTTTTATAACGATTATTGATTGGGCACCAACACTTAGCGCTGCTGCTGCCGCCTCGGCTGTTGTTGCGGTCTCTATGACGATTATAGAAAGCCGCCGCCGCAACCAATCGTTGGGTATGGTACGTAATTGGGCAGCAGACGCAGTTCTGAAACTTACCACAGCCAGTAAGGAAGAATCAGTCGCAAAGAGACTGGCCGATTGGGAAGAGCGGTTGCAGATTATTGAAACCGAAAGCGGTAGTGCCCTGGCCAGCGCAAGAGCTATTGGCGGCAGCCTGGAACCAAAGGTGAACAAAGCGGTCAAAACCCTGTTGGAATTTGAGGACTATTTTGGTAACCATGCAGAGCCTGATGATGTCAAGGCCTTATTAAAAACCACAGTTATAACATTTAAAGAAGTCATAAATTCCACGTCCGATTCTCAATAGCCCATCTCAAAAAGGTTCCTCAATGGCTCCCGAGTAACAGGATACCCGGCTACCCTAGTTGTTTGGGAAACGGGAAGGCTCGGGGATTTCTGTCATTTTCCCACCTATTATTGCTGACATTTCAGACACCACGCACTAGAATTATATGCATGGTATGGAGAGAGGAAGTGGTACTTGTCGAGTAGCCACGATGTCAGAGCCAAACGAAGGCACCTTTTTAGCTAACCACTATTGAGTGAAATAGCACCTTAGCAACTGAATATGGTAGATGCTGTGGTGATGTCGTGCCAGTGTAAGCGGTCTCGGGGCGACACTGAGAAAAGCTGCAGGCACGGCCCGGAAATAGCGCAGATGCTTTCCGTTTTAGCCTGGCCGGCTAGACCGTACCTGCATGGGTGTTCCCCATCATAAGCAAAACTGCTTCTGACAATGGCAACATACCAATCGCCATGTTAGAAGTCGAGTTTTACAATGGCTGCTTATCCGCTACTACATATCGCCACCTAACTCGTTAAATCCAGCGAGGATATCCTTATAGTATCCGAAGTCACCTGTGGAGTAGGCAAGTTGAACCATTGCAATGACCTCAGCTACAGTCAATGGGTAAGCCACGCCTGGATGGGCAGCGTTTAGTAGAGCCGCCACTCCGTGTCTTATGAGAGCCCTTTCACCACCACCGCCTGTCTTAACAGCTTGCAGTAGCGTTTTGTCTGGCGTAGGGCCTACGCCGAAGACGGCCAAAAAGCTATCCGTCTGGCTGTACCCAGTTGCCGCCCAGTCGTCTTGATGGTTCTTTGTCTTCCAGTAGCCAGGAGTGAAGCCTTCACCATCGTCACAAGGACCAACCGTGACCGGCACCTCAGCGCGCTCGCTAGGCCAGTGCCCACGTGTAGTGGGATCCTCATACCAGGTCATCACAGTGCCGTCATCCGTTGTTCCGCGACCGATAGCGACGAACGTGGTGTCTGTATCGACCCATACGCTCATTCGCCACTCCCATGTCTCGTTAAGGTCGAGAACACCGTCGTTGCCAGTGTCGCCGCCAATCCAGTAGGCGTCGCCTTTGACCAGGACCAGGAGACCTCCTCCGATGGGTTGTAGCTCGACCGAAACATCAGTAAAGCCATGAATATATGTAGAGAGGGAATTGTTGGTCTCAGTTATCGTGAGGAGAACCGGCCCACCTTCACAGGGGACTTGACCTGGAACCGCCGTAATGTCCACATCGGTGCTGGCACCTTGCCAAGCCAAAGAGGGTGACGCCATTGGTAGAGCCAGAGCAAGCGTCAGAACCATTGTCAGCATGAACCACAGTGTTTTCTTCTTCATTTTGATTATCTCCTTTCTCTTAAAGATTGCTTAATCGCCCGTCAATCTCGGGCATGGGGCATTATCGAACTATTCAATTTTGCTGTGACGAGACTATCACCTCCTTACCTCAATAATCGCGGTCGGAGTTCTTAACCCCCTAAAAGTAATTGTACCCCCCAATAGTTGGAACTCTGTAAGATATGAGTTAGAAAAATGGTTAGAAATTGGTTAGAAATTGGTTAGAATCTGCAAGAAACGTAGTTATAGTAAGTGATGCCCGGCTGAGGCGTCATAGTCGTACGGGCTTCCTTTTGCCCCGGCCGATAGGGGGGGACGGGTTTTTCTCTTCTTAAAGGCCAACCCTTTCATCGTCTAGTCGGCGCACACGGTAAACTCTTCTACTGTGAAGTGTCGCTGGCAAGAAGGGCAGGAGGTTGTCTTCCCCACTTCATATCTTGACAGCGGGAGCTTTTCTCGGCACCAAGGGCGGTGGGACGAATTAGGATTAAGCAAACCGTTGTAGTGACTTTTCCGAATTTGGAAAATACTTCAGTAAGAGTAGTGCATCAGCCCTGGCAGTATGTCATAATTTTCGTAAAGGAGGGCACAATGGCTGAACAACGCAGTTATCAGCCTTCTCCCCCAAACAGCACTACTCATAGGACTGAGGTCTCTGGTTCGAACCCAGAATGGCCCACCATGAAGCTAGAAACCCGCCTGGTAGCCAAAACGAATGGTTTTAGACCTCAGTCCTGTAGAAAAACTTCAGGCTCAATTAGCCTTACCTGTAGATCTCAGTCCGGTGAATAGTGAACTGCCAGCGCTTCCTGGGATTTCCCTTTGGGGCACACCGGAACGGTATAGCTAAGCCTCACCTCAATACCGGTAACTCTAACTTAAAAGGTAGTACAACTATTGGGGGCAGGTCAGACGTACCCGGCAGGCAGAGAAACTGGTGACCGAGGTAAAGGGAGAACTTAAAGAGTTGAACATGTCCCGGGTTGAATTCAAAGTGTCAATATACGAAATCACCCATTATTCTCGACCGGTTGTTGTTCCACGCTATTAAACGAGCTATAGCTCTGGCAGACTGGCGCATGGAATAGAAGACAGGAAAACCAGCCTTTGTTAATGATTTCTGGGCAGCCACGAAATCCTCAGCTCCTCCCAATTCTGACGGTGGGCGCAACACCGGTATTACAGGTTTGCCCGTTAACTCCCGAGTTTGCTTTAAAGTATCAGTGATGGAGTGCAAATAGGCTGATGAGGAAGACCGGCCATCTCCCCAGCGGCTGGTAGGGTGGAATCCCAGATGGTAAATGAAGAGGCTGATATCTGGGACCTGGCTGAGCAGGAGCATAGTTGATGAGACAGCGTCTGGCAATAGAAGAGAGTTGGCATCCACTGGGTTGCTGTAGATACTACCGGCCGAAGGCAAAAGCTGCTTCAATTCTGCCTGAGTTTTGGGTGGAAGTGGCGGTAGGTAGAGTCCGGCGGCTTCTATCTGATCACTGGCGAGGACGCTAATTCCACCACCCCGGCCAACAACAGCCACGCCATTGCCTTGGGGAGTGGGTTTGGTGAAGCGGATTGCCACCAGCATATCCAACATCTCATCTAAATCGTCAACCTGTATTACATTTACCTGGCGGCACAGCGCCTGGAAAACATCGGCTGAACCGGCAAGACTGGCGGTATGCCCTTGAGCGGCTCTTCTGCCAGCCTGGGTGAACCCACTTTTATATATCACCACCGGCTTTCGATTGCTGGTTTCCTTCAGCGCGTCAAAAAAACGACGCCCATCCTTTACGCCCTCGATGTAGGCGGCGATAACTTCGGTCTCGCTGTCCTGGGCAAGATACTGCAGCAATTCTGCCTCATCTATGTCCAGACCATTTCCGTAACTGACAACTTTACTGAAGCGCAAGCCTCTTAGACTACCGAAATAGGCTATATCCTCGGCAAAACCGCCGCTCTGAGAAATCAGGGCAACTGTTCCCGGTTCCCTTGACATACCAGGCCACGTAATGAAGCTTTTTTTCGGTATATATAGTCCCATGCAGTTGGGGCCGATAATGCGGAAGCCACCAGACTTAGCCTTATCAAGTAGGGCTCTCTCCAGGAGTGCTCCATCCTTGGTGCCACTCTCACCAAAACCAGCGGTGAAGATATGCACTGATTTGACGCCTTTAGCCGCACATTCGTCCAGCACTGCCAGGGCTGAAGTGGCGGGAACAGAAATTATAACGTGGTCGACTGCTCCTGGAATGTCGATTAGGCTTGGATAGCAGCGTAGTCCAAATAGTTCACTATAGTGCGGGTTGACCGGATAGATGGCGGGAAAACCTGCCTCCTTCAAGCATTCGACGGCAAATCGGCCAAATGTAACATTCTTGGCTTTAGCCGTGGTCGCACCGACGATAGCTACGGAGCGAGGTGAAAATATCTCAGCTAGGGCAACCTGTTTTCTTACCATCAGCTTAATCTTATCACATCGACCATAACACTGGTAATTGCCGGCGAGCTAAGTGGCATGTACGGTCGCAAGTGGTTTCTTACTGTCGGAATAGCGCTCTATATTTGTGAACTCAAATACATACAAATTGCGCCACAAGCTGCCACGTTCAGCGATTCCGCTTTTTTCCGGACAGTGGGAATTCGCAATCGATAATCAGCCACATCAAGCAGCGCTCTCGAAAGGCCTGCCGCTTCGTTGCCTAGCGCTAGCAGGAGTTTACTCTGGCGATAAAGAATTGATGGCTCGGCTACGCCATTAAGCTCGGCCGCTATTAGGGGATAGCCACTCTCTCTCAGCGCCTTGGTAAGCTCAAGATAGCGTGTAGTCCTTCTGAACCATACAGATAATACTGTACCCGCAGTTGCCTGGACACATTTTGGCGACAGCGGGTCAGCGCAGTTTTCTGTCATAATGACTCCAGAAAAATCGAAGGCAGCGGCAGTGCGGATAAGGGTGCCCACATTCCCAGGGTCCTGAATATCTTCCAGCAGTAAGATTTTATTACCAACATCCTCAGGCAGATAGCCAGAGCACATATCTACGGGTAGATTGACAACGGCCATAGTTCCCTGCGGTGTCCTGGTGAGGCAGATGGAGCGGAACTGACTCTCAGTAACCAGCCGCACGGTATAATTGCGGTAAACAGGAAGCGGCTCTTCTATGGTTAGAATCTCAATTATTTCATCCGGGTGACTGCTTATTATCTGCTTGACCGCCCTGTCCCCTTCCACAAGAAATGCCCCGGCTTCAAGCCGCCCTTTTTTTGTGGCTAGTTTTTTGTACCATCTGAAGGGTTTTAGAGGAGTAGCCATGGCATCTTCACCTTTTCTGTTTCAGGCAACTTTACATCCTCAGCAACATCAGCACAGCCCTGAACACTCTAATTAGCTGGTTGGATTTTGTCAAGAGCCGGCTATGCAGAGGGGTATACATTGAGATTCTATGTTTACCTATTTACACATAATGGCTGTTTGGTTACATCACTTTTACCTTATTTATACTGTATGTTTATGTAGTTAAAGATGTATTTGTATGGTTGAATGAGCGTCGGAAACGTAAATCAGGAAAGTTTGTAGTACCCCCACCCACAAGCAAAACCCAACAAAATGCCGATGATTGAAAGTAAATCATTGCCAAACCAAGAATTAAAAGCGCCACCGATAGCAAAGGCAGCAATTATTGCAATCAATACGGAAACTGCCCACTTATTGTCGTTTTTCGCCATATTAATACCCCCTCAGTATTTGACTAGGCGAATTATAGACCGCTTAAAATGGGTTGTCAACCACAATGCAGGAGAACCATATTGTGGCCTTTCGAGAGGCGGGGGAATTAGCCAATTTCCCCTTAAGGGGTTATTTTCTCTAACCGGAAGGATACGCCTTTTCTACCTCTGGCGTCGCCAATTTCCACAACTTTTGATATTAGCTCGCTTTTCTGACCAATAAATTACATGCCTTTGTATTTTGGCCCGTCTCCTCCCTCTGGGACCTCCCACCTGATAACTTGATGGGGACATTTTATGCGGCATGTTTGACAATGCACACAGTTGGACGGGCTCAAAATCAGTTCGTCTTCTTCAAATCTATATACCTCTCCCGGGCAGAATGATTCACAGGGGTGGCATCCATATTCTTCTCCACAGCCGGTACATTTTCCCGGGTCTGATAATGTAATATGGGAGGGCTCGTCTTCCCGGTGGGTAGTGCCGGAAAGACTAACCGCGGTTAGCCGGTCAATGCCACCGCCATATTGTCTGGCCAGTTTGGCCTTTCTCATGCCTTCGTAATCTGGTTTAGTTTCTAATCTAAACGGAATCCATTGCTGGATAAGTGATAAAGGTGCCCCCACATACAGTCCGGCTCTACCCGCTTTGGTAAAAACCTGTCTATAGTTCTTTGCCGCACGGATATCGTTCATAATGAAGCTTTTCTCTAACCGGTCTTCATAAGTCTTCAAGGTATGCCGGGAGAAATCCTGCTCTTCAATGGCCTTAAAAATAGCCTCGGCGGCAATCATTCCTGATTTGATAGCATAGTGTAGTCCCTTAAGCTTTTTCACACTTGTCAGACCAGCGGCATCGCCAATGATAATGGCACCATTGGTTACCAGTTGTGGTATTGAATAATAGCCGCCCTCTGGAAGTGTCTTGGCTCCGTAAGCAATGACCTCTCCACCTTCAATCATTTCCCTGACGAAGCGGTGAGATTTAAAGAGCTGAAGCTCCCTCTGAGGATTAAGGTCGCAATACCTCCAGTCCAGAGCCAGGACAAGGGCTACCGCCACCACATTCCCCCCCATGCTATATATGGTACCTCCGCCAAATATGTCAGGGGCCGGTATTTTGTTAGGAAAACCTATAGTATGTATCACACGGTTAGCCCCAAAATTGTTTTTCTCGGGTAATCTAATGATTTCCTTTACTCCAAGAGAATAGACCGGCGGGTTCTTGCCATTTCCGAGATTTAATCTTTTAACCGCCTCCTCTGACAGCAGACCTAAAGAGCCCTCACCAAGGACGGTTACTTTTGCCTCAATACTTTCCCCGGGCAGGTAATTTGATTGTCTCTCATCATCCTTGCCCAGTCCCTTATCACCGAGCTTTATCCCCCTGACCACATTGTCTTCCACCACAATCTCTTTGGCGGCAAAACCAGTGTATATCTCAACACCGAGTCCGGTGGCAATACCAGCCAACCAATTGACCAGTTCACCAACAGAAACAACGTAATCGCCCTTATGACGCATATATGACGGTATCAGAATTGCCGGGAACTTCAGGGCCGCGCTGTTCCCCAAAAGAAAAAGGGTCTCGTCTCTTTCTACCCGGTTCGCCAGCGTCTTGACGATAAAGCCATCCTTTTTCTCTCTCCAGTCAGGAACCAATTCATCCAAAACGTCGGCTTCAAAGACAGCCCCTGACAGATTATGCTGCCCGAGCTTATCGGCTTTTTCTATGACAACGACTGAGTCGTTTCTTCCCTTTTGATTAAGGAGTTGTTTTAGTTTTATGGCTCCAGCCAGGCTCGCCGGACCCGCCCCAACGAAAAGCACTTCCATCCTATTTAGCTTGTCTATTGTTACGCTCCTTGTGAGTTCAGTGTCCTAATAAGTTCAGGGACCATATCTTCCAGATTGCCTACTAGCCCAAAATCAGCGACTTTGAAAATTCGGGCATTCGGGTCTTTGTTTATGGCCAGGATAATATCAGAGTTTTGCATACCGGTCAGATGCTGCACGGCTCCGGAGATACCGACGGCGACATATACCCTGGGCTTGACTGTCTGACCGGTCTGGCCAACCTGATGGCTGCGCTCTATGAATCCTGCCTCAACGGCCAATCTGGAAGCACCCACCATAGCTTCTTGCCCCAGGAATTTGCCCAGACTATCGGCTAAAGGGGGTATGAGATTATCAAAGCACTCTTTTGTCTTGCAACCACTACCGCCAGAAACGATTACCGCCGCATCCTTAATCTCAGAGGCAAGCTGGCGAACCGTAGCCGAAATTATCCTTGCCCCCAAATCAGCCTCTACTATATCAGGTACATACTTAAAAACTTCCCCTGCCCTTGTATTGTCAGGCGCTAAAGCCAGCATAACGCCCGGTCTGGCCGTGGACATCTGCACTGTTGAGTTTTGGGTAATTATGCTGGCCATTATATTTCCACCCAGCGCTGGTCTCGTTTGCATTAAGACTCCGGTAAATTCCCGGTTACCCCTTTTATAGTCTACTATATCCAGTCCGGTGCAATCAGCCGTCAATCCTGAGTTTGCGCTATAAGCAACCCTCGGCGCCAGTTCCCTGCCTAGCGGTGTAGCGCTAAACAACATCATCTGCGGTTTATGTTTTTTAATTAGCTCTGAAACTGCTTTTGTGTAGGGAACCGGTAAAAAATTTTCTAATAGCTCATGCTCGGCGATAAAAACCCTGTCTGCCCCGTAGGCTATTAGCTCTCTGGATAACCCCTTCATATCTTTGCCAACCAGCACGGCACCCACTTTTTCATCAAGCGAACTTGCCAGTTCGGTTGCTTTGCCTAGCAACTCAAATGAAGCGGGATTTATTTCTCCCTCCTCCTGTTCCGCATATACCCAGATGTCTCCTTCATAGTCGCCCTTTTTCCCTTCCGGTAAGTGGTACTTTGGCTTCTCGTCTTCTTCAACAGCTGTCTCTAACTTGCTGGCATAGGATTCTTTTAGCATCCTTACTAGTTTCCCCAAATCACTTCCGAAAACACAATTTCTCTGGCTAACTTCGCTCGGGGAAAAAATTCTCACTACTTTTGTTCTGGAGCCGGCCAGTCCGATACGGGATTCATCGGCATTTACATCAACCGCATTCCACTGGTAAAGCTTCTGTAAATACGCCCTTCTTGTTCCGCTGAACGAGGCATTTAGTGGCTGCGTCCAGGCGGTAACCGTCACCAGACAGGGGTAACGTTCGGGGGTTACCGTTTCGGCGCCTCTTCTCGTTATCCTTTCAACTCTCAGATTTCCGTTATCGAAGTCAAAAGATGTGGCATAGGCTATGTGTACTATTCCCAGTCCTTCGGCAATTTGTGCCGGGACCTGGGCAGTATCGCCATCGACTGACTGCATGCCACTGACGATTATGTAGTTCCTGTCACCGTTAAATATCTCTTTTTCAATTTTTCTTATTGCCTGAGCCAGTGGGTAAGCGGTAGCTGGTGTATCAGCACCGCCGAGCTTTCTATCAGTGAGTAGCACACCCGCATCAGCGCCGATGGATAAAGCATATCTTAAAACTTCTTCCGCAAAAGGCGGGCCCATTGTTAGACTAACTACTTTGCCCTGATGTTCCTCTCTCATCCTTAAAGCGAAGGCCAATGCCTGTTTATCAAGTTCATTGCAAACGTTGTCCAGTAAACCTCTTTTCAATGTTCCCTTTTCCCAGTCCCAGGCCTCCGTAGGAATATTTTTTATATCAGGTACTTGCTTGATTAAAACTATGTAGTTCATTGTCTTTTTTCTTCTCTCCCTCTTGGCCTCAGACCCGGTTGACACGGCCACAATGCGGGCATTTGACGTTAGCACTTTTGAATTTGGGGGGTACCTTTAGCTTTGTGCCGCAGGCACAGGTGATGGTCTTATAGTTGTTCAACCGCCACATCAGGTCTGAAACTTCACGAGTGCGTTCCACTTTGCCTGATTTGGCCTCCCGCTGTGCCGCTTCTGGCACGGCTGGCCGCAAGCCAACGGCACCAGCGCCGGCGATGGCAGAAAGAGGAATGACTCCCCTGCCACCCTTGTGGACCTGACGGAACGCGCTGTCGTAGTCGGCGAAGGAGGCACCACCAGCCATTGAACGCAGGATACGTATCCGCTCTGAGATGGGCGGGTGGGTACTGGTGACGTCGCTGGCGGCTCTTCCTTTCTTGCGGAAGGGATTAATGATGTACATTGGGGCTGAAGACTTGTTAGCCGATTTTACCGGTGCGGTTGAAGCGGCCAGCTTCTCAAGTGCCGAGGCCAGTCCCTCCGGGTATCTGGTATACAGGGCAGAGGAGGAATCGGCCAGA
>SDBU01003798.1_pt1 | contig 19014 bp, 18 predicted proteins | sample 2277071 | NCBI WGS metagenome assembly SDBU01 (sample SAMN10397929, study PRJNA504765) | marine sediment metagenome | isolation source: marine sediment core GS08_GC12, 126 cmbsf | place: Arctic Ocean: Gakkel Ridge, Loki's castle | collected 2008 | reverse complement strand
TAACAACTCCATAAACCGCATCGTAGTTAGACGAAGAAGAATTGTAAGCACTGCCATAAGTAAATGCTAAGTCCCAGTTTGATGAAGATGAATTAGTAATTAAGCCATAAGCATATCCTAAGTCCCAATTACTTGAAGAAGCGGTTAAAAGTCCTGAGGCAGCGTCCCAGGCACCCGATGAAGCATTAATAGTTCCATAGGCTGCATCCCAATTTGAGGAACTGGCATTGACTATACCATAAACTGTATCCCAATTCGTGGTTGAGGCATAATCAAAATCTCCACTAACTATTAAGTCAGTAGAAATTCCTACATTCCCCTCAACATCTAAAGTATAAGCTGGAGTGGTTGTCCCGATGCCGATATTGCCATTGTCATCAATAACGAATAGTGAAGTTGAAGTCCCGACAGTCAACACCCCAGAATCGGTCGTAGTTCCTATGCTTACATCAGCATTAAATACTAAAATATCATTATCAAACTCTCCGTAGATCAAAGGAGAAGTTGTGCTTGAGTTATCTATAAAAAGTTTATTAGAACCAGTTTCATCGTATCCAGCTTGGTAACCAAGAAATAGATTTCCAGCTCCCGTATTGGTGGCGGAAGAATAACCAGCTTGATATCCTAACACTGTATTGTTGTTTCCTCCTTCAAAAACATAGCCTGCTTCTTGACCTATTAAAACATTCCCATCGCCAGAAGTAATAAAGCCGCCAGCGTTCCTTCCTATAAGGATATTGTAGGAACCTGCCCTGCTTCTTAAACCAGCCGAATCCCCTAAGAAAGTATTTTGAACTCCTGTAGTATGTCCGGAGCCGGCATTATTGCCCAGAAAAACATTATTGGCTGCGGCAAGGTAAAAACTTGCGCCAGTTGAATATCCTATGGCAACATTACTACTTGATGAGGTAGCATTACCACCAGCATCAAGTCCTATAAAAGTATTAAAGTTCCCTGTTATATTGTCCTTTCCAGCGCTCGTTCCTATAAAAATGTTCTGCCTCCCTCCAATGTTGGCCTCACCAGCCTGCCTCCCCACGAAAGTATTGTCATCGCCAGAAGTATTCGAATTTCCAGCGTTATATCCTACAAAGGTGCCACTATCGCTTGTCATATTTACACCGGCTCCTATCCCCACAAAAATATTCTGCGTTCCTGTCGCAGTTAAAACAATGTTGTCGTTAATTCTATACAGATTGGAAGTATTTATATCTCCCTCAACATCCAAAACATAAGCTGGAGAGGTAGTGCCGATACCGACATTGCCAGCAGTATCAATATATAAACTTGAAGTGGCAGTTGGATTATTGGAGCCATCACCGATATAAATGTTCCCGGTAGCCAAAGTCATATCAGATAAAGCATCCCACCAACTATCCGTTACATTTAAAGTTGTTGAAGCAGACCAAGTTAAATCACTGCCAGCTGTTATTACATCTGCGGGGTAACCAGTTAAATCTGAATAAGCAACACTAAGCAAATAAGGCAAAGAAGATGAAGAAATTCCTGTCCACACGCCACCCGTAGCATAAAGGATATTTCCAGTTGTGGTAGCAACATTAGCGATAGATCCAAGTTTAGAATCGGTGTGCTTTATTAAATAATCAATTGAAGAAGTAACATTGGAATCATCTACTCCAATTTTATCTTCTAAAGCATTACCCCAATCCTCTTCAATTATATCTCCCTCAACCCAAGTGTTTAGGGTAGTTGGAAAAGTATTAGCGGCCCAGACAATCCCTCCAGTTATCAGCAATGCTAAAATACCAACCAATAGCGATTTGAAATATAATTTTATTGTATTCATTGATTTGGATTAGTTAATGATAATTTTTTAAGGTTTATCTTTCTTGCCAAATGTTGTTGCTGGTCTATCTTTTTTTAAATAAGCTCTCTGATTAAAACGGGCAATGCCAAATCTTGCTCTCCCAAATCCAGCGCTCCCTCCTTTTGATATTTTTGGTCTGTCAACTTTTGAATAAGCCATATTTAATAATCTGAACCATGATCAGGCGGCACAGCGCCTGTCACTTCTTGCTCTAAGCCCTGGCCTTTAAGCTGGCTCACTTTCTCTTCTAAATCTTTCTCATATCTCCTTTCTTTTGCAGTCAAAGAAAGTGTATTGGTATCCTTATAATCTATCATTACAGCCCGGGCCAATAATTCGTGGAATTGTTTTGGTAATCCTTGGTCCGGGGTAGAATCTGTATCAGTTGCTACCGCTAAGTCAGTCGTATCTTCAGTTATATCAGGAATATCATCTAAAAAATTTATATACCAAAGTTCTATGCCATCTGTTACGCCCGTGACTGATCCCGAGAATACGAAGATTGAATTGCGGAAAAAAACCACATAAGGCTTGCCATTGGTAAAATGATTGGTAATCCAATCTTCCTGGAGTATCACTCGTTTGCTTGCGCCGCCGAATATCACAGGATCATTCAAATCAATTATTGTCACTCTTGTATAGTTAGTTTCATCTAACTTTAGGAAAATTGCTTTGATGTTATCAAGGACATCGCCAGGAAAAGCATATTCTCTTTGGTCTTCAACTAAATCTTCGTGAGAGTAGGTCCCCAAGATATCTGTTCTTGCCTTGTTAATAGCGCCAGAAATGTCAGTCAGCTTTAGGTTAATAACCGAAAGCATCTCAGAAAAATCTGAGCTGGAAATCTTTAACTTATAAAGTATGTAATCTGATAACGCTTTGGGTGTCATTTAGTTTTGTTCTTTTTTTGCTTTTTCTTCTTCCGCTATTTTTCTGGCAAATTCTTTTTTACCTGGGAAATTAAATGGTTTAGGTAGAGCCCAATACATATCTTCCTCTGTCAGCTTTAACTTAGTAGGATCCAATTGTGAGAAAGCAGCTTGAAATCTGAATCTGTAAGCGTCATCATACTCGAGATACAGGCAAATTACATCTCTTATCTGCCCAAACATCTTCTCTAGCCCCGAGCCCTCTTCGTCTATCATAATCGTAAATACTCGATGGATTTCCCTTACTGCTTCACAATACTTATCCACGGGCTTCATGTGCTTTTCCATGCTCTTCCACATCCAGTCTATCGTTACCGGAATCATTCTCTTTGAAACCCCGATAGCGTTTACTATGTCTTTGTCAAGAAGCCCTCTGAAGGGATAGTCATGCCCATGGACATAAGTTAATATCCCGCCGTCTTTCGGAAATTCCACCATTCCTATCCCACCCCACAATCTTTGATCCATTGATGTTTCTTCCCCAAGCGGTCTTTTCGTAAATCTTTTTAAGATTTTCTTAATGATAAAGTTCATATTTTTATTTTGTCGCTTCCATTCGCTATCAGGAAAGATCGAATGGAACTTCCCCGATAAGCGACATTACAAATAATGTTAAGTCTATAATCCGGGTATCAGCTTATCTCCATCAGTGCCTAATCCCGAAGAAACAGCAGTTGCTCCAACGCTGTAGAAATCCATATTGGTTCCAGCTTCCGCCTTGTCAGATCCAGCATTGAACGAAAGTGTTCCATCACCTAAAATGATGAATCCCATAATCGCTTTGGTGGAAGAAACCGTAAGGTTCTCTATATCAAGAATAGCTAAGGATTTTGTCGCTACATCCGAACCTTTGACATAAGTAAGGGTTCCAGCTGTATCAATAAGGACCATAAGAACAGCGTATAGCCCGACCGCCAGCGTTAAACTATCGGTCGCAACATCGAAATCGTGAGTTCCGGCTGCTTTAGCATAAATGGTATCTCCAATCTTATACTCGAAAGCATTCGTTTGAAAATACTCATCAGTGGTCCCATTGTCGTTCATCACGGTAGCAGTCAAAGCTCTGTTGTTTCCTATCTTGGTTATACTTTCCAAGGCATTCTTCAGGTTCTGATGCCCCAGATACTCAGCTTTAGTAAATGTTAAACGCATTATATTGCTTTAAGCATCTATTCTAATCCACAAAGCCAAAGCAGAACTTAGAATAAATACTTCATTACTATTGCTAATTATTTCTATCTCGACCTTTTGGCTTAGGTGATAGAAATCTGATAACATTCGAGCCATCCCTCAGCCCCACAAGAACGAAAGGGGCTGTTCGGATTACTCCAATGCTTCTTCGGATTCTTTTGACCGAGAAGCCAAAAACTTCTGGCTAGCTTCTAAAGTAATCCTGTAACTCTCTGCTAAAACTTCAGCTACTTGCTGAGGTAAAGAGACCATCACACCTTTTTTGATCTTAAACAGATAACCATTAAGGCAAACTGTCTCAAATGCTCCCTCCTTTTCGCCCTCGGCTAAAGGAATCATGAAAGATACTTTTGGCTGTGCCGCCAATACCTTTTTCATCCTTTCAGCCTTTTCTCCAGGGCCAAGTTCAACTGGTGGAGCAGGTTTCTTAAAACCGACTTCCTCTTCTAAGGGTGAAACGGGTTCTTTTTCCTCAGCTGGTTTAGTAACCTTAGCTTTTGCAGGCTTTTTTATGGTTTTCTTTTTGGTTACCATAAGATTTTAGGTTCAGAGAGGTTTTACTAGGATACAGCGTGCTCTATCTTAACCATTGCCGCTTGCTCTAGAATTTTTGCTACGAAAGTCGCTTTCCAACCACTAGTTTCCCTTTGGTCTAATGGGTCGGCTGTTCCGCCCGAGCCAAGGGGCTTGATGATGTTCTTTATTGATTCTCCCGAAATTCTGCTAATACCATAAGCATTGGCACCAAGAATCAAGGTAGCATGAACATCAACAGAACCAGATCCTCCGCTGGTATAAACCTTAGTTTGCTGACTCAAAATGAACCTTATATTATCTAAGGCTCCTTCTTCTCCATCCATAATGTCAGCTTTGTTGGCGTATTTTTCGACTGGAACCCAGCCGGTCGCGCCTTTCAGGTCAAAAAGACCTTTGGGGCCAACAATACCAATGTAAGCTGCGTTGATAGGAGAAGTGTTATAGCCATCGTCAGGATTTACAATTCTGGTAATCTTCTTAGCTTTGTTAGTCTGAAGAGTTCTTACGGCTTCCTTAGCTTCAGGCGCACCAAGCTTGTGAAGAGTAACACCAGCATCAACCGTAACTCTACTGGTAGCAGTTCCGGCGTACTGAATGGTTGTAGTAGCAGATAAGATATCTCTAGTCAGCTCATCTAGGGTTTCACCTGTTTGTTCTCCAAGAACTTCGGCTGCCTCAGTAAGAACTGGGTCAGGAGATTCATAATCAAGCACATCAGTAACAGTTATAAAATCACCATACTGTAAAACAGTAGCGGTGATATCTGATACTGACAACTGACTTCCGGCTGGAGTCACTCCCTCAGTTAAAGCAGTAGTAGCAACACTTAAAGAAGAATACTTTCTGAATTTAATGGTGCTAGATCCAGCTTTCCTAGGAATATCTCTAATTTGAGCAAAGCGAGTAAAAACTAAATTTGGCAATAATCTCTCTAATAGAGTTCTGTTGTAATAATTATTTACCTCTGCTGAAATTTCACTTCTAGTTGTATAAGCCATTTTTATAAAGGAATTCCGTGCTAATCCCAATTATTACTTACTCTCGACCTTTTTGTTTAATTCCTTCTTGATACTTTGCGAAATCCTTCTTTGACATATCCCAAATTTTGGGCATTTTGCCAGTTGGAGATTTCTTTACCTCAGAACCACCGCTTTCAGTTTCCTCAGCCTCTTCGTCAGCCTTCTTTTTTTCTTCAGCTGCCCTAGCTGCGAACTCTGGCCCAGCAATCCCTTGAGCTATAAAGCCAATTGGAACTTGCTGGTAAGCTTTATGGTCCATGTGTTTCCGAATCCTCGCCTCGTATTTTTTATACGCAGGGTTTTCATCTAGAAACTGTTTAAGCAACTCGCTGGAAGCCTGAGTTTTTTCCAACTTGTCAACTTTGCCTGTCAATTCTTTTACATCAGTCTTTTCTCCTTCAGGCTCCTCGCTCTCCTCTTCTTCTTCTTCAGTTTCCTCTTCCAGTTCATCTAATAAGCCTTCTCTTTTAAGTATCTTTTTGGCTTTTCGATATTTAAAGCCTTCCCTTTTTTTATCCTTGCTTTGCTCGGGCTTTTCTTCTGGTTCTTTAGGAAAACGAGTCTCTGGTTCTTTCTCTTCTTCTTTCTTTTCCTCCTTCTTTTCCTTTTTCTCTTCTTTCTCTTCCTCTTCAGAAGGAGTTTCCTCTGATGATGTTTCCTCAAAAGGGACTAACTCATCTTTGTCGTCTTTGAGCGCCTCTCCAGGCTTATCAGGATCTTCCTGATATTTATCACCATCGATCTCGACAAATTTGTCGGGTTCTTTTTCTTCTGCCATTGATTTCTCATCTTCCTAATAAAAGTGGATGTAGTAAATAAAGAAAGAATGGCGAAACTTTGCTTTATTTTCTACCTAAATTAGCAAGATGGTTGTTAAATGTTACTCGACCTTTCTAAGTTCTTCTAAGGCTCAACAGAATACCCGAGCCTTTGAAGGACTCGGGTTCTCTAAGAAAAATGTGGCACGGTAATATCACATCCTCTTAGAGAACCTGAATCCTCCAAGACATACCGTGCTTTCTATTGTTAATTTACTATTCTGACTCTATCTCTTCTGCTTTAGTGAAATAAGGATCAAAGGAAATGATATCGCTTTCCCCTGCCTGCAATGCTTCTATAAGTGTTTCAGGCAACCGGGAAAGAACAATCCAATCGAATCTTCTCCTTTTCATATCCATTTCTTTTTCTCTGTCAGTGAGAGCAGGATCTAAAATCTTTTTCGTTAAATCTTCTATATCCGGTTGAAGTATTTTCTCAACAAGAAACTTCCAGTTTGGATAATTTCTTAATAATCTAAGGCTGCCTATTGCTTGCTGCTTCTCTTTATCATTGGGAAATAATTCGTTTAGGTTAGGCATATTTAGACTTGACCACTTCTTACTTTGGTTTGATAATCTCCGAACTCTTTCTTTGACATATCCTTAACCTTTGAATCAACTCGAATGGCTTTAATCTCAAATGAAACATTGCTATATCTTTCTCCAATTTCAATTCCTGTCATTTCTAATTCAAAACTAACGCCATACTTCTTTTTTATCTCCCACTTTTTAGCTTCAGGCAGATGCTTCAAGTCAATACTAAATCGAGGATAAATATCCTTTCTTGGAACTTCTGCGTCAAATTTTTTCGGGTTCTCTGGTTCAATTTTTCTAAAAGTAGACATAATAATAATCTATTTATAATAATTGATAGACCTTTACGCAGAAGAGGCGGCTGGTGCCGCGACACTGCTTTGTCCTCTTTGTCCCTCACCTTCTCCCGGAGGGAAAACTGGACTAACAGCGGGACTCTCCCTTGCTTCCTTTTCTCTAAATAATACTTCGTTTTTCCTTTTCAAAAACATTGCGTGTTTGTGGGCCTCAATGTGTTTATCTCTTCTCGGACTTTCATTTAGTTTTGCGTGAATTTGGATATGAAGCTGATGATCCTCCCTGATTTCAACCCTGACTTGTTCTTTCTTTTCAATCTGATCGTTTTCTCTCTCGGCCTGCATTTCGTCTAAGGTAGGTGGGTAAAGCATTTTAACTTCCTCTGTTTTCAAGTTGCTTAATTTAGCCATCCGCTTAAAAGCGAATCTCCTGTTGGTGCCAGGATCGTTAATGGACATGCCCACTAAAGCAACAAACCTATTAAAGTCTCTTTTCTTTTGGGCTTGGGCCACAATACTACTTTCAATCTTAATGTCAGGATCAACATTGGCTATGAGGTCTTTCCTCTCAAATTTTCTGAACTCCGGACCCCAAACTCCAACTGTTCTGGACATCTTTTTGTCAATGCCTTCTTTGAAGTGTCTCTTGTGATGCTGATACCAATCTCTCCAAAATCTCTTGTCTGACCAGCCAAAGATTTTAGCTGCTAAAGAATATCTAGTGTCAACTTTTGAAGAAACTAATTCTAGCTCTCCTAATGTTCTTTGCTTCTTGCCCACTATCCCTTGCTGAATTTCTGGAGTAGCCAATGCTCTTTGAGCTGACTGATCTAGTAAATCCATTATCCAGCCGGCTGTCTGATGGACTACCGCCTTTTGCATTGGCTCTACTGCTCCCTGTGTGCTTCCGTCTACCCTAATAAACTTATTGAAGCCGAAGTTTAAATCTGCTCTATTCTTAACCTTATTTTCGTCAAACAGATACATTGGATAGACATCAGCTTTGGCGCTTTCTAACCCTAAGTTTTGGAGAACTGCCCTGGCCCTTTGCTTGTCTTCAATTAAGTCAGGGACTGATACGCCGTCCCAATCGTGGGCAATCGGAAATAATGATCTATCATTTATCGGCCACTTATCTTCTTTTTGCGCTGTTATCCTGACAAGTTTTGTCATGCTGTTCCCTACTGCTACCAAATACTTCTTTCCTTTAATGTGAGTGAACCATTCTAATAAATTAAATTGGGCATTCTGTTTTAAATCATCTTCTTTCGATTGAGGCATGTTAGCCAACCCCTGGGCAGTGTTTCGAGCTTCTTTCATTCGGGCCAGCAAGGACCTTAATTCTTTTCCAGTTTTTAATTGTTTAACATTAAAGTAATTCTTACTTCTCTCCATTTGGTGCGCCATCAAGGCAACTTCTCTTCCGCAGAACCTCGCAGCGTTGTAGCCGTTGATATTTCCGTTGACTGAAGTTGCTTCAGGATCTCTTAAAAATGTGGAAGGGTCTATGACTTGAGGGACTGGCCTCATTAGCTTTCGATTGAACTCTTGATTTAGAAGCAGTCCACGGCCGAAAAACATAGTGTCCCAAATCCATTCGAAATCTAAAATGTCCTTTTCCATTTCGTCATAACTGAATTCAGCATAACTGTTAAGATTTTCCGACACCTCAATATCTCCCTCTTCTCTCGGCAAAAATTCAACATTCAGTCTGTCTTCATATAGAGAAGCAAACAAAGTTTGAAAAACTGTAAAAAGCAAAGGATCTCCAACTTTGGATTTATCTCTCTTCTGATTGTTATATAAAGTCAGCCGAACCAGCCACTCATTTATTTTCGGCCTTAAATGGTCATAGCAAAGTTTAAATTCATTCTGAACCTGAGAAAGTATTGAAGTTTCCCCACCTAAAATCTCAATCAACCCCTGAGTTTTTTCTGGGGCATCAGAAACTAATTTTTCTTTTTCTTTTTCAGCCATTTTTTGGTTAACTTATTAAACAAAAACGGACAAACTTCAATCCCCGAGTGAAACTCAGGAAGAGAAACTTGTCCGCTGTTTGTTCAGTTAGGACTATTCAATTCTTATTTAAGAATATCAAATAGCAAGAAGAGTTGTCAAGGGGGAAAGTATCTTTTTAATAAACTTAGTAAGTTTAGCAAAAAAACTATCTTGAATAATAGGTTTTAATTCTTCTGGTTTTGGAAAGAAAATTTGAGAGGCACTATACTTCAAGATGTTGGCTCTTTTTCTCCAGTCTTTCCATTGTTTCTTTCTTCTCAACTTTTTATCTGGTCTAAATAATTTCATATATTCTCAGCCCGAATTGTTGTTTCTTGTTTTATTATTTTTATCTCCCCCTCTCTGTCAATATGAAAGGTAACAGCGCCTGGTGCAATATCAAAAACTTTGTCTCGCAACAGGTCAAAAATCTCTGGAGGATTTTCTCCCTTTTGCAGTTTTTTCAATATCTCAAAGTCTTTTTTGTTTATTTTCCCCTCCATCTCTTTTTTCTTTTTCTTTTTTATCTCTTCTCTTGTTTAGCAAATCGACTGTTGCCGTGGCCATATTAACTAACCGCTGACAGATCCCTTGAATCTGCCGATCCGTGTAGGGATTCTTAAAAAACATTCTCCACCATTGAGGTTTCACAACCATGTAGGCGCTGTAAAAATCGCCAGCCTTGAATAAAATATATTCCCAATACTTTACCCCAACCTGCCTGATGATGATGAAAGTTCCTGCGTATGTTGCTTTTTTATATACTTTAAACATTATTTTAATTCAATTCGTCTTTTTAATATCCTCGACCTTTCTCTCATTTAATTTTAGCCACAATTTAGCTACTGCTACTTCAGGGTTTCCTCCAGCTGCTTCAAACTCCCAAGCGATCTCGTCTATACCATCCATTTTTCCTCCTCCAGCCCCCCAAGTGCTATAACCCTTAGTAAGTTCTCCAAATCTATCCCCGCACTCCTCAATTAGTTCGGAGAGGGTGGGAAGATAAACCATTTCTCCTTGATTATCCTTCCCCCAACTCGTAATTCCTTCAAATCCTTCCATCGCCACAATTCCGCTCAGAACGAACGTTCCTTTCCTGGTGCGCAGCGATCCTTTTTCATCGGAGACGTAGTACGTTATCTCGATTTCATCGCCGACCTTCGCTCCCAGATCTTCAGCCGCCCAGGCATTGAGTAGTCCCCCGCGCCACAACGCAAATTCGTCGGAATAATCGCCTTCCACCACCGGCAAAGGGCCGAACGGAGGCTGCTGGAGAGTGGGAACCGACGCGACGATAGAATAGGGAATCTCCTTTGCGCGGCCGTCCGGGCCTCGCAAGGCAAGTGTGTTGGCCAAGTAGATCGAAGTGGGGTCCGCCTTCATACTTGAACTTGCCGCCGACCGGATTGCGCGCTCAACCGCAGAGGTCGGCAGCACGAGGCGTTCGCTCTCGAAGGACAGATATCCGCGCGCTGTGTTCGGCACAAGGCGAAGGCTGTAGTCGGCCAGCTGGACCGAATTCACGAGGGCCTCTTTCAGAACTTCTTCCTTCAGGTCGGAGTCGGGCGAAGGGGCCACAAGGATAGTGTTCGCTTTTCCCCCTCGCTTCAAACGCTCCTGCAGCCAGGATAACGAAGTGTAGAGGTTCCGCGGCCTCGCGTGGCCGGAGCTGAGATTGAAAGCACCAAGTCCTTTGGAAGGAATCACTCGCGCCACGGTCAACCGCATGGAGCGGAGCGTGGCCTGCCGTTTGCGCCGGGCGAAAATCGTATCTGTTGGCGCGGCACCCCAGCGCCCTACAGTAAGCAGAAGACTATCGTCTGCCGAAACGCCCAGGTCGTGGGCAAGCTCTTCATTCACAATGACCCGTCGGCCGTCCGGCATCCCTGTCAGTTCGCTCGAACCCAGCCGGAGGAAATCATCGGCGACCCCCAGCACGGTGACCTCAGGCACAACAATGCCAGTCGCAACGTTTTCGGCCGTGCCTTGCACGATGATCGCCGGCACGACAAGGTCATCAGACTGGTGCAGGCCTGCTTGCTTATGCACGTCTGTGGCAAGTTCCTGCCTGAAAAACCCCCGCGTGGTCACGGTGTATTGCACCCGGCCCAGACGCTCCGCGGCCAGGTCGTGAAGTGTGCCGCGAACTGAATCGCCCACGAGGAGCGAACCGGCCAGCGCTGCCACGGCCACGGCGCAACCGAAAACGACGGCCAGGTTCGTGCGCCAGTAATAGCACAAGTTCCGTCGGATCAGACTGAACGTGGAGAACGAAGATCGCCTACTCATCACGCTCCAGGTCTCGGCTCTGCAGGACCCCGTCCCGCAGTTCCGCGCATCGAGAAAAGCGGCGCGCGAATTCCAGATTATGTGTGACAACGATCAGCATGGCGTCGCGTTCGGTGGCCAATTCCTTGAACAACACGCCCACTTGTTCGCCGGTTTTGCGATCGAGGTTGCCGGTGGGCTCGTCGCAGAGCAGCAATGGCGGACCGTTAACCAACGCCCGGGCGATGGCTACGCGCTGCCGCTCGCCGCCCGAAAGCTGCGGCGGGAAGGCGTGCATTCGATCGCCCAGGCCCACCCGCTCGAGCAATGCCTCTGCGTGCGAAGCACGGCCCCGCCCGGATGCGGCAAGAGTGGGCAGCATGACGTTCTCAAGCGCCGTACATTGCGGCAACAGATGGTGATCCTGGAACACGAATCCGACATGCCGACTGCGGAAGCCGGCGAGCGCCGCGCCCGCGAGGCCGGTCACAGCGATCTCGCCCAGGAGAACGCTTCCCGAAGTGGGCTTATCCAGCGAGCCGACAATATTGAGCAGCGTGCTCTTACCAGACCCTGAGGCGCCGGTTATTGCGAGCGTTTCGCCGGGAGCAAGGGCGAGTGAAATATCCTTCAGCACCAGAAGTATCCCGGCGGAGGAATCGTATTCCTTGCGCACGTGCTCGACGGTCAGTTCCATGTCATCTCCCCCCCGGATTACGGCTATCGTTGGATCTCTGCCGTTCGTTTTGCGCGAGGTCCGGCGCATGACGCTTCGGCGCCAAGCGTCCCCAGAGCGCCCAGACCGTAATACGTGTACTCCGGGTCAACCACATCGTCCATGGATGTTCCACGAAAGCCGCCCTCCGTCGCCGCCAGCCCTTGCACATAGCGGGCGACGGGCGCGAGTTTGATCCGCCGCAACGCACCGAGTTCCGCAAGCGTGACAAGCGAGGTGAATGTAGACATCAGATCGGCGACCGGCGCGGTGCGGTGCGCGGGAAAGCCGCCTTCCTCCCGCTGCATGGCGACGATGAAGCCAGCGACCTTTTCCGCAATGGAATCATCCAGTGCATCGTGCATCGCAAGGAATGCCACGGCAGCGGACGTGGGATTCGTGCCGCCCTCTGTGGCTGCGCCGGATTGATCGGCAAACCCACCGTCCTCACGCAGGCAGGCGAGTACGAATTCCACTGCGCGCTCCGCACCGGGCATGGGGCGCATGAGGAGTTGATGGCACAGCGCCGCGAGAAACGTGTGGTAAACACCGGCCGCGCCTCCTGGAACAGCGGCGAATCCGCCATGTGCTGAGACGCACCGGTCCAGCAAGGATTCAATCGAGCTTCGCAGCGCCGGCCCGATTTCGTGGCCAGACTCAGCGGCCGACTGGGATTCGATGAGATGAATGCTGTGCAACATGCTGAAACAGTCAACGACAGTCTCAGGCCGCGCAACACTCTCTCGCAAGTACTGAGCTGCACCGCGCCACAAGTCAGGGCCGTCAATCTCGAGAAGTTGAGCGCATCGGAGGGCGAAGCTCGTGTAATAGAGGTCGGAAGTTTCGCCGCGTCCGGGAAAGCCGCCGTCCGGCTGCCGGGCGGACAGAATGTAGCGGGATTGCTTTGAGAGAAATGCTTCGGGAAGGCTCTTCAGTCCACGTGCGGCGCGCGACGCCAGGTTCGCGAGGTAGTCGCGGGCTGCTACTCCGCTCACAGCACCGTCTCCACGATGAACCCCATGAGCTCGGCCAGCACCGGCGGCTCGGCGTCATCGGCCAGTCCTCGCGCGCGTTCGCGATATCTTTGCACTAGCGCTTCTGCCCTCAGAAAAACGTCCATGCGCTCATAAAGACACCGCATGCGTTCGATCTTTTCCTCTGCCTGGAGGTCGGCCGCGTCGAGTTCCCGGAGCCGCCGGGCGCTGTCCTCGTCGAGCGTCTCGACCAGCAGCGCACGCAGCATGGTGGGTCGCGGCGTGAGCAGGTCTTGCCCGGAGACAAGCTTATTGTGATCGTCCTGTGACCAGTCCTTGAGATCGTTGAGCAACTGATACGCCACCCCAACAAAGCGACAATAGCGCCGCAGCAATTCCGACAGGCCATCATTTTCTGCGGAGGCCGTGCGTATGCCGGCATACAGCGCCGCTTCGAACGCAGGCGCGGTCTTCAGAGCGTAGATGCGTTGAACTTCGGCCGTCTGAACGCGGCAGCCATCCGGGCCTGTGAGCGCGATTTCAGCGCCTTGTCCGCGGCAGAGCTTCATATGCGCTTCGGTGATATGACTCAGGATGTCGGCCACACATTCCGCCCCCAACTCCTCCCTTGCGGAGGTCACCAGGCGATATCCCAATCCGATCAGGTAATCGCCAACGTTTACGGCAGTGGCGGTGCCATAGCGGCGGTGAAGGGTCTCGCGGCCATACCGATAGGCGTCGTCATCCTCGACGTCGTCGTGAATCAGCGACGCCTTGTGCAACACCTCGATCGCCAGTGCGATACGCTTCACGGCTGGGGGGAAGCGATTGCTCAGATCGACATCCGGCTCAAGGGTCTCGGCGCCCCAGGCCAGCGCGGCATGCCCGGCGAGGGTGATGAACGGGCGGAATCGCTTTCCACCGGCGCGGAGCCACTCCAGGGCGATGGTCTCCGCCGTGGTGGTGGAACCTGCTCCAGCGGAATCCGTGGAGAATCGGGGCGTGCCCGTGCAACCGTGCAGCAACTCCGTAAGCGACTCATCGTCGAACAAGCCCCTTGCCGCGCGAATCAACGGGAGAAAGCTTCGCGTACGTTGATGTCGCGGCCCGCTGGATAGATATAAGAAATCCCTGATGGCATCCTGTTCGGCCACCGTATCTGTGCAGCCGTCCTTGAGCAGAGGAGCGGCCACGTGCGGAATCCCCAGATCGGACACCGGCTTGAACGCTTTTTCCAGGGAGTCAAGACATGCCACCCCCAGCACCGCGTCCGCCTTGCCACTGAGCAGGATCTGCACCACAACCGGCGTGCCTTCAGCGATGACCACCGTGTAGCCGAGCGACTCGGACTCTTCCGCCAGGCCTGCAAGAATGCACGAGCCACACGCAACGCACGTCAAACCCACTTCATCATATGCTCCGCGGCAGGCCTCGACATTCCGCAGACAGTGGGGCAGAAGGATCACGCGTCGGTCCGGGGGCACGGCCGCAAACTGATCGCGCCAGAAGGCGTTATTGGTGGCGACCATGGCGAATCCGAGAAAGGCCGGGTTCAATTTGAGGCGGTGCAGCAGACTGCGTCCGTGTTCCTCTAGCTGCGAACGGCTCGGCGGACGACGACGGTCCATTTCCGCGGCCACGCGCGCCGCTTCACTACGGATGCATCGGCGCGTGCTCGCGTCGGCAGGCATGTGTTTGATTATCTCAGACCCGTCGACTGCTTGCGGAACGTTTTCTGTGTTTGAAGCAATTCGTGTCATACGTTCTTCTTCGCGTCGAGGAGGCGTCCCAAGGCGCCAACGGTCCAGATGACCGGATACAACATCTCAGCATACCATAATCTGGCGAAATAGAGTCCAATCGGTGCGGGATGCTCAAGTCCGCCCCGGTCAACCCTTTCGGAAAGGTAGTCAGCTCCGCGCAGACAGACGCATACCACCTCGTCATTATCCGGCCGTCCGGCCAATGCTTCTACGGCGAGGGCTGTCTCCTCCATGCTGCCCGGTACATTACGGCCGCCGCCCCAACTTCCGTCCGCGTTCTGAGCGCCGACAAGATATTCAACCGCCCGAACCGCAGCGCCAGACGCCATTTTGCCGGTATCACGATAGGCGGCGAGGACGCGTGCTGTGCCGTAGACGGGATTCCGGTGTCCCGGCACAAACTGATTCCCAAACCATATTGGCTCCCATGCGCCGTCGTTCCGCTGGGCTCGGCGCAGATAGTCGAATCCGCCTGCCACTGCGCGCTCAATTCGTTTCACCGGCCCGACGCTCTTCCAGGTCCACAAGGCGCGCAGCGCATGAGCGGTCAGATCCGGTGCGCTGCGGTCAAACGGCAGCTTGCCCCATCCTTTGCAGAAGGTCGGCCAGCCACCGTCACGATTCTGGAGGTCAAGAAGCCAAATGACGCCGTTGCGTGCGGCGTCCGATACGTCGCCGCCCAGTGACGACAGAGCTATGAGCGCCGCGGCCGTGTCATCCGCGTCCGGCACGCCACCGGGCAGATGCGTCCAAGACCAGCCGCCGGGCGGCGAGTTGGTGTAAGAATGGGTGGCGCGATGCTGCCCTGCCAACAGCCAGTCGCGGACCGGACCGGGAGCCGTTCCGACCGTGCCGCCGCCCGCAGTCAATGCGCTCGCCGCGAGGCTCGTCAACCAGTTGGCCAGGTTCGCGTCAATGGGCCAACTTCCGTCGGGACGGGCAAGTCGTTCGAGAAAGCAAAGCCCTCGTTGCACAACCGGGTGTTGGCTCCTTCCCGCCGCGGCGAGGCTCATCACCACAAAGCTGGTGAGCGGGATCGCCTCGAGAAAGCCGCCGCTGGGAGGCTGGATCGATTCGATGAGCCGCAACGTCGGCGCTATGGCAGCGTTCCGGATCATGCGCACGATAACGTTTCGGCTGGGCCGCTTAGCGTGAACGAGTTGGCCGATCGAAACCAAAGCCGGCAGCGCATAACTCACCACATGGAGCCGCAGCAAACGGAAGAATGAGCGCGGAAAGAGAGCCAGTTCAAACGGCAGGCCCGGTACATCGGCCCACTCGATGCGGACGCCGTCAGGGGCAGGGGCCAGCGCGCAGTTGGCCAGGATTGGCACGGCGAAGGTTCGATCCTTTCCGTAGACCTCTCGGACGGTTCGGATGCGTTCACTCGCCGTGGCGCCGGCTTTTTCATTGAGATAGATTCCGGCACGTTCAAAACACGCCGGCGTAGCATGCGTGCCGACAGATGCCGCAAGATCGAGCGCAGCCTGGACAAGCATGGAGGTGGGTACGTTGCTCGGGCTCTCCGGTGAGTCACCCCAGCCGCCGTCCCCGTTCTGGTCTTTGACGAGCCAGGTCACGCCGCGTTCGATCTGCGGGCGGCACCGTTCCGGCGCTGCGATGGAGAAGGCGCTCACAGCCGTAGCCGTTGAGAGGGCGGACGAGGAAAGCCGCCCCTCCCAAAATCCTTCCGGCTTCATCCGGGCGAGCAGCATCTCTCGGGCCGTCTCATAAGCCCGTTGATATCTCAAGACACGCTCGCATTCGCCTGTCATGACTCTGCTTTCTGCGGATGAGACGCTCATGCAAACAGTTTGCCGGAACGCCAAACAAAGAGCAACTTCCACCACCACACCTGGCCCCAACCGAGCATTTGCAGGAGGACTCGCCGGCCGAGTGGCACGCCGCCGCGCGTCTGATTGTCCCAAGAGAGACGCGGCACCCACTTGAAATTCAGCCGGTAGCATGCGCGGAAAAGCCGCCAGTGCATGGGCGTCATATTGCGGATTCCAAACCTGGCTTGATGCACCGCCAACGGCGCATGAAACACGGGAAATATTGCTGCGCGCATATCGCCAAGTGTATTAACCCATCGCAAGGTCTGTTCCACGTCCTCCTGCGTTTCGCCGGGCAGGCCCATGACCAGGCTGACCAAGGGAAAGTAGCCGAGGGCGCTCAGCCGGCGCACTTGCTCCAGGCAGACCTCGCCCCAGTCCTTGGGGTCGCATGCGCCCATTTTGGCTCGGCCGCCGTTGGCGACCAGAAGATTTCCGGACGCGGTTTCGACGCCGAGATTGAGCCACAGCAAACCGTCAGGATAATCATCGCCCACCATCAAACGCCGGATTTCTCGAAGCTCGCGGTCGGCAAGTTGTGCCGCGGAAATAATGTTCGTGTGATCGGTTTGTATCATGCGAAGGCCGTCCAACGAACGCAGCCGCTGAAGGAGAGCGATCAGCCGACCAGGGTTCGGCCGCAGCCCATTCGCACCGTAGCGGAACGCATCCTCGGTAATGAGGGCGATGTTTTTCACACCTGCGGCGAGATTTGTGGTCGCGTCGGCGAGAATCGTATCGGCCGGCATGTGCCGCATCGGCTCGCGCGCGAGCGTGCAGAAATCGCAGCCCAACCCACATCCCCGGCTGATTTCCACACCGCCCATCACCGTGGGACCGAGGAGCGGCGGGATCTCTTCAATGCGCGCATTCACACCCGCGAGCACAGGCGGCAGCGACTCTCCCTCCATGATCTTATCTAATAGCTCCCCCACGTTCCCCTCACAATAGCCGGTGATGACGTGGTCAATCCCCAGGTCTTTCCTTGCTGCGTCGTCCTGGGCGAGTTGCCATGCGCCGGCGCCGCCCATGACGACTTTGGCCCCGGGTGCCTTGTGGCGGAGACGTTGAATCTGCTGCGCAAGGCGGCGGAACCAACGTCCGACATAGATCTCGCCGCCGGCCACGCCTGCCATTGTGGTGCTGTTCATGCCCATGCCCAGTGGATCGCCGGAGGAGAAGCCGATGATGCGCGTATCCGGCCCGACTGCATCCTTCAAACGCTCCGGCGGCACAAGGGCAACTTCGTCGGAGGGCCAGCCGGCCCTCCGAAGAGCGGCTTCAATCCGCCGCAATCCCAAAGGCGCCTGCGACGCGCGCACACCATCGGTCTTGAGCCGGCGTGCGAGGAGACACTTCATCACGACGGAAGGAACGACAGAGGTTTGGCTGGCGCTTATCATGCCGTCAAGCAGGACATCATAATTCGCGAGAAGGGTGCGGTCGGCGGTGAGCACGATCGGAAAGCCGCTTTGAGAACGTGGTTTCCGTCGGCTTGAGCGTTTTGCGGCAACGAATTGGCGTGCAGGTGCTGCGACCGGCCCCTGTTGACAGGAGGAATCAGTCATCGAGACCCTCTAGGGCGTCTATCAGGTCGTCCAGGTCATCCCTCTGCCGATTGTCGCTCCGGTCGGGAACCGCGACCGCGGACTCGGCCCGTTTGTGCCGGGCCCGCTCGAGCACCGCCTGAATGGCGTCGGGCTTTCTCGATATTTCAGCTCCGGGTGCGCCGGCGATGGCGGGATCATCGCAGTGCGGAAACATAATCGCGCCCTGCGGGCAGACGCGCGCGCAGGCCGGGCATCTATTCTTGCAGTTGCCCGGTTGGGTCGCGCCAACGCGGCCGTCTTCCACCGAATAGACTCCGAATAAGCAGAATCCAAAGCACTGCTTGCAGGTGGCGCAACGGGAGTAATCCAGCACGGGATACCATCGCTCCGACACCGGCGCTGAAATATCCTCGACACGCCCGGATACAGGAGCGGAATGGGCCGGAGCAATCGCATTGACACATTCTTCGGCGGAGGAGAAGGTTCTCAGATCGTGGCATTGTGCAATGATCTCCTCGCCGATGCCGAGAGCCCGCAAGGTCCATTCCGTTGCGCGGGGATGCAACCATGCCGCCACAATCGCACCGCGCTTTATCTGAGCCAGGCGGGCGGTGGCCGCGTGATCGGTTGTGAGATAGTAAATGTGAGGCACAATCACCACTTCACATCCCGCCTCCGCGAGCCCTGCGCACAGAGCATCCTCGAGCGTCCGGTGTGCCTGCCGTGCTTCGTGCGACCGCGACAAGACGACTGTAGCGG
>SDBU01003797.1_pt1 | contig 19016 bp, 14 predicted proteins | sample 2277071 | NCBI WGS metagenome assembly SDBU01 (sample SAMN10397929, study PRJNA504765) | marine sediment metagenome | isolation source: marine sediment core GS08_GC12, 126 cmbsf | place: Arctic Ocean: Gakkel Ridge, Loki's castle | collected 2008 | reverse complement strand
CATCAGGGGATCTTCTGGCACTGGGATATGAAACTGATCGGCCTTGACTGGAGATACTTCAACCGGAAGCAATTCGAGTTCTGGGGAAAACTCAACCTCCTCAAATCCGGCATTGTCTTTGCAAATCAAGTCAACACCGTGAGCCCGACCTATGCGCGAGAGATACTCACCAGCAAGTACGGCCACGGCTTGGAGGGAGTCCTCCGTGAGCGCAAGGAGCGGCTGCATGGCGTGGTGAACGGCATAGATGATGCCCGTTATCTTAGAGTGGGGATGGAACTGGTCATTCCTGGCAGTGGAGTTGAGACCCTCAAGGCGGCTCCAGCGCTTGTGGAAGAGCCTGTGGTGGAGGAAACCGCGCCGCTGGAGGTCGTGGTCGAGGAGCCGGCCGAGGAGGCGGCTGCGGCGGCTGCGGCAGCTGCGCCGACTGCCATCCCAACGCCTGCTGTGGACTGGAAGATGGTCAAGGCTCGGAGGCTTAGCTGCGAGGAGAATGGTGGGAACCATCACCTGTTTGTCACAGTGAACGATGCGGCCGGCAATCCGCTGGCTGGTGTGAGGCTCAAGGTCACCCTTCCTGACGGATCGACGGTGGACATGATCACCGGCGAGAAGCTGGACGTATCGGCAGGCTACGTGGAGTTCGCCATGTATCACGGGACTCACAACGTCCAGGTTGTGGATGGCACCTCTGAAGTGGCCAGCGGGCTGACGGTCGACTTGCCGGATGAGAATTGCCAGGGCAACCGAGGCAATACTACAGGGCATTTCTCGTATGAGGTGGTGTTCCAGAAGACCCGATAGAAGACTGCTGGATGAGATGAAGCGTTCCCCTTGTTTTTAGGGGACGGTATGGTGATCCTCTTTTGGAGATGTTTTCGTCTGGGAGAGGATCCTTTGTTTGAACGGCGGCGCGATGCTGCCACTGACTACCTTCGGCGAATCATTCGGCTGCCTCTGAAACTGATAAGTGATTGTTGCGCTGATGCGAGAGCGGTGATATCCTAGGCCTATCCGGCGTCTGGGCCAGAAAACGCACTTTGGGGGGCGGAATCATGAAGAAGAAGGATCAGGCGGTGGTCAAGGATTTCACGCGGCAGGCCAGTTGGTACGACGAGTCGGCATATCAGGGGTACCGGTGGGCGGCCCAGCTGAAGACTATGGAGAAGATGCATCTCCAGCCTGGAATGGCGGTCCTGGAGTTGGCCTGCGGGACCGGCGAGGGGGTGTTGGAGGTGGCCAGTCGCCTGGATGGCACGGGGGAAGTGGTGGGACTCGATTTCACCCAGGCTATGCTGGATCAGGCCCAGCCCAAGCTGGCCGAGTTCCCCTTTTCCAACGTGACCTTCGCTCTGGGGGACGCCACTGACATACCCTATGAGGACAACCGTTTCGACTATTGCTTCGCCACTACTGCCTTTCATCACTTCTCCAACAGGCCTGGCGTGTTTCGGGAGGCGCGCCGGGTCTTGAAACCAGGAGGGCATTTCCTGGTGACGGATTACTGCACCGATGTGCTTCGGATGATCATTGGGGACTATATAGCCAAGCTGGTGGAGCGAGCTCACGTGGGCAGCACCACGTCATCGGGACTGGCCCAACTCTTTCGAGATGCCGGCTTCCAACAGGTGGAGGTGGACACGATGGAAATGGGGCGGTTCTGGTTCAACATGATCGGGGAAGGCGTGAAATAGGGCCGGGAAGCTGTCTGGAGACTCCTCGTCGGTATAAGTGCCTATTGACAGTGTGAGCCTGTGGCCATATACTGTCACAGTAACCATGAACCATGTGGGGAGACTCTGCTTGCCTATGTCACCGCCAACCGTCGGGCGATCACTGCTATTGGCTTGGGACGTTGGCCACGCTAATGAGCGAAGGTAGCAGTCAGGTTCTGACGGCCAAAGGCTTCTCTCCCATGTGAGTTGGGTAGCCTATGGAGCTGATACGCTATTGGTAGCCGAATTGGAGTAGCCGGCGATGTTGTATGTCCTGTTGGGCCTTTTGGGATTTGGGTTCGCCGCTGTGGCCGAGTGGGCTGCCATACGCCGCATCCGGAAAGTCACTCCGGTCGCGTGGGCCGTCGCCGCCGCCTGTGGTATCATTTCTGTTGTGATGGTCTCCGTTGAGGGAGACAGGATCGTACTTCCGATGTATGTCTCTCTCCTGGGGTGGATGGGAGTGGTGATTTTCGGTGGGCTGTTCGTCTATTCCGCCTTGATAGAATTATCCCTCCACGGGACACATGTGGCACGGGGGGAGAACACCACCCTGGTGACCACCGGAACCTACGCGCTGACTCGTCATCCTGCGTTTCTTTGGATCTCTCTTTTGTTGATTTGCCTGATCTTGGCGACCCGGTCGAGGTTGCTTCTCGTTGCCGCACCTCTCTGGATCCTGGCCGACGGCCTCTATGTTTGGTTCGAGGAGAAGATATACTTCGAACGGATGTTTGGAGGCTACCAGGAATACAAGCGGCACACGCCCATGTTGCTGCCCACTCCCAGCAGCGTGAGGCGTTTCCTGAGGACCTGGTCCCTGCCGCCGGACTCAAGTAGTTGACTGCGAACTGGGGCTTGGCCGCCCATTCTTTTGCGTTTGCCGCCCGTAAACATCCCCGGTTGGGGGAGGAAAATAATAGGAGGTTTCCATGAACACCACGGTCGACTTGCTCAAGCAAGGGAGAAAGGAAGAGGTCTGGGATCGGTATTGTGGATTCATCGATTTGAGCCTGGCTGAGTTCATGGGCGTTCAGAAACGACTGCTCGTGGAGCAGATCGACCTGCTGGCGGGCTGCGAGATGGGCCGCAAGCTCCTGGGCGACCCGGTGCCCTGCACCGTGGAGGAGTTTCGCGCTCGGGTTCCGTTGACGACGTATACCGATTACTCGGACCACTTGTTGGAGAAGAATGAGGAGGTTCTGCCCGTGGAGCCTCTATATTGGGTTCACACCTCCGGCCGAAGTGGGGAATATGCGCATAAGTGGGTTCCGTACAGTGAGGGCTTGTTCCAGAAGATGGGCAAGACGTGCCTCGCTGGGGCTCTCTTTGCCACCTGCTCTGGCCGGGGAGATGTGGTCCTAGAGGAGAATGACAAGACCTTAACCTGCACGGCCCCCATGCCCTACGTATCGGGCCTGGTGGTCCGAGCGATGGCTGCGGAGTTCCCCTTCGAATTTATGCCTCCGGTGGAAGAGTCCGAACAGATGGATTTCCAGGACCGGATTGCGAAGGGTATAAACCTCTCATTGCGGAAGGGATTGGATGTCTTCTGGGGCATATCCAGCATCCTGGTGCGAATCGGACAAAGGTTCAGCGAGCAATCGGGGGACACGGGGCTCTCCCGCGAGATGCTTCACCCCGCAATCATAGGGCGGATAATACGCGGGAAGGTGACCGCCCGAATGAGGGGCGGGCCCATGCTTCCCCGGGACCTGTGGAACATCAAGGGGATCCTGACCGGGGGGATGGACACCTCGATCTACGCGGACAGAATCGAGTACTACTGGGGAGTACGTCCACTGGAGTTTTATGCCGGCACCGAGTTTGGCGTTCTCGCCCTTCAGACTTGGGACTTCAAAGACCTGGTCTTCGTTCCTGACTTCAATTTCCTGGAGTTCATACCGGAGGACGAACACCTCAAGTCCAAGGCGGATCCCCAATATGTGCCTAAAACACTGCTCTTGGACGAGGTGAGTCCAGGCAAATACGAGACCGTGATAACGAACTTCAAAGGGGGCGTCTTCGTGCGATATCGCGCGGGCGACATGATTCGCATCACCGCTTTGCGCAACGATGAGCTGGATATAGATATTCCTCAGATGGTCTTCGAGAGTCGCTGCGACGATATCATCGATCTGGCCTCCTTCACGCGGCTCACCGAGAGGGTGCTCTGGAAGGCTATAGAGGAGAGCGAAGTCGCCTACACCGACTGGACGGCCAGGAAGGAATGGACGACCCAGAAGGAGGTCACATCAGATCATCCAATTCTCCACATCTACTTGGAGCCCAAGGATGGCGATGCTCGGTCGGAGAGCGAGGTCGCGGAGCTCATTCACCGTCCTCTTATGGGGCTCGATGATGACTACAAGAATCTGGTTGAGATGATGGAACTCTACCCGCTTCGGGTGAGTTTCCTGAATCCGGGGGCTTTCCAGCAATACACCCAGGACCAGGTGGCTGCTGGTGCGGATTTGGCTCACATGAAGCCGCCTCATATGAGACCTTCGGACGATGTCATAAACCGCCTTCTAGGCTTCAGCGGGGAGCCGGCCATCGGTTGATCCGTGCTGTCGGCCATCTGGCGGGCTGGATCGGCCTTCGGCCTCGGTTTTGGACGCTCCTAGCATCGGCGAGTCTCCAGGTGAACAGGCTTGGGTTGGCCTTGTCCCTCGTTACGAAGACATCTTCAACCTCTTCCGCTGCCTCAGAGGCCAGTTCTCCGGGATGTGCTGCCATCAGGTAGTACCAAATGGCTATTGACATGGTCAACACGGACCGATATGCTTTGGGCGATACCATACGACCGGGGAAAATCTGGTGCGAGGTCGATGCTTCACAACCCCTCCCGGATGACACATCCCGGGAGATGCTGATCGGTGGAAGAAGAGCGTCAGCTGGAACCGCTCGATCGAGTGGGGATGGCCAGGGCCTCGTGCTGTGTGTCCGAATTGGGGATTTGCTGGGCGCTCTGATTCAGGATGCTTTTCACGGTGAATAGCGGAGACTGGACTTGGAGATGGGCGTGGAATTCTCAATGATCCAGGGTCTAGAAGTGGGCTACCATGACGTCATTTCTGGCGTAGCGCTGCTTCTATACGTCGCCGTCTTCGCCATCGTGGTGTGGAATCGACCCCTCACCAAGGAGGCGAGGGTCTTCGCCTTCTACCTGGTCGCCATGGCATGGTGGCAGGGGGGAGCTCTTCTGCTCTCCATGAGCCAAAGCGTGCAGATGGCAACCGTGGCCTACCAGGCAATGGTCAGCAGCGCCCTGATATCCGTCCTCTTCTGGTATCACTTCACACTGGCCTTCGTGGGCGTCAGAAAGCGTTGGCAGAATCGGGTCCTGAAACTCGGCTATGGCCTGGCCACATTGCTGGGGGTGCTGCTATGGACTGTACCGGCTGCCTTTTTTGCCGAGATCACGCTGAGCGAACTGGGGCTCTACCTTATCGCAGTAATGGCTCCCCTCGCTTATGTGGCTGCGATCCCACTCTTCGGATACCAGGGGTTGGGCGCAGCAAATCTCATCTCCGCGTATCGTCGCACGCGTTCGGGCGTGGTTCGGAATCGGCTGCGTTACCTGATGCTCGGCCTCTGGCTGGTCCTCCTCGGCACCCTCACCAATTTCAGCTACACAATGGCGGATTATGGGCTGGACATCCTGGGGAATGCCGCCAACGCCCTCATCATCGCCTACGTGATCTATCGATACAAGTTGTTGGATATTGGACTGGTGCTGCGGAAGGGGCTGGCCTACTCGCTGTTCACCGGCCTTCTGGCGGGCATCTATCTTCTGCTGGTCTTCCTGGCTCAACAGCAGATCCAGGGATTTCGTTTGCCTCCCGGTGGCTTGATCATCGCTATCATGGTGTCCATAGCGCTGGCCATCATCTTCCAGCCCCTGAGGGATGGGGTCCAGCGGTGGATCGATCGCATTTTCTTTCGAACACCCTACGATCCGGAGGCGCTCCTGCGAGAATTGGGTCAGAAGATGCAGTCAACCCTGGATCTGGAAGCGCTGGCCAAGGTCTTGATGGAGGGGCTCGGCCACGCCACAGGAGTTGATTCCATGAGCTTCTTCGTGCGGGAGGCTGATGGCCGATTTCGCGTGGTTGCGCATCTGCACCCGGAGCGGAACGGCCGCGGGAGCACCCTGCACAGCGATCATCCCCTGGTAAGGCATATGGCTAACACGGGCGATATCCTGACCAGGAGCGATTTCGACCGCACCCCCACCTTTCTCTCGATGTGGGGGTCGGAGCAGAGGGACCTGGGCGCGCTGGGCGCGGAGGTCTTCGTTCCTATGATCGTCAAGAGCGAGCTGATGGGCATCCTGGCCTTGGGACCCAAGAAGTCCGGCGCCATCTATGACATCACGGACCGGAACGTGCTCATGACCCTGGCCAACCAGGTTGCGGTGCTGATAGAGAATGCTCGGCTCTATTCAACCGCGTCGCAGCGCGCCAGGGCATTGGCGGGGCTGATGCAAGCCGGTCGGGCTATCAATTCGACGCTGCGGTTGCAGGATGTGCTGAGCCATCTGATGGGCACGGCGATGGCGACGCTGGATGGCGATTCGGGGCTCCTTTACCTTCGCGGCAGGGAAACCGACGAATGGCGCCTGGAAGTTTCAAAGGGGGTGGTGGAAGGGGAGCGAGTTCAGCCGGAGAATTGGCACGCTGCGGTCGACATCGTGGCCAGGGAGAAGGGCCCCATCAGCCTGCCTCGGTTACAGTCCGACCTCTCTCCTCGCTGGTGGGCAGCGGCGCGAATGGGGGTGGGGAAATCTCTGTGGGCTCCCATCAGGCGGGGGGACAATGTCTTGGGAGTCATCAACGTCGGTCGTGGTCGCCGAGGGTCTCCGATGGGCTCCCGCGAGGCTGATCTCTTGGAGATACTCGCTGGCCAGGCGGCCGTGGCCATCGACAACGCTTTGCTGTTTGCCGATGCGGAGAGCAGCCTTCATGAGCTGAAGCAAACTCAAGGGCAGTTGATTCAAGCTGAGAAGCTATCGGCGATAGGCGAATTGGTTGCCGGCGTGGCACACGAATTGAACAACCCTCTCACCGGGGTCCTGGGCTATGCGCAGCTGCTTCTGCGGTCGGAGTCCGACCCGCAGGTTCAAGAGAGCCTCAAGCGCATCGTAGATGACGCGACTCGATGCCGCCAGATCGTGAAGAACTTGTTGGCTTTCGCCCGAAAGAGGGTTGCGGAGAAACAGTGTGTGGATATCAATCAGGTCATCCGCGCTACTGTGGAACTCCGGGCCTACCAGCTGAGAATAGAGGATATCCACGTGGTGTTGGATTTGGCCGAGGATTTGCCTCCCACGATGGCGGATCCTCAACAGCTGCAGCAGGTTTTCGTGAATCTTATAAGCAACGCCGAATATGCCATGCGAGACCAGGAGGCAGAGAGACAGCTGAAAGTTCGCACCAGTATCATCGACGACGATCGGCTGATCGTGCGATGGGAGGATACCGGCTGTGGTATTCCCTCTGAGAACATGGATCACATCTTCGATCCATTCTTCACCACCAAGCAGACGGGCGAGGGAACGGGGTTGGGATTGAGTTTGAGCTATGGGATAATTCAGGACCATGGTGGTGAGATCCGCGTGGAGAGCACTGTGGGGGAGGGTGCTGCCTTTATTATAGAGCTGCCGTTGGTCGGACCACTGGAGGTGAAGGCTCAGGATGAAGGCGGAGCGGAAGAGAAGAAATCGATGGTGAAGAGGAAATGCAGGGGGCTGGTGGTCGATGACGAGAAGTCCATCGTGCAACTGGCCGTGAAGGTGCTTGAGAATTTGGGAGTTGAAGCACAGGCGGCGCAGGACGGAGACGAGGCCTGGAGACTGATTCAGTCGGAACCCTATGATCTGATAATCCTTGACATAAAAATGCCGGGCATGGACGGGCGCCAGGTCTATGAACGCATCCTCAGCCAGGACCCTGCTCTTGCCAAGCAGGTGCTGTTCATGACCGGGGATACGAGCGCCCTAACCACTCGAAGTTTCCTGGATGAACTTGGAGTAAACTGCTTGGAGAAGCCTTTTGACATAGATGAGCTCGAACAGGTGGTAAGGCGTATGCTGGAGGGTGTGTAGTGAACAAACGAGAACAGGAATCCATCCTTGTTGTGGATGATGAGCCTCATGTGGTCGACATTCTGGCCAAGCATTTGCGTATCGAAGGATACGCCGCTTCCACCGCTGAGAACGCGAGGGAGGCCCTGGAGAAGATTCGGCAAGAGGAGTACTCCTTGCTACTGAGCGACATTCGCATGCCTGGCATGAGTGGCCTCGAACTTCTGAGGAAGGCTCGAGCCATTGCGCCCGACATGGCGGTGGTGATGGTGACCGCTGTGCTTGACCGAGAGGCAGCTGTGGAGGCTCTCAGGTGCGGTGCCTACGACTATTTGGTGAAACCTTTCGATCTGGATGATGTAGCTCTTAGCATAAATCGAGCTCTGGAGAAACGGCGGCTCGTGTTGGAGAACCGGGACTACCAGCTCAACCTGGAGAAGAAGGTCGAGGAGAGAACTCGCGATTTGGCTGGCAAGAACAGAGAGATCCGCGAGCTCTCCTTGAATGCTATCAAGGCGTTGGTGTTCGCTCTAGAGGCAAAGCACAAGTACACCGAGGGCCATTCGCGCCGAGTGGCGGCACATGCGGCCGGAATCGCGGCTGGGATGGGTCTGCTCCAAGATGAGATCGATCGCATCGAACTCGCCGGACTCCTGCACGACATCGGAAAGATTGGCATTCGGGATAGCATCCTGAACAAGGCGGGTCCGCTGACGGAGGAGGAATTCGAGCACGTCAAGACGCATCCTTTGGTAGGGGAGCGGATCCTGCAACCCATAGACGAGTTGAAGGGCATAGTCGAGTATGTGAAACATGAACACGAGCGCTGGGACGGGAGCGGCTACCCTGACGGGCTGAAGGGCGATGAGATCCCTTTGGGCGCTCGAATCATCGCGGTGGCGGACGTTTTCGACGCCCTGACGTCGGCTCGGGCCTATCGAGGCGCTTATAAGATCAAACCTGCCCTGGAGATGATGCGGGGGGGCCGAGGGAGTCACTTCGACCCTGAGGTCTTGGATGCGTTCCTGAACATGATTCGCGAGGAAATGAAGCTAGGATAGATAGGATTTCAGCTTTCGGCGAACGTGAGGATGCCGCAGCCGGTGCATCGCCTCGCCAACGATCTGGCGAATGCGCTCTCGACTCAAGCCGAACTCGTCGGCGATCTCTTGGAGCGTGTGGGGATCACCATCCACAAACCCGAAACGCAACTGAATGATCCGCAGCTCCCTATCGGACAGATCGCTTAAAGACTCTCCGATTATCTCCGACAGGACCTTGTCCAAGGCGACGTCCGCAGGGGCTTCCATTTCCTGGTCCTCGATGAAATCCTCCAGTTCACTGTCTTTCTCTTCGCCCACCGGCTCGGCGAGAGACAGAGGTTGTCGAGAGACTCTAAGCATCCAATCCACCCTTTGGGGTGAGGTGTCCATCTCCGAGGCGATTTCTTCCAGACCGGGAGTGCGACCCAGGTTCTGCTCCAGGTTCTGGGTGACCCTGTACAGCTTCCGGAGCTGATCGCTCATGTGAAGTGGGATGCGAATCGTGCGTCCATGTTCGGCGATAGCACGATTTACCGCCTGCCGAATCCACCAAGTGGCGTAGGTGCTCAACTTGTAGCCGCGGCGGTAATCGAATTTCTCGATGGCTTTCATCAGACCCAGGTTGCCTTCTTGGATGAGATCGGATAGGGGCATCCCTTGGCCCATGTAGCGTTTGGCGATGCTGACCACCAAGCGGGAGTTAGCCTCGATCAGTCTCTGTCTTGCCTGTTCACCTTCGATGACCTGACGCTGCAGGCGGTTGCGCTTGTCTCCATCGAGGCCATCCCGGTTCAACCTCCGTTGAGAGAGGTTACCTCTCTCAACCTGCTTGGCCAACGACACCTCCTCGTTCGCCGTGAGGAGAGAAATCCGGCCGATATCACGCAGGTAAAGGCTAACTGAGTCGGTGATCCCAGCGTCGAGCATCTGGTCACCCGAAGCAGCCTCTCCCTTAGGAGGGGGAGGCTGGACCGCGACTGAGGGCTCGGGAGACGCTAGATCCTCCTCGTCGCGGACTTCTAGACCTTCCTCGTGCAGCATGACCAGGATGTCTTCGATCTGCTGAATGTTCTCCTCTGCCTGCGGGAAGATATCTAGTATATCATCAGGAGTGATAAAGCCCTGCTCTGCTCCTTTTGTTAGGAGGAGTTGGGCTTTGTCCTGAACTTCCTTCTTCATCTCATCGGTTATCTTGGTCATTAGACTCGTGCCTGATCCCATTTCCGGCGTGATGCTACCCAGGCGCGCCGGATCTCGTGTTCAAGAGATTCTTGCGCGCAGCCCTCTGAAGCGGCGGCGATTATATCATAAGTCGAGGGCCGAAGCAACGACCCAAGCTCGCATCGCGGATGGCCGAGCGCCATCTCCTGGATGGGGAGCCAGAATCACGGGGGATGGACTAGTGAAGCCGGTGATATTCGGTTGGGCAGCAGAAAAACACCCCAGGTAACCCTCCGACCGGTTTTCCCTCTCCCCTGGAGCGTCACTATTGTAGCATAAGTGGGATACTTTGTCAATCCCGCGCATTCTGTCTTTTATAGTTCAGTGAAAGTGGCACAGGTCAAATAGTTAGGGCAACACTTTTGAGAAAGAGTGTGGCGATATGAATGCGTTGCGCTGGAGGGTTGCGCGTTTGTTGGAAGTTGAAGGTCTCGGCGTCGGAGGGGTTATGCTAGCTAGATGGCCTGCAGCGCGATCAGCCTCTCCCCGCCGACACTTGACATTTTGATCGCGATTGTTGCCTCGCCCCGCATTTTTGTGCCTCATGCCTTGGGCAGGTGGAGAAAATCTTGCGAAGGGTGGCGACTTCGTTGTGCTCGCGATCGCGCCACGGGTTACCCCAGGGCGAGAGTGGCCCTGACCGTGCTTGGATCGACGCTCTCGATCTGGAAGCCCATGTCCTGGCAGAGCCCTATCATCCTGAGATTATCGCTCTGGATCAAACCGTATATGCGTGACAGTTTCTTGTCGCCTGCCACTCCTATTAGCTTGTCCAGCAACTTGGTTCCCAAACCGAGGCCCTGCCAAGGGTCTCCGACGACCACGGCAAACTCGCCTGACTCGCCCTCGGGGTCGACGATGAGCCTGCTCACTCCTATCATCTTCCGCTTACCCTCCTCTCTCAGCTCTGCGACGAAGGCCATTTCCCTCCGGTAGTCGATGTTTGTGTACCGAACCATCTCCTCGTGGGTCACCTTCCTCGGGGGGCCGAAGAACCTGTATCGGAAGGTTTTGGGCGAGAACGTCTCCCAGAGCCCGAACTCACGGGGTTCATCCTCGGGGCGTATCGGCCTCAGTATGACGGATCTGCCGTCCTCCAGAATCCATTGCTCCACGTATCGCCGAGGGTAGGGCTCTATGGCTAAGTGTGAAAGTGGTTCGACGCCCTTCAGGGCGAGTTCCTTGTCGATGATCATCCGGGCGTCCAGGGCGATGAAGTCATCGCCCACCACGGCGAGCGGGTTGATGTCCACCTCCGTTATCTCCGGGAAGTCGATGATCAATTGAGAGAATCGGACCAGGTATTCCTCAAGCAGCCTCAGGTTCGCCGGCGGCTTGTTCCTGTAGCCCTTGAGCAGCGTATACACCTTGGTCTGTTCCATGAGCATCCTGGCAAGAATCTGATTGAGGGGAGGAAAGCCGACAGAGACATCCTGGTATATTTCGACCCCGGTCCCTCCCAGACCGAACATGATAGCGGGTCCGAAGATGGGGTCTTTCCTGCACCCAAGGATTAGCTCGTAGTCGATGTCGCTCACCATCCTCTGCAGTGCGACCTTGCCGATGTCGGCGTCGGGCTTGTAATCTCTGGCCCGGGAGATGATCTGGCTGAAGGCGGCCTCGACTTCCTGCTTCGTCTTGAGGTTCACCACGACGCCCCCGCAGTCGCTCTTGTGGGTGATATCCGGAGAGTGGATCTTCATCACGACCGGGAAGCCGATGCGCGCGGCCAGCTTCGCGGCCTTGGCAGGTTCGTCTGCTATGTGGGTCTCGGTCACGGGGATGCCGTAGGTTTCAAGGAGCTTCTTGGCCTCGCGCTCCGTCAGGATCTCTCGCCCCGTTCGGGCGATGCCCATCAAGAGGTTCTTCAGATGGAACTTGGGCGGCATGGCATCAACCGGAAGCTCCTCCGGCGTTTGGTAGAGGAGCTTCAGGCTCCTGGCGTACTGATACATGTACATGTGGGATCTCACGGCTTGCTCCGGCGAGTTATACGCGGGGACATCTTGTTGGTGGAGTATCTTCAGTCCTGCCTCGACCTTCTGCCCTCCGATGAAGGAGACGAGGATGGGCTTGGACCCTTTCGGGATCTCAGCTATCGCCTCCGCGAGTTCGGTGGGCGTTGCCAGTCCCTGCGGCGTGTAGATCACCAAGATGCCGTCAACCGCGTCATCTCTGGTGCAGATCCGAACCGCATTCCGGTACCTGTTTACGTCCGCATCTCCGATTATATCAATGGGGTTCATCGTGCTGGCATGGGGAGGCAGGACCTCCGCGAGTTTTTCCAGCGTCTCCTCGGAGAGCTCAGCCAGCTCCCCACTTCTCTCCAGGAGGGCGTCGGTTGCCATTATGCCTGGGCCGCCCGCGTTGGTGATGATCGCGAGCCTTGGGCCTCTCGGGGGTGTCTGGGTTTCAAGTATCTTGGAGATGTCGAAGAGTTCTTGGATCTCATTAACGCGAGTGATTCCTACCCTCTGGAATGCTGCATCGTACACCCTGTTCTCGCCGGTGAGGGAGCCGGTGTGAGAGGCCGCCGCCTGAGCGCTTCTGGCGAATTTACCCGACTTCACCGCGACAATGGGCTTGGTCCTGGCGAAACCCCTCGCCGCGCTCATGAAGTTGCGAGCGTCCTTGATCGACTCGATGTACATCAGGATGCTTCTGGTCTCGGGGTCTTGGCCGAAGAAGTCGATCAAATCTCCGAAGTTGACGTCCAACATGTTGCCCAGGGAGACGAAGCTGCTGAAACCGACGTGGGTTAGGATCGACCAGTCGAGAATCGAGGAGGCCAGTGCGCCGCTCTGTGAGATGAGGGCTATCGTGCCATGCTCCGGCATCTGGTCAGCGAAGCTGGCGTTCATGGGAAGAGAGGGTGTGATGATGCCCAGGCAGTTGGGGCCCAGTATCCTCATGCCGTACGACCGTCTGGTCTCGGCGATCCTCCGCTCGAGTTCGACGCCCTTCGGGCCGGTTTCCCTGAAGCCGGCGGAGATGATGATCAGGGCGGGAATGCCTGCTTCGCCGCACTCCTCGACCACCTCTGGGACGGTCGGTGCTGGCGTTGCAACTATGGCCAGATCAACCGACTCGGAAAGGTCCTTGACGCTGGGGAGACATTCGATGCCCAGCACACTATCACGGTTGGGGTTGATCGGAATGACCGTTCCTGGGAACCCGCCGGTCAGATTCTCCATTATGGTGCGCCCGATGGATCCCTCGCCTTCGCTGGCTCCGACCATCGCAATGGATCGGGGACGAAACATTTTATCAAGGTTTTCCGCAGGCATTTCCGCACTCCCTTCGACTCTGCAATATCAGTATCTCGAGATCTCGTCGAGAGATCCCGCAACAATCACTGTCCTCAGCGAGTGGTTCGCTGAAATGTGAGGTTGAAGTGAGTATGGTGGGCATAATAGGGATCGTCAGGGATTCCCAGACCCATGCCCACCACCCGATCTGAGGGCAGGTCGGTCACCCGAGCTGAGTAGGAGCACAACACGTTGAACATGCCGAACTCAGCGCGTTTGTCGTAGGGCACTTCGATGTCTGTATGCCCATCGGCCCAACTGACCCGTACCACGGCTCCAACCATCCGATCTCCGTTCTCATCAAGAACCTCGGTGAAAATAGTAGGTGGATCGTAGCCGAACCATTCGGCGCGAATCAAGCGAAAGTAGGTCTGTCCAGGGCTGACTTCAGCCTCCTCCAGGGCCACGCAGGGCAAATCATCAGGGATGAGCCATTCACGTGTGATGGGAGTGGGTGTTGGTGTGGGAGTCGGCGTGGGCGTGGGAGTCGGCGTGGGCGTGGGGGGCAGAGTCTTGGACACGTAAGGGAAGTATATGTATGGAGAGATGGGGGAGATGGGGTACAAAGCCTTGGACACGTAAGGGAAGAATACCCGGGGTGTGACGACGGATAGTAGCGTGTCCGAAATTCTCACCTTCGATGCTTCCTGATTTGCCGAGCTGACTTGAACGCTAACTATGATGCCCACCAGCAGGGATATGATTCCCAGCGCAGGGACCGCCCAGTCGTGTCGTTTGCTCGCCTCTCGCAGATTCACACATACTCCTCTCCCCGCCTGAGTCTCTTCGAGAGGCGCTTTTGACAGCGTTGGTAAGCGCTGCAGTTTCCGCTCCCCTGTCCACTGTTATTATACGCTATAAACGAGGATTATTGTCAATGGCGCATGTCATCGCCCAAGAAGACAAGCAAGGGGTATTCGGGGTGGACTCGGGGGATGTGGCTCAGGCTCGTTTTGCGGACATGCGAGATGGGGCTTGACATAGAACATTCGTTCGCCTATAATAGCATTAGACTGATTGTATGATAAGGGACTATCGGAGGTGAGGAGATGGCGCTATCCGAGCGTAGGCGAACTATCCTCAGTTTCATCCAACGATTCTCTCGGGAGAACGGTTACCCTCCCACGGTGCGTGAGATCGCCGAGGCCGCGGGCATTTCTTCCACCTCGGTGGTCAACTATCACCTGAACGTGTTGCAGGAAGAAGGTTACATTATCCGCGACAGGGAGGTGGCACGGGGGCTGCGCGTCGTCGACGCGCAGGAGGGGGCCTCAACTTTGTCCACGATCGATATCCCGTTGCTGGGGGTGATCTCAGCGGGGATGCCTATACCCGTTCCGGATGTGGCCTATGAGCAGCCGGCGCAGGATGTTATCCAGCTCACTCGAGACATCGTCTCAGACTCGGAGAGGCTCTATGCCCTTCGCGTCAAAGGCCAATCGATGATCGACGCCTTGATCGGCGATGGTGACATAGTGGTGCTTCGCCATCAGCGAGATGCCGAGAATGGGGACATGGTAGCCATCTGGCTGAGAGACGAGAAGGAAACCACGCTGAAGCGGCTTTATCGCGAGGGTGATCGGGTGCGCCTTCAACCTGCCAACCTCTCGATGGACCCGATCTACGTGCCAGCCTCCAATGTGGAGATTCAGGGCAAGGTAGTCGTGGTCATTCGCCGAGATCCGTGACCCATCATTGCCGGATCGATATCGACTACTAGTCAGCGGCCCTCTCTCGAATGTCACCCACCAAGAAAGCGATCTGCCAGTACTCCACGCCGCCGTGGAGACGAACTTCATCGTCTATCGCCACCGCCGGGTAGGTCAATCCTCGTTCCGCCACCTGAGCCATCACTTTCTGAACTTGGGGCGGTGGATCAGGCCAATTGACATCGAAGTAGTTTACCTCTACATCGTTTCCGTAAGCCTGGGCCATGAAAGCCCGCACCAAATGGGTGGTCTCCTCCGAAGACCGTGGAGGGCCTCAGCCTCCGGAGAGGCAAGCTTCCTGGCCGGATTGGCCGAGCACCAACACGCGTGTCTTGGTGGCTTTTTTAACCTCTGGCATCGTCTCATCCTTTCGCAGAATGCTCTACCTTGGGATCTTGGGTTCATTTATGAAGGCCGACGGCCTTCAGGGTCGGATCCCTCAACCACCTGAAGGTGCACACGAACTCGCTGGAGCGGTGCTTCTCGAGCTTCCCATCGTGGCAAAAGCCGACATGGCTCGCTTCGCGTCTTGGTAACCGCATTTGGGGCATTTGGGTGCATCCCGCTCGTCGGTTGAGTAGACTAACTCCTCGAAACGATTTCCACACACGGAGCATTCGTATTCGTAGATCGGCATTTCTGCATTATCCTCCTTCTATAGACGGTCTTACGGTGTCCCGAGCTGGCGGGCTCTCTTCAGGAACTCATCCCCGTCTGGTAGCCCGGTCTGCCGATGAATCAGCTCGCCGCTACCATCGAAGAGCAGCGTGGTCGGCATGCCTCTCACAGCATAGCGCGCCGCGGCTTGTCGGCCCACGTCGCTCAGAAGATTGAGCCGAAGCACTTTCCCGCTTCCTTTCAGATCCCTCTCCAACCCATCCACGATGGGTTTGGCCAGAAGGCAAGCGCTTCAGGCATTGGAATAGAACTCCACCAGAGTTGGCTGGCCGTCTTGCAACAGGGCATCCAGCTCGCTCAGGTCGGAAACATCGCTGGGCGATGTCCGCAAGATCAAAAAGGTGGCGATCAGACCCAAGATGACGATTGCGGCGACTCTGTGTTCCCTAAAGAAACTAAGCACCACATCCATTTAGGATTCCCCTTCCATGTCTGTTCTCAGCGCGATGGCTTCGGCCGGACAGACCGTCATACAAGTGTGACATCCGAAACATCGGCCAGCATCGATGAAGTGTGGGTCCCCACGGTCTATCTGAATCAAGGCCTTGCTCTTGCACGCGGCTCGGGCTTGACAGGGCCAGCAAGCCAGGCATCTGTCCTCTCGGACGTAGGGGATGGCGGCAACCTGCGCCTTGGGTCCACTGATCGACATAACTTCAATCCTCGCAACTTTGTATACCCCTCTAGGGTATACAAAGTATATCATGGTTGCGGGCAGTTGTCAAGTTTCGAGGCGTGCCTGTCCGCCAGATGAAGTATTAGTGAGAGGTGGTGAAGACAAGGGCCTTCGTCAAACAGCGTGGTGTTTAGGTTCTGTGGTTGCTTCGGATCGAATCATTGTTCCCACCCCGGCGAGAGCTTTCATCGCCGCGCATATATACATTGCTGCATTCGACGGTCTCTATCAATTGGCTTGGACAGCCCGCTTCCTACTTCTTGCCTGCCCACAGGCTCTTGAGCCCTTCGCTGAGTCCAGCGCTGAGGCTGGAAACAAACATGAAGGGAGAGACCACAGCATCCATGCTGCGAACTACGATATCTTCCACTAGATCGAAATATCGCCTGGTCAAGGCCAGACACTCCCGCGCCTTTCGCAGGACAGCTAGCATCCCCCGCACGGCGAAAAAGAGGGACACCAACAGGAAGGCGAACATGACGAAACCCTGGAGCATGAGGAAGATAATTGAGACGTCGCTCCAAAACCGAAGCTCTTCCATCCTTCATCTCTCCTTTCCTACGCCTTCGGAAGGACGTGGGCTGCCCCAATGTACTTATATGATCTCTACCTGGTAATCTAGCAACTGGACGTCGGGCCAGCCGCTCTCGATGAATCCTACCACCTTGGCCAGAATCCGATCTACGTGGCCGGCCTCGGTGGAGACCAAGGCTACTCCCAGTGTCGCCGTTTGCCATGCATCCTGCTGCCCCACCTCGGCGACGGAGACGTTGAAGCGGTTCTTGATCTTCGCCAAGATCGATTTGACCGTTCCTCTCTTATCCTTGAGCGAGTGATTCTCGGGCATCATCAGGCGGATAGTGCAGATGCCGATCACCATAGTCTCCACGGCGCCGGAGGTCCTCGTCATCTTCATAGCTCGCCTCCATCGCTGAATCCATCGAGGCCGAAAACGCAACACTCCTCGCCGGTCCGGATCTCGAGGCCGAGGGATTTCGCCAGCTCGACCGCCGGCCGCGCCGGGCTCACAATGCGATTCAGCCCTGCCAGGACGGCCAAAGAGTCCAGCTCGTCGCGGTAGGAACCGTAGGGCCTCATGCAGCCTAGGTGAATAGGGATATCGGGAAAGCTGAGCCGGGCATCTGCCAGGAACTCGGCTACGTCGGAGAGGAGAGGAGGAGCTTTGTCCTCGTAGCGAGTGTCCCTGGTCGGAATGAACACCAACAGGACCAATGCTTCCAGGCCAAGCCCACTCAACAATCTCAGCGCTTCGGTTTCACCGCTGATGCGACCTCCCCTGAGCCCGATGGTGATGTGAGGTATCACGGTCGCGTGTCGTTGCAGGGCCTTGTAGGTTTCCACATAGGCCTCCACTCCCACGTTCAACCCGTACACCTCGCGGATGGTGTCATCGTCTCCTACGAAGTCGAAGGAAACGACGTCCACAAGGGGTGCGACCCCTTGAATTTCAGGCTCGGTGATCAAGCCGACGTGCCAGTTGAGTCGTCGGCCGTGGCGAATGGCTGCCACCTGATCCGCTTTCTCCAAGACCGGGACCCTGCCTCGTTTGTCGCAGCCTCCCGAGATCAGACAGCTAGATGCACCGTTTGGGTTCGCCGTCTCGATCGGCTGCATATGGCGAAGGTAGTGGCCGCCGCAGTGAGCACAGTCCAGGGCACACTGGGACCCAGTGAGGCTGATAGCCAAGGTTAGCCTGGGGTAGTCGAAGCAGATCAGGGATGGAAAATGCTTCTCGCGGGCAGCCCATGCCTGCCGGAGGCTTCTGCCTCCGGGGTGGGCGAGGAGATTCGCCAGATCCGATGGTCCCATGTCTGAGATTGTACCGCGGTCTTTCATAAATGTCTATGCTCTTACCACGTTCGACGGGATACCTGGGCGTGGATTTGCCCAGGCAGGGACACATCCACTATAATTCCACGGTCGAGCGGCAACAGAAGCCATGTGTAAACAGGAAGAGAAAGTGGACGTCGTCAGCGAAGTCTCGAAGTCGGAAGAATTGGAAGAGTCCATAACGGGAGATGGGGCCAAGCGACCCTCTAGAATCTGGGCCACCCTGCGTGAGATCGCCGAGACGGTTCTTCTCACCTTGGTCATCTTCTTCGCGATCCGCCTTGCCATACAGAACTTTCGCATCGATGGGCAGAGCATGGAGCCGAATCTCCACAGCAGCCAGTATCTCATCGTAAACAAACTAGAATATCGATTCCATCCTCCTGAGCGAGAAGACGTGATCGTATTTCGGTATCCACGGGATCCCTCCCGCGATTTCATCAAGCGGATAATAGCGCTGCCTGGCGAGACGGTGAGGATCGATAGGGGACAGGTCTATATCGATGAACAGGCTCTCGAGGAGAGCTATTTGTCCGACCTGGGGACCTATTCCTGGGGCCCCGCCTTGGTCAGGCCGGGTGAGTTCTTCGTGCTGGGAGATAATCGAAGTAACAGCAGCGACTCCCATGCCTGGGGAATGCTGCCCCGGGAGAACATTATCGGCAAGGCCTGGCTCTGTTATTGGCCCCCAGGATATTTGGGGATAATCGAGGACTCGGAATTAAGG
>SDBU01003796.1_pt1 | contig 19020 bp, 15 predicted proteins | sample 2277071 | NCBI WGS metagenome assembly SDBU01 (sample SAMN10397929, study PRJNA504765) | marine sediment metagenome | isolation source: marine sediment core GS08_GC12, 126 cmbsf | place: Arctic Ocean: Gakkel Ridge, Loki's castle | collected 2008 | reverse complement strand
CCCAAGTGCGGGACCAAGGTATTCCGGATAGGGAAGGGCTAAATACATAACTACATTATCGCGGCAATAATAAGATGATCAAAGGGGCTGGTATCTCCAAGAGATATTCAGCCTCTTGGTTTTAGTGTGCTAGTGCACTCTTGGAGCTAGGCTTCATTGCAAACGGCGTATCTGCATGACTGCTCCAGAATGGGGATGCCGCTTTGGCTATTGGAGCAAAAGGCCTGTCGTTGTTCAGGGAAAAGTCAGGGTTCACTGTTCAGCGATTATGTCAGTAAGTTACCATCACTCATGGCAAGTTGTGGTGGCAACAAGTATTGTCTGCTCAATGGAAAGGGCTGTCGGGCTTACGTGCGGACTTCCGCTTCCGCAATCAGATCAATATAGATAGACTACTTTTCGCCCCATTTTTGCCTCGTTCCGGAGCAGCTAGTTCATCTGGGAAAGTTGGCCGTTAAACAATCCGTCATTTAGTATAATTCATCCAACAATTCTGACTTTTGTGCAACCTGTCTACATCCAGCAAGAAGTCAAAAAGTGATATTTCAAGAACGCGCTAAATTATCGCCCCCTCCCCGGGGAGAGAATAAAGCAAAAAAGCGCGGCCTCTTTTCTTGGAGGTCATAGTCACCTGACAGCATCGAAGTAGTTCCGAAGAGGCCTGAATTATCTGGGCCAACTTTAGGAAAGCAGAACTTCCCGCTAGAAAATAGGCAAATTGCGACTTGATTAAGATTTAATAATGTAGTATCCTGATATAGATATTAGTAGATTTTATAAGTTTCTATAATATGTTCTTTAGCTATGTTGATAATAGCGGAACGTATTAGAGACTGCTGCGGAGAGAAACAGATGGAGCAGGAAGTTTTCGTCAATATCAGTGAAGCCAGCCGGATCCTTGGGGTGAGTGAGGCAGCGCTTCGCCAATGGACAGATGAAAGGAAGATAAAGGCTTTTATAACTCCGGGGGGGCACAGACGTTACTCGCGAGTTGATTTAAAAAAGTTCGTGACTGCCCACCCCAAGATGCTCGGAGTAAGAGACTTGGTTTCTGAAATAGGGGAAACGGTAGAACTACACCGGGAAATTGCACGCAATTCTCTCAATTCAGCACCGTGGTATAACAAGCTCAGTCAGGAATCGCAGGATCATTTCGCCGATATGGGTCGCCGTCTCCTTAGCCTCATTGTCAAATACATCTCGGAACCTTCCAAACGTGATGAAACCATGCATCTTGCCAGGCAGGTAGGTCATGACATGGGGGAAACACTCGCAATTCATGGATTACCTCTTGCTGACTCCGTAGAAGCCTTCCTGGTGCATCGGGAGCCCGTGGTAAACGTAGCCACCAGCATGTTGAAGAGGCGTGATGCCTTTACCGGCCGCGTCGTGGATGCCATTCCATTGGCAATCAATGTCATTGACGAGACTCTAGTATCCCTTGTTGCCGCACACCAGCAACACCTGATTGGGACAAATAGCGCAAAGGAGACGCGCTAGATTGATATCAATCTCTCGCCTGCTATGCGATATTGTCAGTCCGGGTGATAGCCTCCGGTATGGAGATAACCCCCCGCGTTACAGGGGAATAACATCCAGTGAGGATGCCAGGCCGGTTGTGGTCTGGAACTGCGTCCGTCGGTGCAATCTGAAATGTATCCATTGCTATGCCAATGCGAATGATGACACTTCTTCACCGGAAATGAACACCGCTGCCGGAGAAATGTTCATAAGAGACCTCGCTGATTTTGGCGTGCCGGTAATCCTGTTTTCCGGAGGCGAGCCTCTACTCAGAAATGACCTTTTCTACCTGGCAGCATTTGCTCGTAACTCCGGGATAAGAACCGCGCTTTCCACCAATGGCACATTGATTGACGAGGAAACCGCCGAGAAGCTGAGCCATAGCGGCTTTGCCGAAGTAGGGATAAGCTTAGACGGCATCGGTTCGAATAACGACCGTTTTCGAGGCCAGAAGGGAGCCTTTGAAAAGGCTATGACTGGTATCAGACAATGCGTTTCACGCGGTTTAAGGGTCTCGCTGCGTCTAACCCTGACACGTTTCAACTATGAGGAAGTCCCGGCTATATTCCGCCTCGTAGAAGATGAAGGCATCGACCGCGTCTGTTTCTATCATCTTGCTTACAGCGGGCGTGGAGATAATCTGAGATCTCATGATCTTAATCATGCCGAGACCAGAAGCATAGTGGATGTTATTTGTCAACACACCCTGGACCTGCACTCACGCGGAAAGACGAAAGAGATTCTCATGGTAGGCAACCACGCCGATGGCGTTTATCTTTACCTGAAGTTAAAAAAATCCGACCCCGAACGTGCACAGAACATATTCGACTTGCTCAGAAAGAACGGTGGCAACAATTCCGGTATCAAGATCGGGGCCGTCGATAACCTCGGTAATGTCCATCCCGACCAGTTCTGGTGGCACCATACCCTGGGTAATGTCAGGCAGAGAAAATTTGGAGAAATCTGGCTGGATACTTCAGAGCCTTTGCTGCGCGGACTCAAGGACCGCAAGCCCTTGCTTAAAGGGCGCTGTGGCCAGTGTCAGTACCTTGACCTCTGCAATGGCAATCTGAGGGTGCGCGCTGAGGCAGTATTCGGTGATGTCTGGGCTGAAGACCCGGCATGTTATTTGACTGATGAGGAGATTGGCATCAGCACATGCTAACAGAGATGAACACCGCGCAGAGAGAGTTGCTAACGCCCAAGCTGCAATTAGTAGCCTGGGAAATCACCCGTAGCTGTAACCTGTTCTGTGCCCATTGCCGTGGATCATCCTCTTCTGCTTCATACAGTGGTGAACTCACTACTGGCGAATGCTTCCGCCTCGTCGACCAGATTCTGGAAGTTGGCCATCCTATTATCATTTTAACCGGTGGTGAGCCGCTGGTTCGCTCGGATGTCCTGCAAATCGCCAAATACGCAGTGAGCAAAGGGCTGAGGGTGGTCATGGGAACAAACGGCACTCTCATTAATGAAGCAATGGCCTGGAAGCTGAAAGGGATTCCCGTATCGCGTCTCGGGATAAGCCTTGATTTTCCTTTGGCCGAGCTCCAGGACGAATTCCGGGGTCAAGCTGGCGCCTTTTCCGCTGCAATAGACGGCATTGCCAATGCTCGCAAGGCAGGTATCGAAGTTCAGATTAACAGCACCATCACCAAACTGAACGTGAACTATCTGGAAGAGCTTCTTGCCTTAGCACTCAAGGTAGGCGCTGTTGCCTTTCATCCTTTTATGCTGGTGCCCACCGGTAGGGGTAAGGGATTGGAATCGGTGGAACTGCCGCCAGAGAAGTACGAACAAACACTGCACTGGATATACGACAAGCAGATGGAGCTTGGAGATAGAATCCTCTTTAAGCCCACTGATGCTCCGCATTACCTGCGTGTGGTGAAACAGAGGCAGAAGCAAGGCCAGAGAAACGATTCAAAGCTGGCTCATGGCCATAATCCAGCCGACGTGATCACTCGCGGCTGCTTGGCAGGTATTGGTTTCTGCTTCGTCTCCTATCAGGGCAAGGTGAAAGGATGCGGCTATCTTGATGTGGAAGCTGGTAATATCAGGGAGGAAAGCTTTGGTCAGGTCTGGGCTAATTCACCTTTGTTCTCTAAGCTAAGGGACCTTTCCAATCTTAAGGGAAAATGCGGCGCTTGCGAATATAAAAGGATATGTGGCGGGTGTCGGGCCAGGGCCTACGAGGCCACCGGCGACTACCTTGAGGCCGAGCCCTATTGCATCTACGAACCAGCCAAAGTGAAAAGTCGTCACGGGATAGAAGACTAAGATGCTTTTAGATAATGTTGACCAGAAACTGCTTGGACTACTTCAAGCAAGCTTTCCACTAACGATGAAGCCTTATGCTGAACTCGGGGTAAGTCTGGGCGTTGCCGAAGACGAGGTTATTCGCCGGATTGAGCAAATGAAGATAAAAGGCCTGGTTCGCCAGATAAGCCCGGTAATTGACGCCAGATACCTCGACTACAAGACCACGCTGGTAGCGATGAGTGTAGGGGGGACTCATCTGGACCGAGCCGCCAAGCTCCTCACGGATCATCCGGGAGTCAGCCACGCCTATGAAAGAAAGCACCATTTCAACCTGTGGTTTACTCTGGCTGTACCTAACACGGTTGACACTGATTCTGAGTTACTTCAACTGGCAAATATGATTGAAGCTAAAGCTACTTTTGATTTGCCGACGATAAAGGCATTCAAGCTACGAGCCTATTTTAATTCAGACGAAGACGACCAGCCTGAAGTACCGACAGAGATACCTGATACTATTACTCACCAGGAAGTTCACCTCTCCTTGGTAGACAGGGAGGTAATTAACGAGTTACAGCAAGATTTGCCATTGATTTCCCTGCCTTTCGCCGGGATGTCAGCACGCTTGGGGATGGACGAGGAGAAATTACTGGAGCGGTGCCAGTCTCTAATGTCACGTGGAATTATACGGCGTTTTGGCGCATCGGTTAACCACAGGGGGGTTGGTTTCGCCGCCAATGCCATGACCTGTTGGGCAGCACCAACAGAAAAGGTGGGAGTTATCGCCGAAAAACTGGTGCCGCTGAGGCAGGTGAGCCATTGTTACGAAAGAAAGACAAACTCGCAATGGCATTACAACCTGTTTGCCATGATTCATGGTTATACCAATGAGCAGTGTCAGGGAATAGCCGATAGAGTGTCTGCTGAGACCGGCATTACGGACTATGTCTTACTCTTCAGCACTAGAGAATTTAAGAAAACAAGGGTCAAATATCAGGTATGAAAAAAAAAGACGACATTATTGCTTATTACCCGGTGTCCCTGAATATCTGGAGGCGGAAGTGCGTGGTAGTTGGTGGCGGAGAGATTGCCTTACGTAAAGTGAAAGTCCTGCTGGAGTATGGTGCCGATGTCGAGGTCATCAGCCCTGACCTCTGTCCGGAATTAGTACGGCTCGGCGAGAGCGGAGAAATAAGTGTTCATAATCACGCCTACGAGACGGGGAATCTAGCCGGTGCATTTCTAGCGATTGCCGCTACCGATGATGTCGAAACTAACCGTCAGGTAGTAGAGGAGGCTCGGAGAAAGGTAGTTCTGGTTAATGTGGTGGACGATGCTGTGAATTCCGATTTTATCGTCCCTTCTTACCTCCGCCGGGAAGGTCTTACTATTGCAGTCTCCACTTCTGGCCAAAGCCCGGCCCTGGCACGGAAAATCCGTACCAGACTGGACAAGGAAATTACTGACCAGTATGGTGATCTTGCCCATCTCATCGCAGAGGTTCGAGCTGAAATAAAGCGAGAAGGGATGAAGATTGAGAATAACCACTGGCAGGAAGCGCTGGATCTTGATTTGCTGCTTGAACTGCTGAAGAAGGGTGAAAAGGGAAAGGCTAAGGCTATCCTAGTCAGCAGATTGAAAGAAAGATAAAGTAACGTTTAAGGCAGATAAATTGTCATGCAGATTAATTTGGTAGGACTAAATCACCGCTCTGCGCCAGTCACGATTCGTGAGAAGGCGGCAATTAGAACGCAGAGGCTGCACGATTCCCTGAAATCTCTTCGTCCCTATATCATCTACGGCGTGATCCTGTCTACCTGCAACCGCACAGAAGTTTATACTGTTACCAGTGCCGACAGCCAGAGCACAACGGCGAGCCTTAATTTCTTACAGAAATTCCTGAATATCCCGCAGCAAACTTTGCATTTATATACTTATGTACTTGAGGGTAAAGCGGCGGTAGAGCATCTCTTCCATGTGACGTGCGGGCTCGACTCAATGATCATCGGCGAGTACGAGGTGCTAGGGCAGGTAAGGCAGGCATTAGAAGCTGCCGAGGAAACGGAGATGGTTAATTTGCCGCTGCGCTTTCTCTTCCAGAGTGCCATAAGAGCTGGGCGGAAGGTCCGTAAAGAAACCGCAATAAGCAAGAGTGCCCTTTCTGTGAGCTCGGTGGCGGTAGAACTCGCTGCCAGGGATATTGGTGACCTGGTAAACTGCAAAATGCTGGTCGTCGGTGCCGGGGAAGCAGGGAGACTGGCAGCCAGAGCTGCCAAAGAGAGAGGAGTGTCCCGGATTAGTGTGGTTAGCCGCACCCGAAAGAGAGCTTCAAAGCTTGCTGCGGAGTTAAGCGGGCTGCCGCTTAGCATAAATAGCCTTGCCGGAGAGTTGACCACCTGTGGTCTGGTGGTTTCCTGTGCTGACGCCCCTCATCGTGTGCTCGACGTTCCGGCTGTCGAGGCAGCGATGAGGCAGCGTCCCGAAGCTCCTCTGGTGATAATCGACATTGCTGTGCCCCGTAACGTAACACCAGCAGTGGCACAAATAGACAACGTTTCCCTTTACAATATTGACGACCTTACCAATATTGCCGAACAGAACCGCAAGCAACGAGAAGGAGAGATTGAGAAAGTCGGTGATATTATAGAGGCTGAAGTAAATAAGTTCTTCGCTTGGTGGCAAGACATCGAGGTCAGGCTGGTGGTGGCTTCCCTGGTGAAGAAAGCCGAAGAAATACGCATTTCCTATCTAAACCGCACTCTGAAGAAACTCCCGCCGCTGACTGAAGAGGAGCAGTACAGCTTGGAAATGATGACCAGGGCAATCGTCGCCAAGATATTGAAGGATCCCATACATAGTCTTAAAGCCAACGGACGCCATAATCCCGGCTACTCTGAAATGGTGACTGATCTCTTTCAATTGGATGTGTGAAAATGCAAATGAGAAGAGAGATTGTCGTTGGTACAAGGGGCAGCAAGCTGGCTTTGATTCAGGCTGAATCGGTGGTGACCGAAATCAGAGGATTAGCTCCTCATCTTAAGGTTGTTATTAGCAAAATAGTGACTAGAGGGGACCGTGACCGCCATATCCAGCTTGATCACATGGAAGGTATTGGAGTATTCGTTAAGGAATTGGAAGAAACCCTGCTCAGTGGGCGGATTGACGTGGCGGTGCACAGCCTCAAGGATATGCCGACTCAAATTCCTCAGGGGTTATGCCTGGCTGCGGTAGCCGAGAGGCTCGACCCCAGGGATGTGCTCATCTCAGGAGAGCAAAAGCTGGCTGAGCTTGCCTCTGGCTCCAGGATAGGCACTGGTAGTCTGCGGCGGGCTGTCCAGCTTAGCGTTTGCCGTCCTGACCTGGAGGTATGCAGCATCCGCGGTAATGTCAATACCCGTCTGCGCAAGGTTGCTGAAGGCGAGTTCGCCGGCGTCATACTGGCAGCAGCAGCCATGCAGCGCCTTGGCTGGGAGAACAAAATAAGCGAATACCTGCCGCTTGAACATTTTTTACCATCTGTCGGGCAGGGAGCACTGGCTATTGAAGCACGTTCGGATGACCAGGAAGTCGCCGAATTGCTCGCTCCGCTAAATCATATGCCAACATGGCAGAGTATCACTGCCGAGCGTGCCTTCTTGGAGGCTTTGGGCGGAGGCTGCCGGGCACCAATTGCGGCTTTGGGGACAGTGAAAAACGGCACATTGCAACTTGGAGGAATGGTTGCTGACGTGGGGACAAGAAAGATAATCCGCGCATCAGCCAAGGATAGCACCCTGTCGGCTCAGGAGCTCGGAGCCCGCCTGGCACAAAAACTCCTGGCGATGGGCGCTGATGAATTTATTGCTGGCGGAAAAGGGACAGAATGAAAGCAGGGAAAGTCTATATGGTTGGAGCAGGGCCAGGTGACCCGGGCCTGATTACGGTAAAAGGTCTTGAGTGTCTCAGGAAAGCGGACGTAATCATTTATGATCGCCTGCTTGACGACCGGTTGCTTGACTCAGCTGCCCCTGCTGCGGAGAGGATATACGTGGGCAAGGCAGCGGGAGAGCACACCAGACCGCAGGCTGAGATAAACCAGCTTCTGGTAACCAAAACAAAAGAAGGCAAGACGGTGGTTCGACTCAAGGGGGGAGATCCGTTTGTCCTAGGGCGAGGAGGTGAGGAGACTGAGGTTCTGGCGCAGAACTCCATTCCATTTGAGGTCGTGTCGGGAATAACCTCAGCGATAGCAGTACCTGCTTACGCCGGAATCCCGGTCACTCACCGAGGTCTGGCATCTTCCTTTGCTGTCATCACCGGTCATGAAGACCCGGACAAAGAGGAATCCAGCATCAACTGGGAGAAACTGGCTACCGGGGTAGATACTCTAATCTTCCTTATGGGCATGAAAAGTCTTCCGGGAATAGTCTCCAAGTTGATTGAATTTGGCCGGCCACCAGATACGTCGGTAGCTGTTATTAAGGAAGGCACCAGGCCTGAGCAAAAAACGGTGGTCGGCAGCCTCATGGATATCGTGGCTAAGGTGAAAGACAGCCACCTCACTCCACCAACAATTATCATCGTGGGAGAGGTGGTCAGGCTTAGAGATAAGTTGCGCTGGTTTGACAACCGTCCGCTATCTGTCAAGCGCATACTGGTCACCCGGGCGCGGCACCAAGCAAGTGCCTTAAGTCGACTGCTCGCCGAGCGTGGCGCCGAGCCGATTGAGCTACCATCAATTGACATACAGCCAATAGTTGACAGTACGGAACTGGACCAGGCTATTTCAAACCTCAAAGGCTACCACTGGATAATCTTTACCAGCGCTAACGGTGTCGTCTCTTTTTGGCAAAGGCTGAATAACTTAAAGCTGGATAGCCGCGCCCTGTGCGGACGGCAGATTGGTGCCATCGGGCCAGCAACGGCTGCAGCTTTAGCATCCAGAGGCGTAACTCCCGACTACGTTCCAGAAATCTACACCGCCGAAGGAATTCTCGCTGGTCTTGGGCATCTGGATATTGCCGGACAGCGCTTCCTTCTGCCCCGGGCTGAAATGGCGGATAAAGATCTGGTTCAGGGAATCCGCAAGCTTGGTGCCGAAGTACACGAAGTAACTGCTTATCACACGCTTCCGGCGAGCGAATCTATCGCTGAAGCCAAGCGAATGCTAATTTCAGGGAAAATCGATGTCATCACCTTCACCAGTTCGTCAACGGTTACTAATCTGGTAGCTGCGTTCCAGGGTGAACCGTTGCCAATAAACCAGGCGAAAATCGCCTGCATCGGGCCCAAAACGGCTGAGGCTGCATCCAAGGCTGGGCTTAAGGTAGATATCCTGGCCAGCGAACAAACTATATCGGGTCTGGTGGAAGCGATAGAAAAGTACTTTAGGGAGGTGACGTAAATGGTTACCTTTCCTCAATTGCGTCTGCGCCGCCTGCGTCGAACGGAGACATTGAGGGCTTTAGTTCGGGAGAACCAGGTTGATGTCGGTGACCTTATTTATCCTATGTTTGTTGTCGAGGGCACGGAGATAAAGCAAGAGATATCTTCAATGCCGGGCATCCTTCGTTACTCACCAGACCAACTACAGACAGAAGTCGAAGAGGTAGCTGGACTTAAAATTCCTGCCATTTTGCTGTTCGGCATACCGCAACACAAGGACGAAACCGGCTCCTCCGCCTATCAGCCGGATGGGGTCGTGCAAAAGGCGATACGAGCCATAAAGGGTACGGTGCCTGAGCTTCTGGTGATAACTGATGTCTGTCTCTGCGAATACACCAGTCACGGTCATTGTGGAGTAGTGACCAATGCCGCCGTTGATAATGACCGGACATTGCCGTTACTGGCAAAAATGGCACTATCTCACATTGAGGCCGGCGCTGATATTGTCGCTCCTTCAGACATGATGGATGGCCGGGTGAAGGCAATCAGGGAGGCTCTCGACGGCAAGGGCTACGAGCATATACCCATTCTTTCTTATGCTGCCAAGTACGCTTCAGCTTTCTACGGACCGTTCCGAGAGGCGGCAGAATCAACTCCCCAGTTTGGCGACCGCCGTTCCTACCAGATGGATCCGCCAAACGTGCGGGAGGCTCTGCGGGAGGTGGAACAGGACATTGCCGAGGGTGCCGATATTATCATGGTTAAGCCCGCTTTAGCTTACCTGGACGTGATACGGGAGGTGCGCGACACCTTTAACTGTCCCCTGGCTGCCTATAATGTCAGCGGTGAGTATGCCATGGTGAAAGCCGCCAGCCAGCAGGGCTGGCTGGACGAGCGGCAGGTAGTACTGGAGATCCTGACTGCTATTAAGAGAGCCGGGGCTGACATTATTCTGACCTACCATGCCAGGGACGTCGCACGCTGGTTGCAAGCGGCATAAAGGGGCACTCGTGAAATTTGAACATTCCCAGGAACTCTTTCAAGAGGCACAGCAATATCTGCCGGGTGGAGTGGATAGCCCAGTACGTGCTTTTAAAGCCGTTGGAGGAACACCTCCTTTCATCGTCAAAGGGCAAGGCTCCAGAATATATGATGCAGATGGTAACGAGTATATTGATTACGTATGCTCGTGGGGGCCTCTCATACTGGGGCATGCCCACCCGCAGGTAATTAAGGCGGTAAAACGGGTGGCAGAGGGAGGCACCAGCTTTGGTGCATCGACCGAACTCGAGGTCACTCTGGCCAAAATGATCTGCTCTGCCATACCCTCTATCGAAATGATACGGTTTGTCAATTCAGGCACGGAGGCTGCGATGTCAGCCCTGCGACTGGCGAGGGCATTCACACGTCGAGATAAGATTGTGAAATTTGCCGGCGGCTATCATGGTCATGCCGATGGGCTGCTGGTCAAAGCTGGCTCGGGACTGGCGACTCTGAGCCTGCCCAACTCTCCGGGTGTGCCGAGCAGCTATGCCCAGAATACTCTGGTAGCACCATATAATGATATCGGTGCAGTAGAGCAAATATTCCAACGTCACCCCGAGGAGATTGCCGCCGTAATCGTCGAGCCGGTAGCTGCAAACATGGGTGTAGTACCACCTCAACCCAACTTTTTAGAAAGTCTGCGTAGTCTAGCCAGTCAGTTCGGTGCTCTCCTTGTTTTCGATGAAGTCATCACTGGCTTTCGAGTTGCCTACGGCGGGGCACAAGAGCTTTATAGAATTATCCCTGACTTGACCTGCCTTGGGAAGATTATCGGTGGAGGCTTACCGGTCGGTGCTTACGGAGGGAAACGAGAAATCATGGAAATGCTGGCACCGGTTGGGCCGGTCTATCAAGCAGGGACACTCTCCGGGAACCCTTTGGTGATGACAGCAGGCATAGAGACTCTTAAAATCTTAAGCCAGTCCGGTGTCTATGAGCGATTGGAGAATGCTACCTCCCGCTTAGAAGAAGGCATTGCTAAGGTGATCCCTTCATTAAAGCTAAATTTAACCGTTTCCCGTTTTGCCTCTTTGCTGACCTTGTTTTTTACTAAGAACCCTGTACTTGATTACGAATCAGTTTCACAGGCAGACACGGTGCTTTTCGGCAGATTCTTTCAGCAACTACTAGCGAAGGGAATATACTGGCCGCCATCCCAGTTTGAGGCAGCTTTTGTTTCTTTAGCTCATAGCAAAGAGGATATCGAGACGGCAGTTGGTAAAATTTCTGAAGCACTGAGCCGCGTTGAACGCTAATCGATTGAAGACCTCGCATGAGCGACTGAGGAGTTGAGGGGTACTATAGATAGCTTAATAAGAATAATCAACGTAGGCCACAGAAATACAGAGTGTCGCCGATTTCACAAACACTCAGAATGTTTAACCCCTCGTCAAAAGTGCTGTTCTAGGCCGACGCATTAGGTAACATTCCTCGCTTTTGTTAAACGACGTCCCAGTTCTGATTGCACAAAATAGCGATTTGTGCAGCGTGGAGAAATCAGTGAGAAGTGGTTCCAGTAAGGCACATTTTTAGCACAAAAGACAAGCTGGAAGAAGGCTCTCCATTCTATTAGCATAGTAGCATTTTGATTTCATTGGCGCAATCCTTGCTCCAACTTGAGTGTCAATGGCGGAACATGAGTCTAGGATTCCGAAGACCGCTACATTGACTAAAAACATCACCTAAGGGTAATAATCGCCACGACGTCCTCCTGTGTGCTTCATCCTCACCATTCACAACTATGTCATGGATACTTTAAGTAGCTGAGCTGCCTTTGTCAAGGGCTTTGAGTCTACCTGACCCTTGTTGATATACTTATATGCGATGCCACAACGTTAAATCTAAGACACATAAAGAAGATACTGGGCTAGAATACCCAGCTGTCTCCGAGGAAAAGGGGTAACTCTGCAGCACAAATGGGTCCGACCTCTATATCCCATTCGGTGGCTTCCCTGAATCGCTCAGCTAACGGCGCGGTAAGTCCAGGCACAATTATGCGACGATGGCTGAGTCTTACTTCCAGTCCGCTTCTAGTAAGTGCCTGCTTCAAGCGTTCTGGCTTGAATTCCCCAAAAACCATTGCCATATCAACGGTGTTGCCCAGACAATCGACCAATAGAAGGTAGGCTGGGGTTACTCCCTGAGCCCAAACGGTAGTCAGCACTTCAAACGTGAGGCTATTGTTAGCAGTTGCAAGAACTAGCGAGTTCTCGTCGGGTTCGTTCATCGATATCAAGTCCGGCTGGATGGGCTGGGGGACAGTTACTGCGGGAATGGAGGGGAGGTATTCTTTCGCCTTGAGCGCTATCTTCAAGGCTTGCCGCTGCGGGGGGCCAAACAGTGGGCAATCGTCGAGGCACGTTTTTACGTCTCCTGCTTGACAGTGCTCATGACTCGCATTCGGTACGTTTCTGGGGCAGTAGCGCTGCACATCGATCTGATCGAGATAGAGATTAGCTTCAAGTGGAATCACTGTGCTCAGCTCCCTTCGTGTTGTGTTGAAAGTATATCTTAGAGTCTCACCCTTCCCCACTTGATTAGGCGGTCGACGACAATCCCGGCTCCGAAGGCGATTCCCATATTTGTCGTGGCAAGCCCAATTCCAGCGATCAGGCAGACCACGAATAGATCCTCTTTCTGCTTCACATCTCGTACCAAAATGGCAAGCTCAAGTCCGGCAAATAGCAATAAAACGCCCAACACGGCATTGGGGATGGAGGAAAGGATGGAAACTCCCCCCATGCCGAAGGCAAGGGCAATGGTCCCGAGAATGAGGCCAATCATGATATTGGAACCTCCGGTCCGGGCACCGAACCTGTAGTGTGCGGCAAGCCCACCAGCTCCGTGGCACATTGGCATCCCGGCCAGGAGCCCCGCTGGGATGTTGGCAAGGCCCATGCTGGCGGCAAGGCTTCGATGTGTGGCCTTTCGGCTCTCCTCTCCTTTCCCGAAGAGGCTCCTGGCCGTATCGGCAGTGCCGATGATGGCATTGCCGATGGTGAGCGGAATCTGAGGAATGACCAGCAACATCAGAGCGGTGGCGTAATCATTCAAGCCTGGAACGAACAAATCCATGCGGGTGGGCCCGAAATTCCATTCCGTGTTGCTAAATGCCCCGTAAGCTGTGCCAACGATTATACCTGCTCCGACGATGACCAGCGCTGCGGGAAAACGCTTGCTAGTGAGCAGAAGTAGGACAAGCACTATACCCGCAAGTCCGACGATCAGATTGACCGGGACAGAGCCGATCAGAACTTCATTCCCTGAACTTTGGATGAAGAGCTCTTGGTTCTTGATGAAGGTGATTCCCTTGGTGATGAGAACGAATCCCAACCCCAGTTGTATGCCTCTGACGATTGGCTTGGTAAAAAGCCTGGAAACTTGGTCGATCAAGCCGGTGACAGCCAAGAGCAGTAGAAAAGCACCGAACAGTATCCCGGTGGCTGACATGACTTCGGGGGTGACTTTGTCTGGCGACACTATGGCAATGGCAGCGACTACTTTAAGGGGCTGGACCGGTATCGGAAGCCTGTAGTACAAGCCAGACGCGAGATAGAAAAGGCCCACCATTAGGAAGACCGATGTGAAGCTGAGGCCGTTTATTGTTATAAGGGCGATTGATAGGGGAATGAGCGTTCCAAAATCCCCAATCGATCCTGCCAGCTCTCTCAGATTGAATTCGAAGCTCTTGATGTGCATTGATCTCTTCTGATAAAGACTCTCACGGGATTCATTATAGCTAGTTTTCGTCGGAACGGAAGAGTGACCTGCCCTCCCCCCAAAATCAGTCCAGGTCAAAAAGCCTGCTTTCTTGCTTTGTCATACGGCGGGAGATCGATTCACTGAGGGACGAGATCAACGAGCGGCGGCGTGACTGAGACGCCACGATACGATGGGCTACCTTGACACTAGTTACCCCGGAAGCTACAATATAAAATGAATGGTTTGTTGGTGTGTATTGAGCTTGTCTCATAAACTCGTTCTCCGAAGCTGGCCCCAACACCGCTCCAGCTTCAGCCGAGGGGTTTATGGGACAGGCTCTATTATGTATAACAAATATAAATTGAGAGGGAAGTTGTAGATGGATGGCATAATATTCCTTTTATTGCTGGTCTGGGCATCCTACCTCTATATAGCCGGTATGTACACATACAGGTCCATTAAATATGCCCTGATGCCAGTACACCTGCGATGGGAGCTATATCCTGTTCCCCATGAAGGGGGCAGCAAATATGGCGGTTCCTATCTTGAAGAGCCGGAGTGGTGGACGAAACCGCGTAAGAAGAACATTTTCAAGGACATCCTCTATATAGTAAAGGACTATCTTACATTCTTCCAGTATTTCCAACTGAACAGGGCATACTGGGTGGTACTGTATATGTGGCATGTCGGGTTCTATCTTATAGTTGCGTTTCACGGTCTGGTTGCTGTCGGCGCGCTCGCAACGATCGGAGGAGCCGAGATAACATCTGATTCCTCAAACGGTGGTGTGCTGTTTCTATACTACCTTACAATTGTTACCGGAGTCGCAGGCTTCAGCCTGGGTTGTCTGGGCAGTGTCGGTGTATTTATCAGAAGGTTAACGGACCGAGACCTCAACGCTTTCGCGTCCTCCAAGAACTTCTTCAGCTATGTATTCTACTTCTGCGTTTTCCTTAGCGGCTTTATAGCATGGGCCGCATTTGATACAAGTTTTACTGTTTATCGAGAGTTCTATCATGCGATATTCACTATCGATATGGCTGTGAATGTTGACGCAGCGCTGGTCAGCCACGCGGTTTTATTCGCGATGTTCTTGATCTACATGCCATCCACACAGGCAATGCACTATGCAACCAAGTTCTTCGCCTACTTTGCCGTACGCTGGAATGACAGTCCGAATACCAGGGGAAGCAAGGTTGAGGCGAAATTACAGGAATTGCTCAAGCAACCGGTCACCTGGTCGGCACCTCATTTACAGACCGGGAAGGACTGGGTTGAGATCTGTACCAACGTAGTGGACCCGAAGGAGGCTGAATAATGGCAGCGAAGCATCTTAAAGTTGCGGATATTAGTAAGCCTTCCGAACAACTGGCCGTTATCAACACGAGGGACTTACTTGTTCTTCCCTATCCCTACAATGAAGATGACCCACCTCTGATTAAGTCACTGACTGACGACCAGAAGAGCAGGTATGAGTACTCGCTCGATGGCATCAGCGCCGTCGGTTTACTCAAGCCCGGGAGCAAGGAGGAGGAGGAAAGACGAGTTAAGGCCTTTCTCGAAGGCCTTAAGAAATTACTATCTCCAGAGAATAACTGGACCTTCTTGCAACCTCTTACGCTCTCGTTGAAGTACTGCGCAAAGTGCCAGACCTGCAACGATGCCTGTCCGATTTATACAGCCAGTGGTAAGCAGGACATATATCGGCCTACGTATCGATCGGAAGTGCTGCGAAAGATCATCCACAAGTACCTGGATGGAGAAGGGCTTTTCGACCGTATAAGCAGCGACGGCTTCGAACTCAACTGGACTACTCTGGCGAGGTTGCTCGAGTCGTCCTACAGGTGCACATTGTGCCGCAGGTGCGCGCAGACCTGCCCCATGGGTGTGGATAACGGTCTCATCAGCCACGAGATCAGAAAGGTATTCAGCGAGGAGCTCGGCCTTGCAGCCAAGGAACTGCATGAGATGGGCAGCGTTCAGCACTTGAGGGTCGGTTCAAGCACCGGCATGACTCCCGCTGCACTCACGGATATCGTTGAGTTCATGGAGGAGGAAATCGAGGAGAAACTGGGCAGGAAGATAAAGATACCTGTCGATAAAGAGGGAGCGGATATACTGCTCCTGCACAATGCAGGTGAGTATCTCTCCTGGCCGGAGAATCCCGCGGCATTTGCTATTATCTTCGATGCTGCAGGGGTAAACTACACTTTGTCAAGTGACCTGGTAGCATACGACGCTGTCAACTACGGTGTATGGTATGATGACTTTCAACTGGCGAGGGTAGTCCTAAAACAGGCTCAAACTGCAAAGGAACTGGGGGTAAAGAAAATAGTCGTCGGGGAGTGCGGTCACGCTCATAAGGTGATGGTTGTAATCTCCGATAGAATACTCACCGGCGATATGAACATCCCCCGGGAGAGCTGTTTCCCCATACTGGAGGATATAGTGATGAGCGGCAAACTCAAGCTCGACCCGGGCAGGAATAATTTCCCGGTTACCCTGCATGACCCGTGCAATACAGTCAGGTTGATGGGCATTGTAGAACCCCAGAGAAGAATCCTGAGAAAAATATGCCCGCAGTTCAGGGAAATGACCCCCCACGGGGTGCATAACTACTGCTGCGGCGGCGGCAGCGGGTTCGCGATCATGTCTCCCATGAACTTCCCCGACTGGAAAATGGCGATATCGGGTAGGATGAAGGTGAAACAGGTCGTTGAAGCCTTCCAGGACCAGATCAGCCCCGATATCAAGAAGATGCTTTGCGCTCCCTGTTCCAACTGTAAAGGGCAGCTTAGAGACGTGTTCAATTACTACGACACCGGAGGCAGATGCGGCATCGGCTACACCGGCCTCGTAGAATTCATAGTGAACGCTATGGAGGACATGAAGCAGCCTTACATTGATCTTGAAGAAATGGTCTAAGGAAAAATCAGGCCTTTCATTACGGTCGTAATATATTGAGGCCCTGGTCGGCGCTCCGCAACGGTGCAGCTTTTTTTTGCGGGATGACGACCGGGGCCTCTTTACGTGCGGCGTTTTTCTTGCAGCGCTCCTGCCTGTAATTAATCCCTTTAATATTTTGACAAAAAGCACCTTATTGACCCAAAATCATAATAACCCGGGAGTTTTCATAAACAGACCGCCTCCCAGGTACCTTGCACCGGAGACCCCCTTTTCCATGAGTATTCTCACGGATTCTGCGGAGCGAATTCCTTTTGCACATACAATAATTACAGGTCTGTCTCCCGGTATTTCCTCCCATTTTTCCCTTAACTCTCCAAACGGGATATTCTGAGCATTGTTCTCAGCCAGGGGGGTAGCCACCACTTCATCGGATTGCCTTACATCCACGATCGTCAGACCGTCCAACCCTATGTCCGGAGATACGGATTCAACTCCTTCGAGTACGGCATTCCTGGCTGCACAGCCCAGTGAATACAGCGGGTCAACGGCCGGAGCGAATGGCGGCGCATAGGCGAACTCCATACTTAGCAGATCCTCAAGACGCCCTTCATTTTTAAGAAGCGCTGCAAACACATCCACCCGCTTGACCACCTCGCCCTTGCCATAGCCCTGCAAACCGAGTAGGCGCTGCGTCCCCCGGTCAAAGACCAGTTTCATGTAAATATTTTCCGCCTCGGGATAGTAATCCGCTTTATCCGTAAACGTACCCCAGGCGCAGGCCACATCGAAACCGGCATCGCGGGCCGAGCCTTCGGTGAGGCCGGTGGCAGCCACGTTCATGTCGAATATCTTCACGGCCGCGCTTCCCACCACAGGGCCAAATCGTTCATCGCCTCCTCCGAGGTTGGACCCGACGACACGGCCCTGGCGGTTGGCAAGGGAGCCGAGGGGGAGCTGCACTGGGTTGTCCGTAAGCAGGTGTTTCACCTCGACGCAGTCGCCAGCGGCAAAGATGTTGCGATCGTTGGTGGCCATTCTGTCATCTACCACAATCCCGCCACCCTTGCCCACGGCAAGGCCGCAATCCGCAGCCAGCTCACTGTTGGGCCTCACGCCCACGGCGATCACCGCGCAGTCCACCTCGAAGTCCCCATATGGTGTCTTAATGGTGACTGACTCCTCCGATTCAACCATCCCTTCCAGAGGGCAATTCGTGTGGACTTCTACGCCCTCGGTCTTCAGGTAGGCTTCCACTGCTGAAGCCATCTCCGGGTCGAGCATGTTAGGCAGTATGCTAGAGGCCATATCGATGAGAACCACTTTCGCGCCCCAAAGGGCACCAAAGGCTTCGGCCAGTTCACAACCGATGAACCCGCCTCCTACGATTGCCACCTTTCCGATCTCTCCCCTCTGCAGGGATTTCCTCAGATTGATGGCGTCATGCAAGGTCTTGAAGGTGGTGATGCGCTTGCTCACTTTGGGAACCCCGGGCACTATGGCAGGGCTTGCCCCGGTGGCCAGGACCAGCTTGTCGTAAGAATGCTCCGAAGCTTCACCGGTCTCTTCTGAGCGGCAGAAGACCTTGCGGGCGCTCCTGTCGATCCTCTCGACTCTGGTCTCGGTGATGACCTCTATGTCTTTGGCTGACCGGAAGTACGCCGGATCGCGGATGAGTCCGTGGGGCGTCTCCCTGAGCTTGTCTGCGCTGTGGATGTCTCCGGAAACGAAGTAAGGCATGCCGCAGGCGGCGTACGAGATAAATCTATCCTGGTCGATTACGAGGACTTCCGCAGAGGGCAGGCGCCTCCGTGCCCGCGCTGCAGCCCGAAGTCCAGCGGCGGATGCGCCCACCACGATGATCCGCATACATTGGTTTCCGCTCATTCCGGTCCTCCTTGAAGATGAAAGCTATCTCGAAATTCATGCCTTAATTATAGCAGAGATCCCTAAATACTTAACGAAGTTGCGCAATTTTTCACAAACACCTTGATTTCTATCGGCGAGGTCGTTAAAATTACTAACAGTGAGTGATGGTGGCATGAAAGAACCCGTTCCAGATGTGGTTATCCAGCGTTTGCCGATGTATGCCCATATCTTAACAGCCCTAAGAAAGGTGGGGGTTGAGTTCATCGGCTCTAGGGAATTAGGTGCTATGTTGAAGACCACACCTGCCCAAATCAGGAAGGACCTGAGCTACTTTGGTAAGTTTGGTAAGCAGGGTAT
>SDBU01003795.1_pt1 | contig 19027 bp, 34 predicted proteins | sample 2277071 | NCBI WGS metagenome assembly SDBU01 (sample SAMN10397929, study PRJNA504765) | marine sediment metagenome | isolation source: marine sediment core GS08_GC12, 126 cmbsf | place: Arctic Ocean: Gakkel Ridge, Loki's castle | collected 2008 | reverse complement strand
TATTAATTATCTATATTAATATCCCTCTCCTGTTGCTTTCATCATTAATTCCTGTTCTGTTTCAATCTGTACAACTATATAATAATCATCGAAAATACCAAAGCCATAATGCCTTGTAGCCGCTTTCTTTGCCAGGTCATGAGTATGATAGCCATCATAGCCAATATCTATTTCATCAAGCTTTGGCGGATCAACCCATTCAATAAGCCCGATTGCCGATGTAATAGTCGCGGATGCTATATTCAGCACGTACTCAGGCGCATACGCATTATAAGAATTTCTGAATGCCCCTTTTAAGGTTACCTCGATGGCGCCCTGTGCCACAGCTGCGACATAAAATATATTCATCTGGGTTTTCTGCTCGAAGCGTTGCGTTGAGTCCAGTACGGATAACGCATCGGTATTGAAAACAGTATCCCACTGTGCGATAAAGGCACATGTATCAGTCGCCCATGTATTCAGCCAGAAGCTTTGAGCAACCATATTCATTCGAGGGAATCCGTGATCGGAATTCCTGCTCAATGCCGGTATTGTAAACACGGCAATAACCAATATTAACAGCCCATAAGATATTATTCTTCTCCTGTCCATCACTTCCCGCCTTCCGTTATGTTATTTTCCCTCTAATACTGCTTTATGAATTTGTAATATTTCATCAAATTCTACCACGGTATTATATTCTAACCATTCTGATATTAAAATCTTATAATAAGATAGGCGTTGAATTGGCGTGAGTTCCTCCCAACAAATTTGGCATAGCGGGAAACAACCCTTGTTTTCGCAATAATATGTAACATGATATTTTGCCTTGAATAATCCGCCCCATTTCGTTTTACATCTTTGACATCCAGAATATCCAGATGATGTTATGCTTGAAATCCACGATTTTAGCCTGCGGATAATCTCTATTTTTTTATTCATTATGGTATCCTGAAAATCTGTGCCGGATAAATCAAATCCGGGTTTTTTATCTGGTCACGGTTTGCCTGAAATATCAATGGCCATCGCCATGGGTCATTATAAACGCTCGGTTTCTTTGCGATATTCCACAGGCAATCGCCTTTGATTACCGTATAGCTTCGTATCCGTTTAATTCTCTCGTACCGCTCCGCTTTTAACCGCTCAAGCTCCTGCCCCTGTTGCCCGATAATTGCCCGCAGATTCATCAACTGATTGCGGGCTTCACACTCACGGTCAAAGCTGTCAATCAATTCGTTTCGTTGATTCCCGATTACAATTTCCTTATAGGCATTATCGTTTTCAAGCTCACGGTTATACTGTTCGGCTTCGGTATAGTCAGCCTGGAATTGTGCGAGGCGTTCATTGTATGAACAGCCCGCAAGGAATGTGATACAAATCACAATTAGAAATATGCTTGCTGATTTCATTAGAATTGTCCCCTTTTTATAATTATTGATTCGCTTCATCAAAGGCATAGGGTTTCATGGCGTTGCCTTCGCTTTCTTCGGTTGTTTCTCTTCCTGATCCCCATAGAAAAACCGCATGGCAAGATGTTTCGGGTCGTCCTCAACATGGAGATAATTCTTGTTTAAATCAAATATCATGAACCCGGCTGCGTAGCATCCCTCGATTACCTTGAATCTCGTCACTGGGTCGCCAATCTCCACCTGTATATGCACCGCTCTGCCGTTAGGGTGTGCATCGTCAGCTTTGACTACTCCGGCGCTTACAAGGGCTTTATGCTGATTCTCACAATGGAAGGCATCAGTAATCCCAAATGGGATGCCGGCATACTTCTGCGCTTTTTCAAGCCTCTCGCCTGTTTCTGGGTGAATCCCGCCTTCGCCACAGCATTTACAGGCGAATAAACTTGCCGGGAATTTGTCACTTCGGTAATTCATTTAGTCTCCTCTTCAAATACGGTAAAGCAACCGGTTTTATTTACATAGCAGGCTTTGCAATCTAATTTTAAATGGGCTTTAACTTTCCCTTTACTCTTAATATGGTCGTCATAATAACTACCGCCACAGCCTGACCTTACATATATCTTATCGTAAACGACTTTGTATATATCAATTGCCCCAATTTTGTAATTAGGGAGTGAATAAAGCCTCACTTTTTCTGAATAAGTCAAGCATTCTTCAATATTTTCCACTGTTAAAAGAACTCTGCTATCGTTTGATAATTCATTACATTTTCCCCATAACACGGAATTTCGAGTGACTCCAGTTTGTATTATCCCCTTTTTATCCAATATTTGTATTACATCAAAATATTTATCTGTTAAGAATGAAGGGCAATCACCAGATGCAAACCATGTAAATATGTTACAGTCAGCTTTCTTTAATTCCCGTAATATCTGCCTTGAGATTTTATCTGCTGTATTGTCTAAGAAAAAAGAATATGCCATTCTTTTCTTTTCAAATCCAATCTTTGTACCGCTTCCTGGATGATGAGCACAACATTTTTCCAAGCACTGTGATGTAGCAAACGCACAAGTACCTCCATTTTCTAATTTGCCAACCGGAAAAAACAATCCCATTACATTCGCAAACGGATATAATATTTGTCTTTTAATAGCCGTTTCACTTTGATGCTTCATCAGTTATCCCTTTCATGTTTCCTTTTGCAACTATCTGTTCAAATAGTGAATAAAGTTCTTTCTGGCTTTTTATCTCGGTGTCTATATACCATTCTATATCTTTATAATATCTCCATTGTGGAATAGTGCCGCCGAGTTTTATACACTCGTTCTGTAATAGCTCGACATTAAGCAGGAGGTCATTATTTATTCTCTCAAGCTTGTTTATCTTGTTGGTTCTACGAGCAATAAAAATCGTTGTCAGAATAAAGCAGATAATGAAATTTATTATCATGAATTTTAAGTTTTTATTCATGCTTTCCTCTTCAGATAAGCCCGATAAACCACGTATATGCCAAGCCCGATATTGCCTAATATAAAGCCCCTATACAGATATGAGCGATTAATATTAAGACTGGGTTCATTCTTCTGTACCAAAATCCTTAATACATTCTTCGCATCTGTCAATGTTACAATACATATCTTCTGTCTTTTCATCAGTACGTTCGGCCAAGAACTTGTATCCGTATTCTTTACATTTATAAATTACAAGCCGTTCCCCTTCTGTTCTGTTACAATCGCCACACAGACTATTACATTGAGTTGGATTTTCCCCATTAACATATATTGCCCGAGGCACTTCAAAGACTTTATAAATGTATTTTGGCTCCATCAAATTTCCTCTCCTACAAGTATCGGTACTTTAGTGCATCTGCAATTTGCCCGTTCTTCTACCGGCAGGTTCGTATCTCCAGGATACCGTGCCGAGTGTCCGCCCACGTTAAATGTCTCGCCTAAAGGGATGCGGATTCCGTTGACTGCCGCATGAGATTCACGCTCCCGGCCGTCAATAGCTGTCAGCCATTCCGAGCCGATAACCACGCCGGAATCCCTGTAATACTGTTCTGCGCTCCAGTTGCTCGAAGTAGTAACTTCCGTCCGTGCGATATTCATTGCCCTTGAATTGCCGACATCGTCAAATACATGGCTAACACGCTCCCTTAATTCTGTAGGAGTTTCGCCTAAATCCACGCCTTTCATTAGCGTATCACGTAACTGCTGCTCGGTAGTCTCATTGATAATCAACGAGGACTTCATCGCCTGTTCCTGAAGGTACTGGCTCATCGGCGGTGTGATACCCTCGATAAGTGCGGCATCCCCAATCTGTTCCTGGACTACATTTGCCATTTCGATTACTGATGCTTTGGTGTGTATCTCAACAGTTTCAGCAACATTCTCACGGGCTTTTTCAAGATCAAACATGACTATATCAGCAACGGCTTTGATTGCCATTCCCCACTGAATTACCTGAATATCTTTTTCCTGTGTGCCCCATATTTCAAGCGCCGAGGCTGACACTTTAATATCTTTTACGTCCGGCATAAACGATGCAACTATCGGCTTAATATTCGCACCCTTCCCGAACAAATCCTCAACCTTTGCCAGGACTTCCTTGCCCTGGCGTCTGAATTCCTTACGTGTTTCCTCAGCCAGCCGCTGTTCAATCGGTTGCATCCCTGCATAATAATATCGTTTCCACTGGATTTCACGCATGTTTTCCGCTTCTCTTACTGCTAATGCTTTCTGATTATCGTTTCCCGATCCACCCCCAACAAACAGCGGCCCCATAGTCATTGATGCAATCGGCACGTCACCCCATGAGCTTTTCTCGTCTCCACGTGCTTCCCGTACCTCGTTTATTGAAATAACGTAGTGCTCGAGGTCGGAATCCCTGATTGTCAAGTCGAAGTCCTTGTCTCGTGGAATAACGTTAATGAAACGGAATGCCAGGTTTTCATCCCATTCACTGCAGTAGAACTGTGTAATGGTTTCAGCCTGTGATCTGGCTTTCGGCAATAGAACATACTTGGAAAACATGTACTCGTTGGCGTCGGCATTTGCCCGGCTGGTTCCCTTTGTCTGCCCCATATCAAATTCACTTAATCCGAACATCCCCCAAATATCCGCTTTGGTCATTCCCTTAGTATTGACGAAATCAGCATCCACAGGTGACAAGGCGATGGGTTGATACTTCGCACCCTTGCCGAGCACCAGTAATTTAGCGACATTCCGGAGGCCGCCAAACAACCGTTTCATTTCCTTTACGATTACGTTCCTGTCTGTAAGTGTGATAGGCCTTTCATGAGTCAACACGCCGGCAATAAACCCCTTGTTTTTATACAGGTTCTTCTCATACTCGATCAAATACTTTTCAGAATCTATTTCGTATCGTGCGGCTTCAACCGTTCCCATGCCGTAAAAGGGATCCTCGGTGTTGATCTCACCCTTGAAATGAACGATATCCTCTGCTTTAAGCGGAACCCTTTTGCCATTACGATCGAATTTATACCCGCCGATTATTTCCGTTTCGCTCGGCACTACTCTCATATAGCGTGGATGCAACGGCCATATCATTTTGACTATACCGGAATCGTTCTTGACTTTCAGCCAGTAAGCATTCCCGCCGATTTCAACATACGTTTGATTGGATTTGAATAGCCGATCCTCTGAAAATATGCGATTAGGATTCATCAGCACAACATATGCCGGATGCTTCTCCATATTGTTTATGCGTTCATCCGTTCGCTTATCGTATAGCTCCCATCCCAGCCCGATTAATCCATTTGATATTTTTTTAACGCAGGCAAATACCGTGCCAACATTCGTTTCCCACAGCCTATAAGGGCGCACTTCTTTGGTATCGCTCAAGCCCATAGCCATATCAGACGGGTTGAACCCGTATAATGCGGCTGCCGGTGTCGCTGCCCTCTGCTTAATCGTTACCGGGAAAGGCATGTTCATTTATAAAGTCTCAATTCTGAATAAACAGTTTTCTTTTTCGGAATACAAAGCTTGCCAAGTGATACCGATAGAGCCATCACATTTATGTGGTAGCCTGCCCGGTTCTCTAAAGGCCAATTCTTCATACTGTAAAGGATAATGTATAACGTCTATCACCTTCGCTTTAGGCATTGTGATTGCCATGTCTTTATATCTGCTTAAATTTATGCCCTTTATTTCTAATTTGTCTATAGCGTTTCGCACTAATTTTGGGTTACGAAATACCGTTCTGAATGTTGCTGATTGGTTTTTGGGTAAATACGCATGATGCTCTTCATGATATTCCAAAACGGGTTGGCCTATTACATCGCCGACTCTCTTGCCATTGAAGAATATATCACAATTACCGAAGTTTACGCTGTTGACAAACCCGTGCGGTTGATGTCCACCTGTGCCCTCTACATGTCCGACATCTGCCCATTCCTCAAACACCTCTTCTCTTGACGAAATCTCCGGCAATTCTCTTGCCTGTACCTGTTTCTTTGCTACCGCACTTAACCCCAGCGCTCCCAAAACTATCTGTGAAAAGTCATGCCGTTTCATTTATCCCTCGTTTCTAACAAGCAATTAATATTATTAATACCAATAAACACAATGACCACAAAACAGGCAATCCCGATTATGAATATTTGAAACAATATTTTAAATGCCGCCATGAAAAGCCCTGTTACTACAGTAAATAATAAGCCGAGCCGTTGCCTCATGTTTAAAACCAATCTCCTTTTTCAATATCTTTCCCTGTGATTATTGAGTAAACGTACCTGCATATCAATATCGCACACAAGATCACAACCACAGCGGCAGGTATAATTATTAAAGGGGCCAATGCTATCAGTATATTATCACTCATTTGCCGCTTCCTTTTTGAATGTCAGGGAATTTCTCTTTTACCCTCGGGGCTACTATTTTCGCTGCCACTAAACCAGCCCTTAAATTTAGGCTTGCGACCATGAGGCTACCCTCTAAATACCCAAGTTTGATGCTCATTTCTCAACTCCAATCCTCTGCATATTCTACTTCCTGTTCTTCTTCGCCCTTATCCCCGCTTGTGACTCCGAAGACTGTAAGTCCCGGTTCAAAGAGGCGATTGAATGCTCCGCTCGCAGCGTCAATCTGGTCGTCTTTCGATCCTCCAGGAAACTGTACCGCCTCGTCAAGAAAAACCTCGATCCAAGCACCTTCAAGAAGCTTAACATTACCTGCTTCACAAGCCGCTGAAAAAGGGTTAGCTCTGACCTCTTTACTTCCCGTTGATCGTTCTCCATATACCGAATATCCTTTCAATACCACTCGCTGATAGTAATCAATGACTTGGACGCCACTTGAACCGGGTTCTTGCTCAATCGCAATCTCAACCTCTCTACCATCGACAGTCGCCGTCTGCCTAATAACATCCTCAACACCCTTGGGAGATACTCTATGTCTCTGAATTCTGAGATAGTATATTCCATCCTTTTCGGCCATGAACGCCCCGGCAGTATAATCAGGATCTTTCCCAGGTTTCGGTTCAGTTGCTGCCAAATCCCAATATCTAACTTTACGTGCATCATGTGGATAGTCCTTTACAATCTCAAACCATTCACGTTTAAACTTATTGCCTGCAGCCTGTATTTCCCAATCGCCATCCTTGAGCCTTGCCCGTGTAACCGGGTCGAGCGCATTAAGCCGTCTCTCATAAGCCACTTGATCAAGGTATGGGTTTTCGCCAAACAGTCCCGGGATAAATGGCATATCCAAATGCCCGGGATCAACGAAGCGAGCCTTAACCCATTCAAGCCCTGGCCCGTCCGGATTTCCCGCAGATAGCATACGAATTGGTATAGGTGAGCCGGCATCTCTCCGAAGCCGTGAATGTAAATACGTGTATTGTGTTTCAGTAAATTGTGTAACCTCATCAAAGCATATTGTATTAAAGTCCGGCCCTTGATAGCGATATTTATCGTTTTCAGTTTTGAGAAAGCCGAACGTAACTGTTGCTCTGTTGGGCCAGCGAAATGTTTTGTTTTCCCCGTCCCAGTGAACTCGTTTGCCAAGCCATTCGTGGGCTCTGTCCATGATAGCACCCGGCAACGCCAATTCTGTGAACGTTCTCCGGAGCACCAACGCTGAACTTCCCGGCTCACCCACATACTGTAACCCTGCCATGAGCAAAGCATCTGTCTTGCCCGGCCCCGCAGCACCGCCATAGAACGCTTCCTCATGCGGTAGAACGAGGAATTTTGCCTGTTTCGGCAGCGGTATGTGAGGTATATACTCATTGTTAATTATGGTCGCCGTTAACTGTGCCCGCAGGTATCGCCAGTCTAACAGCTTGTTTACAGGCTTTTTCATATTCCTGTTCGATTTTGGTGGTGATTTTCTTTTCATCAGGCGTGACATCGTTCATATCAATCTTGGTTTTCATTGCGAACTCATCAGGGTGACAGCGCTCTAATAGCCATGCGAGAGCTTGCCAGCTCTTTTCGCCATGCTCTGCAATTTTATCAAGCAAATCCTGTTTGCCTGTTGATACAGACTCCTTTATCCTCTTTGAAAACTCATTTTTTTCTTTAACCCATCTATAAAAAGACTCTTCTGTTATTCCCACTAAATCACAGACTGATTTCTTAGACAGCCCGCTTTTCAATCCCTTCTCTATGTCCTGTACCATTTCTTCACAGTATTTCATCTATTCCAAAGCCTCATTATATTTTGGGTTTTTCAATAACAGGTACGCTTTCCAGTTTTCCTGCGGTATGGTCATGGCCCCCAATTCATTGACGAGCAATCTGTTGTTATCAGATACACAGAGGGCATGGCATTCTCCCGTCCGGGTATTTCCGAGATAAACTATTCGAGCCGGTATGTCAAGCCGTGCCAACCCCCAGACACCGATATACGCATACTCGTAACATTCACCGTTGATATACTGATTAATTATACGTGTTAATTCTTTCGTTGTGGTTACGTGCCGGCCCTCAAGAAAGCCGTCAAGCACACCTTGATCATGCGTTGGCTTTGGAATATCATATCCCATTGGCTCAAGAGGAATTTTCGAGCAATTCAGCAACAGCAATAACATCATAATAAATAAACAGTATTTCATATCATAACTTCCGTTTCGCAAAAAAATAAGCTCCCATTACAAGAGCTATCATTACTATTAGTTGCCATGTCACCTGTCCCCCCATATCAACCTAATATTATATTTTGTGTAAGCTATACCTATCAGAAGCCCGATGATCACTCCTGCGGAAGTACAGCCAACGCCTAAAACTATATGAGATATAACCATTAAGCATAAGTAAGATTCTGCCATTTACTGCCCTTCCGTTTGGAGGATAGGGGGCTGGGGTGCTTAATTCCAACCCCCTATCTTCTTGGGAAGTCTAAATATTGTTTGAGGGTGAATATAAACATATTCTTATTTCGTGTCAAGTGTTTTTATTCTGTAGTTATAAGATTTTTTAGGTATATTCGCCCCGGTTATTGCATCCTGGCTGCTAATCACTACGTATTTGTCTATCTCGAAGTAAATCGGAGTGAACCAAACATGGCCCTCATCCTCGACATAGCCTATCTTTACACTGATTATATGCTCATCCGGGATTTCCACTCTCCAAAAAGTGATGTTGTTCTGACCGAAAGAGTGACAGTCGGACAGTACCCCGGTATAAATATTTACATCATTGCCGTTGCTAACCGGATTACTGCAGGCTATCAAGAGTAAAAATATCAGCTTTTTCATCAACCCCCCAGTCACCGTTTTTTATTGCATCTTTTATTTGTGTTGCCAATTTATGAGCTAAATATTTTGTGTAATATTCATCTCCCTGCTTTTTCATCATATCAAACATTTCCTCGCTTAATACCACCGTACATCGGAGCTTTTTTTCAACGACATTTTCTTTGTTTATCTCATCGTAATGCCTGTCTGTTGCCGTTGCTATCCGTGTTTTTGGAAGCCGTGCTACTTTCATCGTTCCCCCTTAATTAATAATTATAATATACTCTATGCTCTTCTGTTTTATTCCATATTTCAGCGAGTGTTGCTTCATCCAAATCCATTTCCTGCGTTGGTTTGGGCTCAAAACAAGGACAATCCCAGATACCTGTAAACGTATGTATCGAGAGAGAACATGGCACCGGATATTGAATCAAGTCTTCAAACTTCAAAAGGTATACTCGACTCGCAAATTCTTTCTTTTGTTCAATCAGCTTTCCTGCTAAAGCTGCGGCGTTCCAAATCTTAATACATTCATCCAGTGTATAATCACGTGGTATAAAACCGAGTTCCTTATTAATACTATACCCCCATTTACGTTTCAGCATGGAATTTATAACTTTATCCGGGGAGCGTACCATGTATATCACCTTCATATTGGGGAAGGCGCTCAACAGTTCGAACATACATGATCCATAGCCATATTCAGGTAAAGTCATAATGTCGAAGCCCTCTTTTTCTACGATGGTTTTATTCATAAGATTGCCGTGTCTTATCACTACCCTGTAATTATAATAAAGCCTTCTCGTTTCTGCCTGTAAAGCATCCATTCTTTTTGAGAGTCCGTCAATGAATCTCGCTTTGGCAAGCAACTGATATATCGCTATGAGTATTCTGCTTTCGTTAAATGCTGTCACCCTGGGACTCTGCGAGAAAAAGTAAAACAACGCTGTCGTGCCAGACCGTGCCGCACCACAAATAAGGATGATCGGCTTATTGCGATATTCATGATATCGTGCAACTATCTTCCGTATGTTTAACATTCCTTCATCCATCCTTTCTCAAATCCGTTCTGTTTATTTCTTCAAACACCTCGACAATATAGAAAAAATAGCAAGACCAATAATAATATACCAACAAATCATTTTATCCATTCCTTTCCATCCCACTTAGCCTTGTCGCCCATCACAACCATCGCTACTGCGAGGAGCCAAGGGACAGGGGCTGTATTGGGTATTTGTCTTATCCATACTAAATCACAGGCTTTATCTCTACAGTTAGCATTGAAGTCAAGCCAATCCATCTCGCTCATTTCTCTAAGCTGTTCGACTGAAGGGATGAAGGTGACTTTGTCATAATCGACTAAATATTCCTCCCCCAATTTAGCGCCTTTCAAATAAAGATGTCTCTTTTTGGTATTAACATCACGGACAACTGTTTTGTCCCACTGTCCAATAACCTCATCCCCAACGCTCGGCTTCCAATTCTTCTGAAAAACCTTATGGGCTGGTGATTCCTTGTCGCCACCGAAGATGGCTTTCAACTGTGGTATTGTTAGTTCACTCATTTTCTGCATCCTTTGCTTCACAACAGGCTTTATAGGTTTTACCACTTCCACATTTACAACGAGAGTTACGCCTTCTGTCCTTACGCCATCTCCATGTTGGCATACCATCAGGTATTTTTGCATTGGTAAGAGGGTCTCTACGCCCAGATATTTGAGCATTCCTCTCAGAAAAACCACTTGTTGTCTCATTTACATCCCTGAAAGTCATAGGCCCTCTTTTGGCCTTTCTCTGTTCGTTTGTTGGTTCTGTCATTTCTTCTCCTTCTCAATCTCAATGCTCCCTCCAAGGGTTCATCTGGAATATATTTTTTATCAGCCCGGCAATGTTATCCCCATACTGTGCTTGGTCTTTATGCTTGAAATTTCTGATACGCCCTTTTATGGTTGTTATTCGTGCTCGTTTTTGCCCTTTTGGTTCAATGGGTATGGTGAAGTTTATTGTCATAACTACATCTCCCCCAGTATTCCATTAAATAGTTCTTCTGCAACGATTTTCCTTCTTCCCTGGGTAACTCTCAGGCAGTTTTTACAGGCATTTCCCAATGGCACGCCTATGGCCATTCTATATCCATTGGTTTTAATTCCACAAAAGGGTTGACTTAATAAATCATTCACTTGAAAAGCCAAGTGTAGTTTATTGCCACCCTTAATCTGCGCATATGTCTGTTTCATCTTATCGCTCCTTGTCCTGTTTGCCGGTGGTCATTTGTTGCTTTCATAAAAGGCTCGTGCGAAGCCTGGGGGTGTGATCGATCGATCCTTTGCTCTTGCTGAATACCATTCTTTATTCTCTCGCTTTTTATCTACCTTGTCTCGTTTCGAGGCATGCGGACTGATAAAAGGAATTGTTCTGGTTCTTACTGTTTTAGCCGGCTGATTAAAGTAACCCCATATAGCCGTCCTTTTTGTTGCTAAAAAAGATGTTTCTCCAAACTGCCAAGGCTGAAAATAAAACGATGGTTTACCTAAAAAATTGTATAAATATCCCATTGGGTTTTCTAACGCCCAGAACTTTAAAGGAGCGCCTTTTTCTTGTACTGACCAAATAATATTCATACAAGCCTTAACTATTTGCATCCCAGCGGCAAACTTGCGGTCAGCCTTTTTGATTTTCCAAGCAGCTTTCGAGAAAACCGTGCACGGCGGCGCTGCGAGAATCCCATAAACATTTTCAGGCGGTTCATATCTCCGGACATCATGTTCCGGAAGCGTAATATTTCTCACATCATAGCTGGCATCTTTGTACGGTTTCGACCATGCGCCAGTCCCTCCGCAGAGGTCCAATATTATTCGATTACCGGTGGTCATTTGTTCTTTTCCAATAGCTCAATTCTATGTTTCAATTCTTTTCTTTCAATCCATGAAAAGATAGTATTCAAAATTGATATCCCGCCAACGATACTTATTGCGGCTAAAGTCATTCCAATTTGTTCGGGTGTCAATTTATTTCCCCCTTGTTTTCTGTTTGAGGGAATTCCTTCATTCTTTCTTTTATTCTTTCAATCACAGCGGTTAAATACCTGTGTGCTGTTTTTCTATTATACATCAGGTGAGCAGAGGCAACGAGACAATCTGCAATATTAATCCCTGCTTTTTTAGTTATCCCTGTCATTCATTCAGTCTCCTTCCAATCCTTACAGCCATGTAGTGGCTCTTCAATTACCTTTTCCTTGTTTCCAAATGTACACACCGGAACAGTGATATTTTCTGCTTCATCGTCTCGCTCATCATAGCTTGCACAGCGATAACACCATTTCTCTGGCGGGATATCTGCATACTTGTCTGTCTGCTGTTTGATTTTCTTCTTATTGCCTGTTAAATAATTCATGAATGGATCAGCTTCTTCGGAAAACTTGTCAAGCCCACGTTTCAGGAAGTCATCTAAGGTCCATTTATGCGACCAGTAATGATCTGATGATTTGAATACCGTTGCATAATTGTTAATCGCTTCTATGATATCTATCTCGCCTCTGTCTTTAAGTGCGGTTTTAATTTTGTATTTCATTGAGTCGGTAAGTTTTTTATGAACGATTAGTTTGTGAGAATTCCAATGGTTGAAAATGGGTATATATATATTCTTAGTTTCTTTAGTAGATGGAAGAGAAGATGGAGATGGAGGGTCAGGCGTTGGTTTGTGGTTGGTTAGTAATTTGGTTAGACCTTTTTTCCACTCTTTTGGTCTATAATCCGTAATGTCTGAATGCTTACCAGAATTACAGTTTTTGCACATAGGTTGAATATTTTCTATGCTATCACTCCCACCTTGATAAATTGGGATTATATGATCTCGCACCAACTCTTTACCATATAAATTGTTTTTATCCGCACCACATTTAACACATTTGTTTTCACAAACAATCTGTAGTATTTCCCATTCTTGTATAGTGTGGGTTCCTTTTTTTCTTGCCTCGCTTAGTCTCTTTGAACGTTTTTGTTTATCTGATAATGAGCCCCATTGTAATTCAGCGGATTTTTCTCCACCTTTTTTAGATTTTCTACTCCATTCTTTTTGTTTTTTCCTCTCAATTAATAATCTTTTATTGTAAAGTTTTCCATTCTTTTCAAAGAAGCATTTTCGTATTGCCTCTGAACCACCCTTAAACCACCCTTTACCGAGCCTTGATAATACCGCAAGTTTTTCATCATCATCTGGTAGACTACAATCCTTATCGTTCCACTCAATAGCCAACAGCCTTATATATGCACCTTCTTGTGCCGGAGTCATAAGCATTATATTTGTACTGCCGAGCCAATCGTCAGTATAGAACTGAAATGCAGGTGAGCGCTTCATCCCAACCCCCCAAAAATGATGGCGGCTCGTTTCGGGACAACAGAAAAGACCTTAATCAATTCCCGAAACTTGCCGCCAATAATTTTCAGCATGAATTGGGTAACTATCTTTTGACGTTTACCATCAAAGTTTTTTATGGCACTCGACTCATCACAAACGACCCCGGCAAAATCGTTCTTGTCGAAATAATGTAGTCGCTCATAATTGGTTATATTGATGCCCTTTTTTATTTTACCATCATTCGTTCTGTGACATTCGATATCAAACTTTATCCCTTCCCGAACTGTCTGTGCGGATACTGCCAGGGGTGTCACTATTAGAACATTTCCGTTTGTCTTGCGGATAATGTTTTCAGCCCACACTAATTGCATGGGTGTTTTTCCAAGCCCGCAATCTGCAAATATGGCACTCTTGCCCTTTTCTACTGCCCATTCTGTCAAAGCCTTTTGAAAATCATATAGATAGTCTGGCATAAACAAGGGCTTGAACCCTTCCATGCCCCCAAGTTGCCCCTTCGCTGCCAGAAAATCCTCATACTTTACAGAAGTTTTCATACTGCCTCATTCCATTATTGACTTCCACTTCGCCGATTTTCACTTATGCTTCTCCGTATCCCTGATTTTCCGCCCTAATGTGAGTGGTGAAAGTATTATTGCGCCTTTGCTTAATGCCCGTTTAACTTTTCCACGAAACAGGTCATAATGTGGATAGCTTTCAGGCTGAAACCATCCCCTTTTTAAGCCGATAGATTGTGCGAAGTCGTGTAATTCATCAATAGTGTCAGCAATCAGATGTGTGCAGTCTGTGTATATCATTTAGTCTCTTTAATTTCCGGTATTAATCTGTCCAAACGACCCTCGACAAGCGCTTCTGAGAGTGTTTTCTGCGACTTGCCATCAATTACAAGATTACCAGCCATTGATTCTTCAAGACACATTATTCCGGCTTCTACGAGAGATAATTGAGAATGCACATAATCCTTTATAACTCGCCATGCAACACGATAGGCTTGTTCCATGAAGTCAGCGGGTGTTTTATTCTTTCGAGTCCTCATTGAGGCATCAAGGTGGTGTAATGCGACAGCAACTCGCGGTATATTGGCATTTATTTTAAAAGGGATTGTCCTGTCGCCTCTTTTGATCCCGAATGCCAGGCTAACATATTGTTTGTCCACTGCCTGTTTTAAAAAATCAGTAGCTCCAAAATCAAGCAGTATGCCTTCAATTTCAGCCATAGATCTATTAGCTGAAACCGATGTGGTATAATTTTTAATCTTTTTCATTTTGCCTCCGGATATTGATCCCACTGGCGACCGTCTAAAAATGGCATCTTAATTACTTCCCCTTTATCAAATCCCGGTATATGTTTCCAAGCTGGAAGCTGTTTTAAAAAGAAAGGAACACCGGCACCAACGCACTGGTCTTTCAGGTTGCGTGCCCATTCACTTTTACACGGTCTGCGGTTCTGTCCCGATTCGCAGCCACAGATAACCCAGTCAAGCTCTGCTCCGCTTTCGGGTAAGCCTGAGAAGTCAATATCAGAAAGCATCGGCTCAACGGATACAAATCTCACAGCAGCAGGAATTTGAAGCAGTATCGGGATGCGCTCATCTGCCGTTGCCTGGTTTTCGGCTGTGACACCGAGCCAACAGTTAGCAGGCGCACCAATATCCTCAAAGAAATCAGCCATTCTCTTCGGGCGTTTTGTTAGAAGTAAATATGTATGTTGTTTTGAATGAGATATTGTTACCATGCCTTTTACAATGAACGTGGTTGGCACATCCTCATGAAACAAATCGCCCATTGAACAGACGAATATCCGCCGGGGCTTTCGCCAATGCAAAGGCTGGTCAAGTCTGTCCGGGTGTAACAGGACATCGCTGAAATCGTTCGTATCATATAGCGGTAAATTTGTTCTTGCATATACACCAATTCTTGTAAATCGCTGACCAATCTTTTCCGCATAACAGTTTTTACAGCCCTCACTCACTTTCGTGCAACCGGTTACGGGATTCCACGTTTCATCTGTCCATTCTATTTTTGTTGGCATTACACTTCCTCGCTGTTGAAATAATACGTCTCGTCAGGTTCGGTAAATCCCGGACAGCCAGATTGCCACCAGATATGGAATTCATCTTCGGTGACAATCTCGCCACGATCCTCCGCTTGATCGAAAAACCAAGCACGAATCTGGTCTTGGTCAATCTCTGCCGGTGGCTCTAAGTTTTGATCTTTTACCATGTTCATACTTTCCACCTTTGTTCTTACAAGTTTCTTTGCCAGTTCCCAGATACTATCTGCGAACCTATCAGCATCAAAGCCAGTGTCAATCGCCATGTCATTCATTGCCCTCATGTTATTCCTTTCTTGTATCGCCAAGCCCTTCTCTTACCTCTTCAATAGCCCTCTTTAATGTCTTTCCACATGTTCCAATGAACTGTTCGTCGCATTCAAAGCCTGCTACTGATTTGTTATAAGCAAATGCTGTTATCCCTGCGATAACGCCATCAATAAAATCTTCGCCTGGTAATTATCGCTTGCTCAAGGCACTCCAGATGGCAACTCTGTGATTATTCACTACAGCCCCGATATTGTTATTGTTTCCTCGCTTCCAGCCGTACCAGATAATCAGCAAGCAAGCTGTCACGTCCAAGTGCATCAAGCAGGCTTGATGCCTCATTCTTGGTGACTTCCTTTGTTGATGTGATATGCCTGCCGAGATGCCAGCCGATCATCAGATGAACATCGCCCTTGTTGGTATCATCAACGACATACCCTTCATCTTTTATCATGCCGTACAGCTTGCGCCTCTGCTGGATTGTCATTTGTTCTGGAGTTGTTTCAAGAGGCTTCTTTTCCGGCTCTGTGACAGGCTCTTCATCCTGTGTAAATATATCCGAAGCTGCTGTTGCCGTGAGTATAGCGTCAACGTGCGCCCGCTTCTTGCCGATTTTCAATGCCGTGTTATAATAGTCAGCTGGGTTGTCATGCTCTTTCTTCTTAAAGATTTTCCAGCCCTTTGATGTTTTGCGTGGGGCAAACTGATCGCCGCCGATGGCTTGATTGTCATGGTCTTCCCAATATTCTTTCGGTAATTTTTCACCCGTATTTTCCCAGCGGAATTGATACTTGCTTTCCATTGTCGAACAGGAACCGACACCCTGACCGATAAATATTTTATTGGGTAGCTGATAAAGCGTTGATGTAATTCTATATTCTTTATGGCCGCCAGGAAGGTCTTTTTCTTCTACTGTATATTCCACGCCAAGTCGGAATAATGCTGAAAGCAATTCGGCACCGGGTTTGAGAAGTGAAGGCTTCTTTCCACAGCCGGGGATCACCCCGAAGTGAAAGCCCTCTTTCATCAGTCGGCGCATTGCGCCCTGTACGAGCCTTACCTGTGCCTCAAGCTCGTCTATGGTCATGGGTTGCTGTATGTGAGTTTCTGCGATTGCAGTTGATTCTTTGATGACCGCTACTTCCTTGTCCATGTTTCCCCCTTAATGTTACCTGATCCATACCTGCCAGATAATGTATAGTGGCGTGAATATCAGCATAAATGTTTCAAAAGCCCTGATGTATTTCATTTAGCCCCCTGTGAGCTTTATTATCTGGTCTCGTACACTTTTTGCTTTTGCCGATTCATCAAAAAAGTGGTTTTCGTTATTGGCTAACGTTTCGTTTCTGCTAAAACTATACATATTCTCAGCCTTCATTCCCTCAATCTTTGCATAGATACTGAGTAATTCCGCTTGTAATTCTAATATGTGTGATTCTGTAATCATGATATTCCTTTCATGTGAAGGCGGCAAGCTCGAGGCAAGGTGAGATAATTTGGTGAGTTCTCGTCCGTATACCAGCACCGAGCCAGCCGAGTTTATTCAGGATCAGGCCAGAGATACCCAATCGTGGTTTTCAATGCTTTCGCCCAATCTCTTTTTTCCTTGATGGTGAGTACTCGCAACCCGTTTACCGCCATCGAAACATGAGCGGTGTTTAATCTCATATTCCTTGCGAAGGCATCCTGGGTGCCGTAGATGTCCTGGATTGCCTTGAGCAGATTATAGTTTTTTTGTGGTTCGTTCATGCTTTCTCCTTTTCGTAGATGTTGCCAATGCGTTTCATCTCCTTTATTCTTTGAGGTAATGCAATCATACTGTCATTCCCATCTGATTGAAATTCAGGAATGCCACTACGCCAAGCCAAAGTAAACATATCATCAGTATAAAACACAAATCGGTCATTCGCAAACCACCACGTGCCATCAGGCGTCTTGATGCCGAGGTCGAAGGAGTCGGGGGTTGTCATGTGTTCTCCCTCATTCATTTTTATATTAAAATATCCTTCAGGCTTTGTCATATCAATTTCCAGCGTACCCACAACCCTATTGTCCTCGATGAGTCTTAGCTTTAAGTTTTTCATTCCTCACGCTCCTCTCAGGGTTTGTTATTTAATTTAAAATTAATATAATATATCTATTAAAGTTCTGTCAAGGAAAAAATGCGTTTAGGAAAAGATTTCCTCTTTATTGTGTGAGTGGGAATAATTTTCCCTATGAATAAAAAAATCCCCCGCTTTCACGAGGGACTTTCTTTTACCGGATTTCCCGGTAGAGCATCATGAGCCTCCCAGTGGCTAATCATAATTTCAATTAGAAAGAAAAACAATCACATTCGTTTTATCAAGGGATTATTTTTCCTACATCAATCATATATAAGTATCATATTATCTTTTATCGTTAAGTAGATTGGGTCGCCGGTATATTTCATTCGTTCGTGGAGAGCTTTGAACTTTTCGGCTCCGGCAGTCAATCCTTGAGCTTCATGCCAGAAACCGAGATATTGAACTGCATAAATATTATTCTCTTTTTTCTGCAGGGATTTCTTTAGAAAGTATGCGGAGTCTGTGAAATGACCATGACATAATAATATCAAGCCCATATTGGCGAGGATATCAGCGGGGGTCCTATCACCCATCTCTTCATATACCCGCATTGATATTTCCATTGCTTTGTCATATTTACCAACACGGGCAAGGGCAGCGACAAGGTTCTGTATGGAGATCATCTTATATGGATTGATTCTAAGTGCCCGGTCGAGATAGTACAGGGCTTCGAGTGGCTTATCATTTGAGAGCAATACCTGTCCGAGCGCAGCATTGGAGCGATAGTGATTAGGCTGTCTCTCAACTTCATTGCGATAAAAGACTTCCGGATCAGCCCATTCCGCGTTCCGCAGGAAACCGAATATACCGAGGCCGAGAACGGCAAGGGCAAAGGCATATATCCGGTAGTCTAAAACAGGGCAACGATATAAGCGCATAGTTCCCTTGTAAGCCCAAAGAGTGTGACAAGCCCATCCATAACCTCACCGCCTCGATGAAAGCAGTACAGGGCTGCCGTGAAGCCCAGAAACGTCTCTCCGATGTGAAGTATAGTCTTCATTTATTATCGCTCCGCATACCCTTGAAAAGCCCCCGAGGAAAATATGTACATATATTATCGAGCAAATCAATAACATAAGGCTCGATAACCTTATTCCAGATATTCTTCACTATTGGAAGAGACATCATAAACACTGATATA
>SDBU01003794.1_pt1 | contig 19028 bp, 14 predicted proteins | sample 2277071 | NCBI WGS metagenome assembly SDBU01 (sample SAMN10397929, study PRJNA504765) | marine sediment metagenome | isolation source: marine sediment core GS08_GC12, 126 cmbsf | place: Arctic Ocean: Gakkel Ridge, Loki's castle | collected 2008 | reverse complement strand
TTTAATCCGGTTATACTTTGCATAATACTAATCGTAACAGTGTCTATGCTCATAATCGAATGCGGTCAAAAAAAGAGCACTGAAGTTGTATTAGGTACAATGACTATCGATACGGGAGACTATGACAGAATAAATACAATTGTTCGTTATCAATGTTTGCCCGCAGATATATTTGGAGATCCTGTTAAATTTCGCCGCGAGGGATTTTTCCATTACATCGGTGATGCCGCTGACCTGTCGCTGCTCCGGGATAACCATTTTGTTCTTGAAGAAGTAGGCGGACAGGGTGCAAAAGTCAATGTTCAATGGGCTGGCGAATCGGATTTCGACTGGGAGAGGATCTCCGGACGTGGTGCACTCGTATGGATCCTTGACGGAAAAACCCCTGCCGGAACTAAAAGAACCTTCAAACTTGTTCTGGTAAAAGGGACTGCACCCTCCGGACCCATAAGTGTTAAAGACATTAATAATAAACAACTTCTTGTAAAATATAATGATAAATCTATCTTTCGCTACAATAACGGAATCATTCAGGAAAAAGAAGGTGAATCGGGAGCTTATGACAGGGCTGCATATATGCATCCGGTCTGGACACCGGCAGGGAAGGTAATAACACAGGATTTTTCTCATGAGCATAATCATCATAGGGGTATATTCCAAGCATGGAAAACCATTAAGTTTGGAGATTTAGAAACGACTTTTTGGGATATGGGTGAAAAACCCGGTAGAAAAGTGCCTGACGAACTTGGACCGAGCATTGCAGAAGGAACCGTTTTTTCAGAACTCGTCATTTACAACAAGGGTGTTTATAAAGGTAATACACTAATGCGTGAGGTAAAGGTTATCAGGATTTATGCTGTTCCGGAAGAAGACGGATTTCTCTTTGATATATATCTCGCCCAGATGCCGGTTGACCCAAAAAGACCGAAGAGAATTCCTACGGAAACCACGACCGCAACTGTTATAGTGGATGGAAAGGTTCAAAGAATTACAAAAGGTGAGTCAAAAAGTTCTGTTTCTATGGAATTGCTGCAGTATAATTATGGCGGTATGACATTTAGGGGTACAGATGAGTGGCTTCCTAAGGATGTTCCGGTTGATGTGCTGACCAGTGAAGGAAAAACACGAGTAAACGGCAACGAAACCGAAGCAGGATGGGTAGATTTTACCGGACCGCTTGGCGATAACTGGGGCGGACTTGTGATGTTTGACCATCCGATAAATCAGCGTTATCCGACACCTGTTCGTATCCATCCTGATATTCCATATTTTTGCTATAATTTTACTAAAAACGGACCTTACACAGTTACAATGGATAATCCTATAAGGCTTGTTTACAGATTTCTTGTTCATAATGGAAAACCGGATAAAGAGTTAAATGAACGTATTGCCGGTGATTTTGTTAATCCACCGGAAATCAAGTGGGAAGCTTTAAATAAATAATAATTTTTATTGACATAATAATTAAATATGAAAGGAGCACAGGATGTCAAATAAAAACTGTAATAAAAGCAAAAAAAATATACCGACAGGGATGACAAGACGTGAGTTTATGGAATATAGCGGCGGTGCTCTCGTAGGAACTGCTCTGGCAAAACCGGTTTTTGCACAAAATAACGACCCTCACGTTAAACCTGAAACCGGTATGAAATACAGAAGACTCGGCAGAACGAACTTAATGTTATCAGAGATTGGACTTGGTAATGCGAGCGGTTCGCTTTCCCGGCAGCTTGGTCCTTTTTTATTTGAAAAATGGCGAATGGAACGTGGAAATATACTAAATAAACTTCTTGACCTTGGGGGCAATTTTGTTGACACAAGTACAAGTTACCACGACACTGTGGCATTAGTCGGTAAAGCAACTAAACACAGGAGGGATGAAATTTACTATGTTATTGGATTTAATCCCGGACCGGAAGCAAAAATGCGGAAAACCATAGAGGAAGCACTCAGAAATGTGCAGTCCGATTATATTGATCTATGTTTTTCTTACGGCAATGGTACAGATGAAGGATTTGCAAATTATCGTAAATTCCAACAAGAAGGGAAAATACGATTTATCGGAATGAGCCAGCATGACCCGCGCTTGCACGAATGGGCAATAAGGAAAGGATATGTCGATTTTATTCAAATTCCATATAACAGGCTTAGCATGATTAAGCAGGGACCCGGGGACATCGTAAGCTGCGAAAGATTATTTAAACTTGCAAAGGAAAAAGATGTCGGCGTAATAATCATAAAACCTCTGACAGGTAACTTTATTCCATACTGGGCAAATGATACATCTGACCCCGAAATTCAGGAGCTTATGAAAAAATATAAAGATTACGGTCCTAAAAATCTATACCAGGCAATGCTGCGATGGAATTTAGGTAATCCGAATATAACCGGCTGTGCAGTCGGGATGGATACAGTTCAGCAGGTAATTGAAGATTGTGAGGCAGTGGCTACAAGAGACCAATATGCTTCCGATGTAAAGGATGAGTTACTCGAAGAATATGCAAGACTTGCAGATAAGGATTACTGCAGACTGTGTACGACCTGTGTTCCATATTGTCCCAAAGGAATACCCGTTCCCGATATTATGCGGTTCCGTATGTATTACAATAATTATAAATGGGGAGATTATGCCAGGAGTCTTTATAATGAACTGCCGGAACATCAGAAAGTTACGCGATGTGACGACTGCGGCAGATGTGAAGAACACTGCCCTTATGAACTGAAAATCGTTGAAAAGCTGCATCAGGCTCATTCAACCTTAACTGATGAAAAATCGTTTTTTGTATCATAAATTAATAATATTTTAGTATCTGAATTTTTTTCTTTTTATAATTCTACTTATTTTTCCCAATTCTAATCAATTGTAAAAGGTAACCTGTTTCTCTTGAAAGAGAAAGTGGGCTCTGCTGACAAAAATCTGCCTCTGATGGTTAAGAAATACAATATTGATGAAAACCGTTAAAACGGTTTTACTGAAGAGACACAGCGCTCTGTGTCTCTTCAGTCACCCCCTAACTAAAGTTAGGGGTTAATGAAATATCATTAACCCCTCGATTTATCGAGGGGACTTTAAAACGACCATAAAAGTATTTAACCGTTTTAACGGTTTTTCTAAAAGTGAAAATATTATATGTTTTACAGTAGTCTTTATTAAAAAAATAAAGGAGGTATCTTGATGAATCAGGATGGAAAAATTCTTGGAAACAATTTTTCACGGCGTAATTTTCTTACCGGGTTAGCAGCAGCAGGAACCGCCGCCACATTCGGAACTACAGCACTAACCGGTAGGACTCTAAAAGAAACAAGTAACCGGAACCGTAAAATAGAATTGTGCCTTTTTTCAAAACACCTTCAGTGGCTTGACTATGACGAAATGGCTGAAGCCGTTAAAGAACTTGGTTTTGACGGAGTCGGTTTAACCGTCAGGCGCGGGGGACACGTACTCCCTGAGCGTGCGGAAGATGACCTGCCAAAAGCAGCAGAGGCTGTGAAAAAAGCAGGTACAAAGATTGTAAAGATGGTCACAAATATCTTTGACCCGAATGACCCGAATACTGAAAAGGTTTTACGGACTGCATCGAAACTGGGAATTACTCATTATCGTCTCGGTTATGCACGTTACGAAGAAAAGAAAAGTATTCAGGAACAGTTGAAAAATTTTAAATCCCAGATGCATGACCTGGCGGCAATGAATAAAGAATACAAAATTTACGGAGGAAATCACAACCACGCCGGAAATTACTTCGGAGCTTCTATATGGGACGAATGGGTGGTCTTCTCAGATATCGATTCGCAATGGTTAGGTTTTCAATTTGACTTAGCCCATGCTATCACTGAGGGCAGCGGAGGTGCCTGGCGTTATGATACCCGGCTTGTTGCTGAGCGAATTGGAATGATCTCGGTAAAAACTCAGGCAGAATGGTCGGATTTTGAATGGAGAAATTATGCTGAAAAAACAGGAGAAAGAAAATGGCGTTTCCCGACACCTGCCGAGTTTAAATTTTTCTTTACATTGCTGAAGAATTCAGGTTTCTCCGGGACAATCTCGGTACATTATGAATATCCTTTAGGGGGAGCAGATAGAGGGAGTAGAAAATTAGATGGTATTACGAGAGAGGAATTGTTCGCAGCTTTCAGAAGGAATCTCAGTTTCCTCAAAAGAATGTTGCAAGAAACGAATCTGATATAAAGACTACGACAAATCGATGTATTCCTATAAATTAATCAGGAATAGCTAATTAATAAATCTGTTTAAATGTAATCAAAATCGATAAACATATCGCTCCCACAGGAGCTAAGAACTATGAGTTCAATATTATAAATTCCCGTAGGGACGATATGTTTATATCTTAAATTATTAATTCAAAAATTGAGCTCCGCGTGTGCTGTGCATAGGTGCGACATTTAAAAGATAATCCATTTCATATTTGCTGCATAGCAGCAAATATGAAATTTGTCAAAGTTTTCTTTGGTTACTTTCTTTTTCAAAAGAAAGTAACATTTATTTTCGTATTAAATTCATTAATTATTCGTTAAAAAATAAAATAAAACCCGGGGAGGTTATAACTATGACTAAAAATAAAAACCAATTTTCAAGAAGGGAATTTTTAGGTAAATCAATGTCAACTACGGCAGCAGTTTCGGCAGCTTCTTTCTTAAAAAACTCTTCTACTTATGGAAAACAATCCGTTAAAAGACATAGAATAGCTATTGTAGGTACCGGTTCAAGAGGAACAGGCATGTGGGGAAGGAACCTTATACATGATTATAAGGATTATGTCGAGTTAGTAGGTCTCTGTGACCCTAATAAAAAGCGGGTTGAAATTGCAAAAGGTTTAATGAAAACAGACGCCCCTACATTTACGGATTTCGATGAGATGATGAAAACTACGAAGCCTGATATGTTAATAGTTACAACCGTTGATGCTACTCACTATAAATATACTATAGGTGGAATGGAATATGGAAGTGACATAATCACTGAAAAACCGATGGCAACTGATGAAGAACAGTGCCAGAAAATTATCGATGCTCAAAAGAAAACTGGAAGAAAGGTAATAGTAACCTTTAATTACAGATATGGGACTGTTCACGAAAAGGCAAAAGAAGTTATCCTGTCGGGAGAGATTGGAAGAATCACCTCAACCGATTTCCACTGGTTCCTGGATACCAGTCATGGGGCTGACTATTTCAGAAGATGGCACGGAATTAAAAAACATTCCGGGAGTTTGTTTGTACATAAAGCTACACACCATTTTGACTTGATGAACTGGTGGCTCGATGCCGAACCTAATGAAGTTTTTGCTTACGGCGAACTGCAGAAATATGGAAAGAATGGACCATTCAGAGGGAAAAACTGCAGAACCTGCAGATACAAGGAAAAATGTGAATTTTATTGGGATATCACTAAAAACCGGAATTATGTTAACCTCTATGTCGGAGCAGAATCAGAAGATGGCTATCTGCGTGACGCATGTGTCTATCGCAATATAATCGATATATGGGATACGATGGCTGTACAGGTAAAATATAACAGCGACGTTATAATGTCATATTCACTTAATGCCTTTATGCCGTATGAAGGATGCAAGGTAGCGTTTAACGGGACAAAAGGACGCATTGATGTTCGAATGTGGGAAAGACAGCCCTGGAAAGAAACAAGACTGGGCGAAATACGCGTTACAAAAAATTTCGGAAAAAGTAGAGTAATCGATATTCCTCATTTAACAGGAGGACACGGTGGAGCGGATCCCAAGCTGAAGGATAAGATTTTCAAACCTGATATACCGGATCCTTTAAACCAGGCAGCCGGACTCAGAGGCGGTGCAATGTCGATACTTACCGGAATAGCAGCCCGTAACAGCCTCGTGGAAAAGCAACCTGTTAAGATTTCTGATTTGGTAAAATTTTAGTAAGAAAATGGACCACTGATAACTATGATTTAAAACTGATTTCAATGAATAAGTTCTTCTCTTCCATACGCGTAGGGGCGGGTTTACCCGCCCTTTCCGCTGGCGGAGGTGTTCTTCACCTTCGACCACGAAAAATTGAAATCCTGTCTATAGATTTGTAGGGGCAGACTTATGTGCGTGCACTGTGTGTCTGCCCAAATTTCCTCACTTAAAAAAGAAAGGATAAAAAAATGTTAAAAAAATTACGTTTTGCCGCAGTTGTTACTATACCATTTCTTTTAATAGTAATTTATTCTTTTACTGCCGCTGCCGGCAATAGTTTTGTTATCCCTTCCGGTCAGAATCCCCATGCCGTAGCAACATTCGAGTGTCTGGGAATTTATTATAAAGTTGATTCGGACAATCCTGGTGAATGTAAGGTTAGTTATAAAAAATCCGGGACAAATGAATGGAAAGAATTTCTACCGCTGTGGTTCGATAAAAGAGATTCTGAGTATCGCGGAAGTATTGTCGGTTTAACTTCCGGAACGGAATATGATATTCGTTTAAATTGTGGAGAGAAAGATGTTACATTCAAGGCACAAACGCGCAGTGAAACATTCCCGGTTGGCAAAACAACCTATCTACAGGGTGGAATTACTGACGAAATTCTTAATATAACCGAATCCGGCGAACCTGATGGATGGCATCTTATTACACCCGCACCCGGCGTAAAATATACCAATGACCCCGAAAATTCTACCGATAACAATGTCGTTATTAATGCTAATTATGTTATAATTCGTGGACTTGAGTTAAAAAATGCTGCAATAAATGGAATATTAATAAATAAAGGTATTCACGATGTGGTTATCGAAGACTGCAGAATTACATTCTGGGGTGGAATTGGCGGACCGAGGTCATATGGTAATACACGTGCAGGAGATGCAATCCGCGCAGAAAGAGGAGCTTCGGGTTTAATTATTCAGCATAACCTGATTGAAGACCCAAGGGGAGCCAGTAACGATTGGAATACGGGACATCCTTCCGGTCCGCAGGCAGTTACTCTTATAAATACAGGTGGCGGCAATATTATACGTTATAATGAAATACGTTCCACAGAGGACCACGGTTACAACGATGCAATCGGCGGTGGAAGTAATTACAGTTTCGAAGGCAGTCCACACAGGGATTCCGATATATACGGAAATATCATTTCAAACGTATGGGACGATGCAATCGAGGCTGAAGGTGGAAATATGAATGTGAGAATATGGGGAAACTACACTCATCATACTTTCCAGCATATTGCAGTAGCTGCTACTTCAAGAGGACCGTTGTATATTTTCAGAAATGTATGGGGTCTTAGCCGGCGCACCCATGAAGACCCTCTCGGAGGCAGTATGATCAAAGTTGGTGAAAGAGACCCATACATTGGTGGAAGAAGATATGTTTTCCATAATACTTCCATACAGCCAAAAGGCGCATTCAGCGTGTTCAGCGGTCATCCATGTCCCAATACAACTACGCGGAACAACATATTTGACTGCCGGGGAACACTCACCGGCAGAAGAAAATTGGTTATTCCCAGCGATTTTGACTATGACCTTTTTACAGGAATTCTTCTTGTTCCCGGTTATGAAGAAAATGGAATAAAAGTAGGAGGGAAAAGAACCTTATTTATCAAATCGAATAAACTCGAATGGTATCTGTTACCGACTATTGAATCAGTGAAATGGGGAAAAACTCCCGTAGAGCATTACGGCAAAAAATACGTCGTAACCGACAAAGTTTTTACTTTTCCCAATCCGGCAATAGATGCAGGAGTTTTAATCCCGGGATTTAATGATGATTACAAAGGTGAAAAACCGGATTTGGGTGCATTCGAAAGAGGAAATCCCCCGATAAAATTCGGACGCCACGCAGTCGGACCCCCCATACTTGCCCCATGGGAGATACAGTAAATAAAAGTAGGGAAATTTATTTTTTTTCTAATATTGAAACAAACTTTGTTAATTCTCGTTCCCAAACTTAGTTTCTAATTCTCGTTCCCAAACTTAGTTTCTAATTCTCGTTCCCAAACTTAGTTTGGGAACGAGATTGTCTGAGAAACTCTGTTTCTAAAAAACATGACAATTTTATTCCCTTTTTCTTCATTGGTTTAGTTGTGTCAAAGAAGGCGACCGCTGGGTGAAAAAGGATTAGAAGTCTAACCGCTGACAAAAATATAAACACAGTAAATTTCATTAATTTCAAATTACGAAATTTATTTTTTTTCTAATATTGAAACAAACTTCATTCAATTTTAGTATAATTTACAATAGTATTACTATAATGCAGATAATTGATTTAACACTTTTTGCCGGCGAAGGTGTTCTTCACCTTCGCCCTCGTAATGACACATGAAATCTTGTCATTGTCACGGAACTTCTGAACGGAGTCGAAAAATCCCAAAAAATCAAAGACACACATATTCCACTAACACAATAGGCTACCACATTTAAGCTCAAGCTGTTTTTTAGAATATTTTTGTGGATGAGAAACGTTCTGTTTTTGATGTTATTTCAGAAGAAAAGTTTAATTTGTTGCTGGGGATATCAAGATGACAGATAATACATTGCAGACAGTTAATTATGAGGGAGTATTGTCAGGTTAAGTCGTGGCTACTACAATTAAATATGACATAAATTATAAACTTCTATAATTTGGTCCATTTTGAGATTAGGGTATCCGCGCTATAAGGAACATCATAGGCTTTACTAATCTGTCTATTTGAATGTAAAGCATTTCTGATCCGCTCTTCAAATTGGGATTCCCAGTATTCTATTTTCTCTAACAGACTCATATTATTCTGGGCTTCTGCATAACTATTAGAACTCTCAAATCTATTCAGTAGGGCATATGCCATCCCTTTCTTAGTCTGTTTATTCAATAAAAAAACTTTAAATATCTCATTTGCAAGTTCTTTCATAGTTTTGTTTTTTCCCTGAAATGATTGGAGTTTTGCAATGAAACCATATGGCTCTTCTCCTAAAATAATTGCGACGGCTAAAATATCTTGCCCCATGGCAAATCCCACTTCTTGGTCGGTCCAGAAACTTTCATGGAAGCCTGGAGTTAATAAAGCAATAAGAGCTTCGGCAGTTTTTAGAGCAAGCTCAATTTCTTCTTGCCATTCTTTGGTTGGAGTAATATCTTTATGGGCCACAAAGGTAGAAATGTTATAATGATTCAGTTCTGATTGTAACAAAGTTGCATTATCCTTATCCTTGGCTAGGTGACTTGCAAAAAGCCGAAAATGTCCTTCTTCCCAAAAATCAGTTTCAACATTACCTTGGAATTCATTGACGCTCGGTATTTGTGATGATGTGCTTGATATTGTTGATTTTATTTTTATGCCTGTACGCTTTAGCTTAGTAGTTGCTGCCTGAAGGATAGCTATTACATCCTTTACAGAGGCATAAGAAGGACTACCCATAACTGTAGGTGTATTAAGAGTATTTAAGATATTGAGTGAAAAAGTATTATTTTCACCGAAAAGCTCTGTTAGAAAATCAAGGACTTCCAAGACAACACGTTTTAATTGTGCATTATCTTCAGTTTTGAGAAAACGACCAGATATTGAATCACCTTTAATGAACTTTACAAGAAAAGACTCGAATAACTCGATGTATTTTTGAATCTCTTTAAAATTATTATTTGTATCCATTAATGTTTTATTCCTTATATTAATTTGATATTCCCTATATCAATTCTCTGAAAGAGATTAATATTATGCTTTTTCTTTTTTCATAGTTAATAAACCTTGAATTAAACCAACAATTATTCCTAATGCACCTAAAATAGAAAATACTGTTATAGCTATGTCCCATTTTGTAAGCAATCTACTTTCCATCATTGTAATACTTTGGGCTAAGTTATTAATTTGTTGACTGAGTATTGCATCATTTACAGAGGCATATTTATCCAATTCTTTGTCAGGAGGAAACCTTTTATTTATATCTTGTATTTTAGAATGGATATCAGAAATTGATTTGTTAATTTCTTCTTTCATTTCTTTTCTCAACATTTGAATATGAATTTCAAAATCGATAGTAGATGAATCTACTTCTACAGGAGATAAAAGTGTAAGATCTTCTTCAAAAAATTGGCTTATCTCATCTTCTTGAATAAGATGAGTTTTTCTTTGTATTAAAAAAATAGAACTTGTATAAGCAATGAAAAAAAATATAATTCCAATAGAAAAAAAAGGTCTTTTTAAAAGATTTCGATAAAAAGAAATTTTTTTTCGCATTATCAATATATAAACTATAAAAAGATAAAAAAATACAAATCCTAAAATTAAAGGATTTTCTGTAAGAAATGCTGAAATCCATTTAAATATTTCCATAATTATTACCTTTTTACTATATATAACAATATTAATTATATACATTAGATTTGAACATAATATATAAAATATATAAAAAAGAATTGTAAAATCAATGAAAAAGAAAATGTTTTAAATCAAAAATATCTTTGTAGTCACGTCATAGGCACTTTTCTCTTGACAAGACAAATATGAAAAAGCGCTTGAGAAGTATAATGAGAGTTTGAAGATTTCTAATGAGTTAAGTGATAAGCAAGGCATAGTTGCTGCTCTATATCAATTGGGAAATATTTATTACCAGGAGGACGAATATGAAAAGGCGATTGAAAAATATAATGAAAGTTTGAAGATTTCTGAGGAGTTAGGCGATAAGTATGTCATTGCTTCTACTCTTGGACAGTTAGGCAGGATTTGTGAGATTAAAAAAGAATACAAAAATGCATTAAGGAATTACATAAATGCTTATAGTATATTTGAAGATTTAAAATCACCTGACAAAAATACTGTTGGAAATTTGATGATGAAATTAAAAGAAAAAATAGGCGAAGAGACCTTCAAAAAATATTATAATGAAATAATGGAAGAACTTAAAAAGGATAAAAATGAATAATATCAGGAAAGTTAGATGCCCTCACTGTAAAGCAATTAATACGGTTGACATATCCTCCGAGTTATCTAAACACGAGACTATTACATACAAAACCTTATCTCCCGATAAACCTGAAAACAAAAATATTCCAAATTCTATCGCAATAACCTGTTCCCACTGCGGAAAATCATTTAAAATAAATATTTGACCTGTATTATTCATAAATAATAATTGTAGGGGCGAAGCATTCTTTTAACTGCGATGTAAATTTATTGAAAACTTGTCAGTTGAATGCTTCGCCCCTACATTTAAAAAATAGGTTGTATTATCGATGAACGAAGAAAAAATAGATGAAGGAATTTTTCTTACTCCCGATGAAGAATTCTGGATGAAAAAAATGAAAGACATTGCCGCCGGTTCAATAAAATCCATCGAGGAGGCGGGCAAACATATTATCGGAATAATAACCGTTATGCAGGGTATTTATGCCGCAGTCCTGGCATTTTCCGGTATAAAGGAAATCCCGGAGGCAAACCTCCCCGCCGCGGTATTTTACGTTTCTCCTATACTGCTCTGGCTGGTCAGTCTCTTTTTTGTTCTGCGGGTATTTAAAACAAAAAAATATAACTACTACAGCAATTCCCCCGGTTCGGCAAAGGAAACTTTCATAGAAATTTCAGCCTATAAACAGAAAAACCTGAACGTTTCATATTTTTTTCTATGCCTGAGCTTCGTTATCGCAGTTCTCGGTATCCTCTACTGGCTTTACATTGGAACTACCCCTTCCCCCACAATTTAAATGAATTCATTTCCATCCGGTAGAACAGACATTCCTGTCTGTTCATTTTGTCACAATATTAACCTGCATTATATATATCATACCTAAAAATTCCGGTACAATAAATCGTAGGGGTTTAATATATTAAACCCTCTTTCCTATCCTTCTTTTTATTTAACATAACTTAAAAAACATCAAATATTAACAAAATATCCGTAGGGGCGAACGGCCCGTTCGCCCTCATCCTCTCCCAAAATATCATAACTCCGCTCAGTCACACCACGCATAGACATTATAACCAACAGGTTTTATAATTTAAAAATCCGCTAAAATCCACCACATCCGAATACCATTCTATAATCTCGAAAATACTGAAATAATTAGTATAAATAATAAAATAGTTCTTGACATCACGAATATTATTTGTTATATTAATAATAAAATATAATTAACAATAACAATGAAAAAGTTCATCTGTATTTTAATGAGCATTATAAAAGAACTTTACATAAAGAATTTACAACTTAACATAAGATGGGCTCCACCTTCCAGGTGGGGTCAATCTTATTTTCGAAACTTTATCGAAAATAAAATTTTCTTCAACATAAAAATCTCTATATTTCTATTTTTCAACGATTTACACATTCTTCATAACAAAAATCACGTTTTTTTTCTGAATAATAAAAAATATATTTTTTTAAATACATCGCCAAATTCTTATAATACAATGAATAACGAATAGACGAAAATTTTAGAAAAAGATAAAAAAAAGAGAAAATTGAGAAAAAGTAGTAAAATATTCTCCCGAATAGAGAAAATATTCTACAATTCGGTTCGATTTTAAGAAATTTTTATACTTATATTTTCAGAAAGGAAACAGGAAGAAAACAAAAGCACCTGAGCTTAAACCGGCTGTTTTTTATTCACTGTTTTCATCACTATATCCTGCAAATGAATTATCAGATTCCCAGAGTTTAACTTCTTTTACCGGAAGCTTTTTAGAAATAGCAAAATCGTAGATGAGTTTTGCAATTGCCTCTGCAGTAGGATTATCATCCATTACATAAACCGGTTCATTATTATCCTCGAATATCTTTACCATTCTATCCTTCTTAGAAAGAAGCATTTTATGGTCGAGATTTTTATTAATCCATTTTTCAATTATGTCTCTTATCCTGCTGAAATCGACAACCATTCCCATACTATCTAAAGTTTCAGAAAATAATTCTACTTCAACCTTTCCATTATGTCCATGAAATCTACAGCATTTTCCTTTATAATTTAAAAGCCTGTGCCCATAACAAAAATTAATCACTTTAGTTACTTTATACATACAATCCTCGCTAACTATATTTCTTCCTGTATTCTCTGCATCTCTGCGGTGAAAAAATTTTCATATTTCATAGCACACTTAAAGAGAATGAGTGTTCAGTTGAATAGACTTGAAGTACATCAGATAATCTTTTGAGGAAGATTTAGGTTTTATCGTTAAAGTATATATTCCGGAATCTTTCAGAGTTATAGCACCGATTTTAAAAGTCTTATATTCATACCAGTCGCCTGTATTCTCAACTTTTGAAGTCAGCAGTTCACTCCCCGCAGATACTGTATATTCTCTGCCCTGCCACTCCCCGCCTGCCGCATAAGTAATCATTACTTCAAATGTACCCGGTTTATCGATATCGATATGCCAGGTAATCGTGTCTTCAGGCTCGGTCCATTTGGAAATATGAAATTTCCCTTTCCTGTTAAACCTTTTAACGGTTTTGCCTCCGGTTGCTGCCTCTGTGCATTCTAAACTCACAACTCCATCATTATTCTGTTCAACAATTACCGGTTCAACATCCGGTGTGCCTTCTATTTCCATTACCACCACTGTATTAACCTCATCGACCGGTTTTTCCGGCAGCGAGATGAATACCGAATTTTCCACACGGTTAATCGGCAGGTTACGTTTTTTATTAAGCAAAAAATAAGCATTTTTAATCCTGTTTTTCAATCCGGGAACTTCCAGTTTGCCGTTAGATGGCAAATCAAATACATGCAGATATAACTTATCACCTTTAACCGTGCATTTTCCCCAGGGCAAATTATAAAACGGGCTAAATGTTGTTCCATAAATACTTTCAGCGTTTTTTTTCATCCAGCCGCCAACTTTATTTAAAATATCAACCGATTCCTGAGGAATGATTCCCTCTCCGGTTGGTCCTACATTCAATAGATAATTACCACCTTTTGATACTATTTCAACAAGTCTGCGGATAACTTCTTCCGGGCTTTTCCATTCTTTATCAAACTTGCTATATCCCCACGTCCCGTTAAGAGTTTGTGGTGTTTCCCAGTACTCCTCGATTCCGCCAACGGGCATACCGTTGTCGCTCAAATTTTGATAATCCCCCAGCAGCTCCCTGTTATAATTTCCCACTCGCCCGTTGACAAGGCATTCGGGCTGCAGCTCATGTACGATTGAAGCAAATTCCTTACCCTGCTCTTGTGTGTACATTCCCCGGTCAAACCAGATTAAACCAAGCGGACCATATCCCGTCAAAATCTCCCGGAGCTGAGGTTTGGATTTTTCTTCGAGATACCTTTCAAAATCCTGCTGCGTTTCATCATAATCCCAGAAATTTCCATACGCGTCGGGATGATCCCAATCTTCCCTGTGGGAATAATAAAAACAAAATTTTATACCTTCTTTTTGACAGGCATTTCCCAGTTCCTTCATCGGGTCTCGTTTAAAAGGTGTGAAATCAATTATATTATAATCACTCACTTTTGAATGATACATAGCGAAACCGTCATGATGTTTTGCCGTAATCACTATATATTTCATTCCGGTATTTTTTGCCAGTTGTACCCATTCTTCAGCGTTAAATTTATCGGGATTAAATTGACCGGCTATTTTGCGGTATTCCTTTACCGGTATTTGAAGCTTTTGCATAATCCATTCAGCGTTCTCCCCGACAGGAATCTTTTTACCGTTCCATTCTCCGGCAAATTTAGCATACGGTCCCCAGTGAATAAACATACCGAATTTTGCCTCCTTAAACCATCTTAACCTTTCCTCTTTGCTTATTGATTTTGTTTCAATATTATGTGTAACTCTTTTCCGGCAGCCGGAAAACCATAACAATAAACAGGTAGTTATCAATATACTGAATATGACTGTAAATTTTTTTTTATTTCTCATTTTTAAAACCACCTTTATTTACTTTTGACAAATCAATCCTTTGCCTTTGGGAAGATTATTGCTATACAAATCCAGTGAAGATTTATCACAGAGGCAGGTCAACAGGTTTTCCTTCTTTGGATGATGTATAAATTCCCATTATAATTTCGAGCGATTTTCTCCCTTCCTCTCCATTTACAACCGGCTCCCGGTTTTCTTTAACAGCATCTATGAAATCCTGAATTTGACGTCTATGTTTTTCAAAGCTGATTGCCATCGGGTCAGACGCCCCCGTACCATGCCCTTTATCCTCATCAGCTTTAAACGGTTCTTTTCCCTCGATTGTCCAATCTGCTATTTCATCAGATTCAATTATTACCGAACCCTTTTCTCCGTGTATTTCAATTTTTTGAGGATACCCGGGATACACCGATGTGCTTCCTTCAATTACACCCAGAGCTCCATTTTCAAATTCGAGAACAGCAGTGCCTACATCTTCACCTTCGATTTTATGCGTAAGTGTAGTAATCTTTCCGTATATTCTTTTAACAGGTCCCATAATCCATTGTAGAATATCGATTGTATGTATCGATTGATTAATCAATGCTGCTCCACCGTCACCTTTTATTGTTCCGCGCCAGCTTGTCGAATCGTAATAACTCTGCTGCCTGTGCCATTTTATATATGCATCTCCCAAAACCAGCTTGCCAAGTTCACCATTCATCACTGCCTCTTTCAGCTTTTGATTAGCGACAGCAAACCGGCTTTGAAATATTACACCGAGCTTAACCCCGCATTCTTGGCAGGTATCGATGATTTTGTCTGCTCTTTCGAGTGTAACATCTATAGGTTTTTCAACTATAACATGCTTACCGGCTTCTGCAGCAGCAACAGCCGCCTCAGCATGCATCCCTGAAGGAAGACAAACATCTATTATATCTAAATCTTCATTTTTAACCATATCCATATAATCATTGTAATATATAACATTTAAACTTTTTGACAGTTCCTCTCCTTTACTTATAGTTCTGCATTGTATTGCAAAAAGTTCTGCTTCATCAAGCTCAGCAATCGCCTTTGCGTGATGTTCACCGATCATACCATATCCGATTATGCCAATTTTGTATTTCTTGGTCATTTTTTTCCTCCTGTATTGATAATCAATTTTTAACCGCAGAGACGCAGAGAAATGGATAAAAATAAAAAATTTAAAATTCTTTGTGTTTCTGTGCCTCTGCGGTTCATTTTTACTTCAAATTTTATGAGTAAAATTTATCAAGGGTTTTTGCAGCAATCCTCCTAATTAATATCGAGCTGTCGTTTTTTAAAAGATTATACAAAACTTCAGATATTTTTCTTTTTCTATCCAGGTCGATCAAAAGTGTAGAATCTTTTATAAACTTAACATTTGAAATTACTTCAATTGCTTCATATCTTACTTCGGGACTTTCGTCTTCAATTACCTCAAGGATTATAGGAATATAATTTTCGATACCGTATTTTTTAAGTATCTTTATTCCCAAAATTCTTATATCTTCATCATCATTATCCAGAACATATTCTATAAATCTTTCCTTCGAAGAAAACCCGGAATATTTATAAATATCGTTTTTATTACTTTCAGATAATCCCTCCGGCAGGAATTGTCCATCTTCGGACATATAACCGATTTTTTTTAGTGCATTTTTACAATATCTATAAGTATCTTTATTTTTACTGTTGATTATATTCAATAGAATATTTACCCCATCCTTTTCTCCAATTTCACCAAGAGCCCAAACTGCAACTATAAAAACTCTTTCATCATTTTCATTGGAAACTATATTAAAAAGATTTTTTAAAGTATGTTTCAGTTTCAGCTCACCCGCAATCAATATATATGTTACCTTATTTTTAACATCTTTATCTGACATCAGCCGAATGAGTTTATACATACGAAGATTATCTTTAAGTATTTTATTTTCTACTATTAGTTCATCGAAATTTTGATGTAGTTCCGGCAGGGTATCCGGCATTCCTTTTTCTTTGGATTTAATATATTCAATATCAAAAGATAATCTGTTTTTTTCTTTTTTGAATTCTTTTTCTAATTTATCTAATTTTTTTTCAAGGTCCCATTTTTCAGCTACAAGACGGTTATAGCCGTCATAAAAATGTTCTTTATCTTTCCTCTCGGAATTAAAATCCTTTTCGATTTTCTCACTTCTCTGCTTTTCATTTTTGTAATTATTCTCAATTTCATCTTTAAGCTGTATTACGTTTTTAAACTCATCTTCAATATTATCGCGGTAGGATTCAAGTTTCTTTATTCTATTATTTGCATTTTTAGTATCAGCTTTATATTTAAAAGCAGTTATGAAAGCGAAAATGGACACGGCTAAAAGAACAATCGTAATCGCAATAAATACAGTAATCAATAATGTAACATCCTTTAATAATTCTTTTCCAATAAAATCGATGGTGCTGACATCCTTTGAGATTTCCGATTTTTCAACAAAAAAAGATTCTAAATCAACATCTTCCTTGATTACTGAAGTATCTTCCTGAATAACTACCGGAGCAGTTTCTTTTAAATCTTCATACACTCCCGGAACAATTTTATCTTCTGTAATTTCAAAATCTATAACAGATTTTTCAATAGATTCAATTATTTTTATGATATCCGAAAAGCTCTTTTCATTTTCAGGATTAAATCCATTATGTGTGCGAATTCCCCTGTCCATATAGATTATGGTAAAATAATTTTTAGCTTTTTCTTCCTGCTGTCTAATAAACCGACCTTGAATATTATCACTGCCGCTGAAATTCTTTTCTATGGCGCCGTCTTCACCATATAAACAGGCATTTAGTGTAGTTTTCTCTTTTTCAATATCTAAAGTCAAATTATTCAGATTTCTTTTTAGAATATTAAGAAATTCAAAGTTTTTTGTATCTCCATTAGTAAGAATAATAGGAGGAAGCTTTTTATTTACATTTCTTACATTACTGTATCCTTGAAATTGAACTATAATTTTTCGTTCGTCAGCCAAAATTTGATGAACTGTATTAAAAATACTTTCTTTTGAAAATCCTACGTCAGAAACAGGAATACCATCTTTTTTTATAGATGAAGAAAGGCGGTGAGCACCGGGTAGAAGTAAAGCTTTTGCATTAAGCTTTTTAAAAGCTGTTACAGAGATGAATCCGGTCTGTAGATGATTTAAAGGATAAGGTGATTCTACAATGATATTGTTTTCAGAATCAAAATTTAAAATATAACTGCCCCATCCTTTTCTATTATCTGTGTTTTTTTCTTTTAAGATTAAATAATTATCGTCAGTTTCTAATTGATGGAATTTGAATATTTCATAACCGATTTTCTGAGCTTTAGGCAGGGCTTCTTCAATACTCTCTTCATTACCATCCTTTATGAGTTTAACAATTTCTTCAAAATTTTTAATATCAGATTCCGCCGGATAATTATAAATCCCGCTGCCCCGGGGAGAAATTTCTTTAAGTAAGGTTTTTAAATAATAATCAGCAATATCTCCTTTTAGTGTATTAATCTCACCGTACGTTAAGGTTCTTGAAGCAAATAATCCTATCAGAAAAACAAAAAATAACAACCTGTTTTTGAATATTAACTTCAAAGGTCTTTTCGATATTTTTTCTATCAAAAGCAAACCTCTATTTTGAAAAAAGGATGTACTATATGTGACAGTAAATATAATCTATCAAAAGAAAGTTAGTTTTTAAAGAAATTACAAGTTTCAAATCGGCTGAAACGGACAGCCTCCTTTATCCGGATCATAAAGATAACATTTTAAATAGTTTCCGAAAGGAATATGTCCCTGGTTGTCCGGCAGGCAGTCAAGGTCCATATCTTTACACGGAATCTCTTTTTTGTCTTCCCATTTATATTGTAGTACAATTTTATCTATTTCTGAATCTTGTATCATTTTAAAATTTTATTTTATTACTCGTTTATTCATAAGTCAGAATAAAAGAATAAAAAGAATTCAGAATTCAGGAGCCAGGATTAAAAAATACTAAATCATTTCTAACTTCTGTATTCTGTCTTTTTCTCTTATATTCTGAATTTTACCTATTGGATTGTTACAGTTTTATAAATTATTAATGATTTTATATTTTTGCAATTTTCTATATAAAGTTGCTCTTCCGATTTGTAACTTTTTAGCTGCTTTCGAGATATTGCCGTTAGATAATTTTAATGCATATTTTAGATACTTTTT
>SDBU01003793.1_pt1 | contig 19033 bp, 20 predicted proteins | sample 2277071 | NCBI WGS metagenome assembly SDBU01 (sample SAMN10397929, study PRJNA504765) | marine sediment metagenome | isolation source: marine sediment core GS08_GC12, 126 cmbsf | place: Arctic Ocean: Gakkel Ridge, Loki's castle | collected 2008 | reverse complement strand
CCATTCGGTCGCTCCAAGCAGTCGATCGGAAAGAAAGGGAATATCAAACCGAAGCTCTTGGGTCACCAGATCGATCTTCTCTTCGTCAGTTGTGAGTAGATCCATCAAAAGGGTGGCGATGTTGGCATCTTGAAGAAACTTGGCGACAAATTGATTGCGGGTGGATCGGCGACTGCTCCCACTTCCGTGGGCAAAGAGGACGATTCCTTTGGCTTGCTCAGGAATGTGGAGATAAGCTCCGAGTTTGACCCCTCCAACTTGGACTTGAATCTCTTTCGTGATTTTTTCTACCATTTCTTTTTTTCCTTAAACTGCTAAATAGATAGTTATGCAACTCTTTTTTGGCATAGATGTCATCGCTCCATGGCCAGAGAAATTTCCTGGTGGGCGTATTCTCGAGGAGACAGAGCGCCACATGACTCTCGCTTTTCTCGGAAAAGTCGAGGAAGAAAAAATCATGACGCTGCTTCTCGACTTTCCTAAACCTGACTTCAAAGTAGGAATTGTGGGTAAATTTGATCAATGTCTTTTTTTGCCGCCGCGTCATCCACGAGTAGTTGCATGGAATATCCAGTGGTTGGAAGAGAGCTCCCAGTTTGATAGTTTCCTTGCAAACTTCTTTGAGTGGCTGGAGAAAAATGGTTTTGTCGCTAAACAAAAGAGGGAGTTCTGTCCGCATGTGACACTCTCTCGTGGGAGTTTTATTCCAAAAGAGTGGGAAAAGAGCTTTACTCCCCTGCCAGCTATGGTAACCGATATCCACCTCTTTGAGAGTTTGGGGTTTTCCAAATACCGCTCGCTTTGGAAATACAGTCTTAAAGCCCCGTTCGATGAACTAGAGCACACAGGTGATATTGCCTTCATTGTGCGAGGCGAAAGTCTGCTGCAGCTTTTTCAGCACGCTCAGCTAGCGATGGCATTTCCTTATCCCCCGATCCTTCCCTTTCTCTCGTCAAAGGTGTCGTTCAACTCGCTCGACGAGATCGTGATGGAGCTCAATACGATTGTCACCCAAGCAGATCAGGAGATAGGTGTTCCTTTCAAAGGGGTGAGTTTTCATGGAAAGATAACGCAAGAAGAGGATCAGACGATGTGTTGGGAGATGATTATCGATGTATAAGCTGGAAGAGATCGGACCATGCACCTATCTTCTTCCCAAAGAGGGTGGGATGCGTGTCCCGGGGCTTATTATTGCTTCAAAAGAGCTGATCGAGGCGGTCGATATTGAACGGCCTCTGGAACAGGTGCGCAATGTGGCTCACCTTCCGGGCATTGTCGGTTATAGCATTGCTCTGCCTGACATTCACTGGGGCTATGGCTTTCCCATCGGCGGCGTCGCTGCAATGGATATCGAGGAAGGGGTGATTAGTCCTGGCGGTGTGGGATATGATATCAACTGCGGGGTTCGACTGGCGGTGGCTCCCTTCAAATTAAGAGATCTCGACGCCAAGCAGCAGAAAGAACTGTTGAGTGAGATTTTTCGGATAGTCCCTTCGGGTGTGGGTCACGGCCATCGAGGTGGTGGAGTATCTGATGCGGATTACAAAAAACTGCTGGAACAGGGGGCTAGCTGGTCGGTACACGAAGGATATGGTTATCCTATCGATTTGGAGCGTATTGAGAGCAATGGGCGGATTGACGGTGCGGAATATGACGCCGTTTCAAATCGCGCCCGAGATCGCGGAAGAAAGCAACTCGGTTCTATTGGATCGGGCAACCATTTTGTGGAAATTGGAGAGATCCAAAAGATCCTCCTCCCTGAGATTGCCCAAGTCTGGGGCATCGAAGAGGGACAGCTTTATATCTTTGTTCATTCGGGCTCTCGGGGTTTTGGTCATCAGGTCTGTACGGACACGCTGAACACGTTTGTGAAGCAGGGATTTGCCGAGGGGCTACCCGACAAGCAACTGGTAGCAGCTCCCATCAAGAGCGAAGAGGGTCGGCACTACTTTGCGGCGATGGCTGCGGCTGCCAACTTCGCCTTCAACAACAGGCAGCAGATCCTCCACTCGATACGTGGAGCCTTCCATTCGGTGCTGGATATCGATCCCTCGCATATCCGTCTTATTTACGACGTCTGTCACAATATTGCCAAATTCGAGAGCTACAAAGTGGAAGGAAAAGAACAGACTCTCTGTGTCCATCGAAAAGGGGCAACGCGTGCCTTTGGTCCGGGCGCCAAAGAGCTGGCGCCTATCTTTCAAAAGACTGGTCAACCTGTCATCGTGCCCGGGGATATGGGGCGGGCCAGCTATCTGATGGTAGGTACTGGCAATGAGCTGACCTGGTGCAGCTCCTGTCATGGAGCTGGACGAGCTAAGAGCCGCATCCAATCAATGAAGAGCTGGAAGGGGGAAAATCCGGTGGAGTATATGCAGAAGAAAGGAGTGACTGTTATGGCCAGCTCCTTCCGTACGATTGCCGAAGAGATGCCCGATGCCTACAAAGACGTCGAGCTAGTTGTGGAGGCCACTCAAGAGGCCAATATCGCCAATATCGTTGCTCGTCTTCGCCCCCATCTTGTCATCAAGGGATAATCCCTGTTACATAACTCTCTTAAGCCCTGGGCCGGTCGATTTAGACGGAGGCGCCGTTTGTGGCACCGAACGCATAGAACGCCCGCCTGGGGTATACGTTCTGGGAACTCGTCGCATTCTGCCACGTGGCTGAATGCGACCCGATGGCCTAAACTCCTCTTCTTCTTCCCATCGAGGCCTCTTTCCCCTCGGACGAGAGGGCTTCGCTTCACTGGGTGCGGTCGTCGAAGGACGAGTCATGGTCGGCGGTTGATACGTAGGCGGAGTTGTTCTAGAAGGCGGTGTGTAGGTCGGAGAACGACTGGGCGGTCTACGTCTTGCTGGTTGAGTAGGTCGTGCCGTTGGCGGCGCATAAGTTGGGAGTTTCGAAGGTTTTGGTTTAATCCGTCGGATAGGTGGTTTGGGTTTCCGCGGTGGTTTAGGTCTCGTCGGCGGAGGCACTGTCGGTTTTGTCGGCGGCTTAACCACCCGAGGCGGTTTCTTTAGGTCACCATTCTCTGGCCCAAACGAGGGTTTAGAGGGAGTTGGCGTAACTTTATCCGGAGCTGGCCCGGTCGGTTTCAAGTAGGGTCTATCCGGCTTGGTCTCAGGTTCTGCCCTTTCTTGAATCTCCTCAACCTCGTCCCTGTCGGAAGGCATAATGGGATTATCATTGCCGGTCACTTCTCCGATAGCGCCAATAAGCTCATTTGGCCCCACAACACTGTCCGGTAGAATGAACGGTGGAGGTAGCGCTTGACTGAGCAGTGAGAGCACAAAACCTGGAGGTGGCGCTATCATTGCTATAAAACGCCCTTCGAGCCAGAAGGGCTGCGGGAATCCAGGATGTCCCCACCACCAGAAGAGCCACCAGGTATCATGCCACCCAAAACCCCACCAGCTATCCCACCACCACCATGAAGGTACAACTCCGAGCGAGTTACAAAACTCTGGATGGTAGTGGAAGTAGTGATGATAGAGGAATAGATAGTCAGGCCACCTAGGATAATAGTTCTGAACGCAGACACAAGGATCGATAACATAGAAGGGCTCATAATATATAGACAGCCGCTCCATAGGATCGATGTACACGGCAGAATAGATAACCCCTCGTATCTCTAGAGGCCAATCCCAATAGCTGGAAACAAAGACATATCCCTTCTCCCTCCAGATATAGTGAGCGGGAACAAAGACCCAGTTTTGATCAAAAAGCTCCCATTTTCCACCATACCAGATATAATCATCTTGTCTGGAATCCCAGAACCAATACCCGGAGATCCAGAAATAGTCCTGACTAGGTGCTGGCGATACCTGCTCATCAATGGCATCAGGGGGAGGTTGGTCGATATAATCTAAGCGCGTTTCTGGAATTTCGCTCCAGAAACCGGGGATCCAGACCGAACCCTCATCAAAACCTTTCCAATAACCTCCAATCCATTGATGGCCTGGAGGAGGCTTTCTCCAAACACCACTGACCCAAAGATAGTCATTCCGGTCTTGCGAAAAGGCCCAATAACCTGGGATCCATTGTGTTTGTGGGTCTGTTTGAGCCGGAATGCGTTCATTGATTTCTTTTGGAGGCTCTGTCGGGATAGCATCGAGAATAATTTCCCCAAACTCCCTTGTCAGATAGGCCTCGTGGACTGGTCCATCTTTAACAGCTTCGACGCCATTCGCCCCGAAACATTTAACAACCATAAAGATAGCGCAGAAAAGTAGCGCAGAACGTCTAAACCAACTCATAATTTTCTCCAAAATGCGTCTACCACCATTCTCTATAAAATATTTTTTTTAAACAACAACTCTCTTAAACCTTTGAAAAAAATAGTATTATAAAAAGGTGGCGAAAAAAGATGGAATAACTAATAAAGCTGTAGTAGAGGAGAGAATTATATGAAACGACTCACGTGTATTATTGCATTACTTGCTCTTGCAACACAAAGCGCTTTTGCGCTTCTTTCGCCATTAGATCAGAATCTGAAGGAGCTCAAGGCAATCATCGACAGCCCTGAGCTAAAACAGTATATCAAAACCTCCGAAGTTATTGAATATATCTGTCACCAAGAGTGTCTCTATATGATCTCTACAAATGAACAGGAGATGTTTGTTGAAGTAGAGTATCAGCCAACAGACAGGCTTGGTCCCATACCATTTAATTTAATTTTTCACAAACCCAACCCCAAAGGATCATAGAATATGATAACTTTGTCTATCTTTCTGGGCCGTTTTTTTGGTCTGTATTTGATTATTTCCGGGTTTTTCTACCTTACACAAGGGGATTTTATCCGGAAAGCAGTAGCTGAGTTCTTTAAGAATAGTGCTCTGTTAACGATTTCAGGTGTGATCAATGTGATCATCGGCCTGCTTGTCGTGCTCAGTCACAATGTATGGATATCCAACTGGATGGTGGTCATCACCATCATTGGATGGCTTGCATTAATTAAAGGTATACTGCGATTCTTTTTCCCATTCTCAGGGAAGAAGTTTTACGAAAAGCTTTGTTCGAAGAACGGAACTGTTTACATCGGCATTATTGCCCTGGTTTTCGGTTTCTTCCTTACCTATAAAGGATTTTTCTTCGCTTAAATCTATTTGAACCCGGGCTTTTTCGGCCCGGGTTTTTTTTGTCTAAATAAAATATCGCTCAAGAGCTTTTTTAGTCGCTTCGAACGCAGTGTAGTGGACCCCGTTAATGCCCAGCCCTTGGGCAACTTCAACCAAAAGCAGCGTGTTTTCAATATAGACTATTTCCGAAGGAGCCACTTGTGCCACATCAATGGCCAATTTAAAAATATCGGGATCAGGCTTGCGAAAATGAACAAAGGAAGAAATAACGAAAAAATCGACAAATTCTGAGAGCCGAAAGCGCTGAATTCTATCTTCAGCAAGCTCTCTTCCCTCGTTGCTGACAATACCGATCTTTAGATTATACTTTGCTCTTAGACTTTTTACGTACTCCAGCATCTCAGGAAATGGCCTGACCGCATCGAAGATGTAGGTTTTGTACTCCTCGAGGGTAAAAGTGCGAGGTTTATAGAAAACCACGCGGTTGAGATATTCATCAAAACTCAACTTCCCCGTCTCATAGGTGTCGAAGACCAGATGGTGACGCTCACTCATCTCATCAACTTCAACTCCAAACTTCTCTGCTACCTGACGACGTAATAAATGGTCCCACCCATTGGTCATTAGAACACCACCGACGTCTAAAAAGAGGGCTTTAATGATTGGTTCCGCCATAACTAACTGATAATCAATGGTTGTAAAAACTATTAAACAGAATATACACTGTTTTATTATAATTATAATAAAGTGTTATATATTTGTAGATAGTTAAATGAGGAAAAACAATGAGAGATCCAAATAAAGGGTTAATATTAGTTACCGGATCCTGTGGAAGAATTGGAGCTGCTGTCGTCAAGAAGCTGGGCCAAGATTTTAATATGGTGGGATTTGAACTGCTTAAAGCGTTCTATGCTTCCGCAAGTGAAGAGCTAGTTCCTTGCGATCTCTCGTCTGAGGAAAGCGTCCACCAAGCGTTTACCCATATTCGCAACTTCTATGGCAATCATATTTCTGCTGTTATCCACCTCGCGGCTTATTATAGCTTTTCTCAGGAGCATTTAGAGCTCTATGACAAAATCACGGTAGAAGGAACCAGGCGGCTGCTCAAATACCTTCAGGGTTTTGAAGTGGACCAGTTTATTTTCTCCAGCACGATGTTGGTCCATGCTCCATGCCAACCAGGCCAGAAGATCAACGAAGATTGGCCAATTCAGCCCAAATGGGCCTATCCACAGTCAAAAGTGAAGACCGAGAAGGTCATCCACGAAGAGCGTGGCAAGATACCTGCTGTTGTTCTCAGAATCTCTGGAGTCTATGACGATGAGTGCCACTCCATTCCGATCTCAAACCAAATCCAACGAATCTACGAAGAGCAGCTGGAAGCCCACGTTTTTGCCGGAGACGCCTCTCACGGCACATCTTTTGTCCATATGAACGATCTTGTCGATGCAATTGCTAGCGCCGTCAATAAACGCAAAGAACTTCCTGCGGAGACTACACTGCTCATCGGTGAACCCGATGTTTTTAGTTATGACTATATGCAAAAAAGAATCAGCTCACTTCTTTTCGACAAAGATTTAACGACCCATACGCTGCCTAAACCAATTGCCAAATTAGGTTCATGGGTTGAAAACAACACCCCATTTATGGAAAAGCCATTTATTAAGCCTTGGATGATCGACCTGGCTGATGACCACTATGATCTAGACATCCGAAGAGCGAAAGAGGTGCTCGATTGGGAACCGCAATACCGACTCGACACAACATTGCCCAAGATGATCACCCTCCTCAAAAACGATCCAATCGCTTGGTATAAGAAAAATGGTCTTCACATGGCTCCTCACCTTAAAAAGAAAATCGAAGCAGGGCACTCATCCGGTTCACGACCCTCACAATGAGAGCGATGGTTTTTAAGGAAGCCAAGAGAGCCCTTGAGCTTCAAGAAGTGGAAAAACCTCAGCCGAAAGCTGGACAGGTGCTCATCAAGGTTGGCGCCTGCGGTCTCTGTCGAACAGACCTACATATTGTCGATGGTGAGCTTCCCCATCCCAAACTCCCTCTCATCCCTGGACACCAAATCGTTGGTGTCATAGAAGAGCTCGGACAAAGTGTGAAAGGGGTTCAAGTGGGAGATCGTGTTGGTGTCCCATGGCTTGGAAGAAGCTGCGGAAAGTGTGGCTTTTGTCGATCTGGCCATGAAAATCTCTGTGACCAAGCCCTCTACACCGGCTATCAAATAGACGGAGGATTGGCTGACTATGCGATCGCCGATAGCCGTTTCACTTTCTCGATCCCGAATAATTATAACGATCTACAAGCAGCTCCCCTGCTCTGTGCTGGACTGATCGGTTTTCGCGCTCTTCGCATGACTGAGGGAGCAAAGAGAATCGGTTTTTATGGTTTTGGTGCTTCGGCTCATATTCTCATACAGATTGTCAACCACCAAGGTGGTGAGGTCTACGCCTTTACTCGAAAAGGAGACGAAAAAGGGCAGGCCTTCGCCAAAAAGTTGGGGGCCGTCTGGGCCGGAGAGAGCGAGACTCTTCCGCCAGTTAAACTAGATGCGGCCATTATCTTTGCTCCGGTAGGAGCACTCATTCCTCAAGCCCTCCGGGCTGTTGACAAAGGAGGGATTGTCGTAGCTGCGGGCATCCATATGAGCAATATCCCCTCCTTTCCCTATAAAATCCTCTGGGAAGAGAGAGTGGTCCGATCTGTTGCCAATTTCACCAGACAAGATGGCGCCGATTTTTTTGAGCTAGCCCCACAAATCCCCATCAAAACCGAGATCCATGCCTATCCCCTAGAAAAGACCAACGAAGCGCTCGACGACCTCCGTCACGGACGTTTTTCTGGAGCAGCAGTGATCTCTTTGGGTTGAGCTAGGCTTTATTAACCTGCTAACTGTCAGCAGATTAAAGACCTTAGCCAATTAAACACTTTTGGAAACAGCAGAGAGCTATATAATAATAAATCTAAATAAAGTATATTATAAATAAGGATGTTAACTTTACGGAGGGTTACTATGAGCGCTCATTTAAACGCTACAAAGCTTGGTTTAGCTGGAGGAATTCTTTCAGGATTGTCTCTTTTCATCATTACATGGATATCTATGTTCACTGGATATGGCATGTTTTGGTTAGCACAATGGATGGATCTCTATCCTGGATTTGATTTTTCTATTGTTGGTGCATTTATTGGCCTAGCATATGGTTTTGTTGTTGGTTTCGTCGGTTTTTTCGTCTTTGCTTGGATCTACAACTTCTTAAAACCTTAACCAAAAAAGGTCAGACGTGCAAAACTGCAAAACTTTTGCGCGCATGACCCCTTAGAAATGAAGATATGATGGACTATACCTACCTCATTATTGGCGGAGGGATGACCGCCGACGCTGCCGTTCGAGGCATCCGATCTGTAGACGCTTCCGGAAAGATCGGTATTATCAGCGATGATCGCTACCCTCCCTACAATCGCCCGTTGCTATCTAAGGGACTCTGGGTAGGAGAGTCATTCGACTCCATCTGGCGCAAAACGGAAGAAGAGGGGGTCATTCTCCATCTCGAAACGAGAGCCGAGTCTATCGACATCAACAATAAGACTGTCACCGACAACAAAGGTAATAGTTACACTTTCAAGAAACTACTTCTTGCTACAGGAGGCTCTCCCAACCGTCTTTCGTGCTCTGATCCTGACGTGAATTATTTCCGCACACTGGATGATTACAATCGTCTCCACGAGCTCTACCTCCGAGGTGAGAGCTTTGTCATTATCGGGAGTGGCTTTATCGCCACTGAGTTAGCTGCTTCACTGGCAATGAACGGAAAAAATGTCGCCATGCTCTTCCGCTCTCGTTCCATAGGATCAAAGATCTATCCAAAAGGATTTGCCAATTTCCTCAACGCTTACTATACGGAGAATGGGGTCAAACTCATCCCGAATTCAATGCCCACCTCAATCACCAAAAAAGGTAACCAATACCTCATCACCACCACCAATGGAACAGAACTGATTGCCGATGGTGTAATTGCCGGAATCGGCATTCACCCAAACACTGAACTGGCTGAGAAGTGCGGGCTAAATATTGATAATGGCGTCGTTGTCGACCCCTTTCTTCAAACCTCTCATCCCGATATCTATGCAGCCGGAGACGTCGCCAACTTCTACTCCCCCGCTCTCGACAGGCGAGTGCGTATCGAACACGAAGATTGCGCCAACTCCATGGGCTTTTGTGTTGGCAAAAATATGACTGGGAAACAAGAGAAGTACAACTACCTCCCCCACTTTTACTCTGATCTCTTCGAGCTAGGCTATGAAGCGGTTGGGGAACTCGACGGTTCCATGGAGATAGTCGAAGATTGGCACGACCAATATCGCAAAGGGGCGATCTACTATCTAAAGGATAACTGTTTGCGCGGGGCCATTCTTTGGGGCATCTGGGATCAGCTAGACCCCATAAAGGAGATGATCGCTTCCAAACAAAAGCTCTTGCCCGAACAACTAATCGGCAAGATCGTCATCTAAACTTGTTTATTACGAACGTTTTCGAGATTTTGATTGAGATTATAGGCGGCGCTGATCAGTCCTAGGTGAGTAAAGGCCTGGGGAAAGTTCCCGAGATGCTCTCCCTCAGCCCCCAGCTGCTCTGCGTAGAGACCAACGTGATTGGCATAGGCCAACATCTTTTCGAAGTAGTATCGAGCCTTTTCCAACTCCCCTGCTCTAGAGAGACACTCAGCATACCAAAAACTACACAAAGAGAAGGTTCCCTCAGAAAAGAGCTCTTCCTTTTTTTTCCCCGGAGGCTTGTATCTATAGACTAATGAATCTGAGACAAGCTCGTTTTCAATACGCCTCAGAGTCGAGAGCCAGCGCGGATCTTTGGCACCAATAAAGCGCGTGAGCGGCATCAATAACAGCGCGGCGTCCACTCTGTCTGATCCTTTGTATTGGACAAAACTCTGTTTCTCATCGCTCCAGAAGTCGGTCAAAATCGATTGGTGGACTTTGTCTCTTTCATGTTTAATTCGGTCAGGGAGTGGAAGGGAGCGATATCTCGCCATCCGGACCATCCGATCAAAAGCAACCCAAGTCATCATACGGGAGTATAAAAACTCTTGGCGCCCTTCACGCATCTCCCAAATCCCCTCATCGGGCTGTTGCCAGTTGTCACAGAGCCAATTCACCTGACCCACCAGCTGATGCCAGAGATCAAAAGAGATCGCCTCTCCATATTTATTGTAGAGATAGATCGAATCGATCAACTCCCCGTAGATATCGAGCTGGAGCTGTTTGTAGGCATTATTCCCTATGCGCACGGGTTTCGAATTTCTATACCCTTCGAAATGATCAAGTGTCGATTCGGTAAGCTCTTTTTTTCCAGCAATCGAATACATCAATCCGAGTTCGCCTGGTCGTCCCACATCTGGACAAAGATTCTCCATCCATTTGATAAACTCTCCAGCCTCACGAGTGAAACCGAGCCGGATCAACCCATAGAGTGTGAATGCTGCATCACGAATCCAGGTGTAACGGTAGTCCCAGTTTTTGCTACCCCCAACCTGTTCGGGCAACCCAAAAGTCGCTGAGGCCACTATCGACCCATACTTCTTGGATGTCATCAACTTAAGAATCAGAGCTGAACGATTAACAGCTTCTTGCCATCGACCTTTGTATTTGCTTCTACCGATCCATCCTCTCCAAAAGTGGACGGTCTCTGATAGGCTGGTGCTGGCAATCTCATCAATATTCTTTCCTGGGGTGATATCTCCCATGCGGCAAAGTATGAAATCAGCCGATTCACCTGGTTTTAAAGTAAAGCGAGCATAGCCATCGCCCTCTGAAATATTGAGCGGAACAGAACCTTTGAGCTGCAGGCCAAAACTCTCATCAGCTTGATCAACAAAAAGAATAGAGCCGTCTTGATACACAGCATTGTGGGGGTTTTTCGCATAGTTAAAACGGGGAGCACAGTGGAGGTGAAAGGTATTATTCCCCCGAACACTGGTTACCCGGCGGATCAAAGCATTGTCTTTGTAGGCTCCTTCCACAGGCATAAAATCCGTTATCTCCGCCACTCCATCTTTGGACAAGAAACGGGTAATCAACACGTTAGTGTCGGGAAGGTAGATCTGTTTGTGTTTGAGCTCAGTCAGATGGGGTGTGATCTGGAAAAATCCGCCCTTATGTTTATCCAGTAGAGCGGCAAAAATTGTCGGCGAATCAAAGTCTGGGAAACACATGAAGTCGATCGACCCATTGAGTCCCACGAGGGCCACCGTATTCATGTCCCCTATGATTCCGTAATTTTCTATCGGCTGATAGTCCATGGTAGAGACTATCTTGCAATTTTGATGCCATCACACATCTCTTTTCACGAAAAGAGCGGATGTGATAAACTTGCCTTTCGGTAATAAAGGAGAAATTCATGAGAAAGGTCTGGATCATCGTAGCCAACAGCAGCACCGCAAAAGTCTATCACGCAGAGAATGTCAACACACTGGTTGAGATCAACACCTTCATCCACTCGGAGAGCCAAATGCTTGATCGCGATCTTGTCTCTGACAAACCTGGGCGAGCCAAAGATCACTTCCATACGATGCAAGAGCAGACTCCCCAGCAAGTGAAGGAGCGCACAGTCTTTGCGGATCAGATCGCTAAATTTCTAGACAAAGCAATCCTCGAAAAAGGAATTGAAAGGATCTATCTGATTGCCAACTCACCCTTTCTAGGCTTTTTACGCCACTCGCTCAAGCCCAACGTGACAAAACTCATCGAGTCAGAGATTCGCAAAGATCTCACCCACCTCCGCCCTGAGCAGGTGCGCGAGTATCTCCCTCCGGTATTATAATAGTTGTTTAAGCTGATCTAGGGTTTTGTTGGACTTCACCGAGTGGGGTTTGGCAGTCACAATATTGCTTTTATCGCTAGCATGCTGGTCTTTCTTTTTCACAAGTAACCAGTTATCTTCTCGGAAACGGAAGAGAGCAAATCCGCCTTTGAGCTTCTCTCCCTCGATCTCAATCTCGATATGCCCCTCTTTGAAACACTCTTCCATGGGCATGATCTTTCCCTGTTTATTTCGATGGATATTGCGATAGGTACCGATGTCCCAAAGAAGCACCGTGCCAGCTCCATACTGCCCCTCAGGAATATGACCTTCAAAGTCGAAATAAGAGAGGCTATGGTCTTCGGTGGGAACGGCGAGGCGTTTATCCTTGGTAGAGAGCGATGGTCCTTTGGGTATCGCCCACGATTTGAGCACTCTGCCGATCTGAATCCTAAAATCATAGTGGAGCCGAGTGGCAGCATGAAGCTGAATCACATACTTTCCCATGCCCCTGATATAACCATTTTTGCTTTTATTTTCTTACTATTCTATAACCCGACCTATGCCCAAAAAGAAAATTTTTTCCGCTGCGGTTATCTTTCTCTTAGCCTTTCTGGTTTACCTCTTTCTTCCAGATACCTTCTCTGAATCAGCTAAAAGAACCGCGGCCATCTTTGTTTTCGCCGCAGGATTTTGGGCCCTTGAGGTAATTCCCCTCTACGCTACATCCTTTCTCATCGTGATTTTCCTCACCTTCTTTCTGACCAAAACCGAAGGGCTCTTTGTTTTAGAGAAGAAGACCTACATGCTCTTCTTAACTCCCTTTTCCAGCCCGATCATCATGCTCTTCCTGGGAGGATTCGTCTTGGCGGCAGCGATTCGAAAACATCGCGTCGATGAGTTTTTGATGAAAAGAATGCTCACCAAAATAGGCAACCGAAGCCATGTCATCTTGCTAGGATTTCTCTTGATGAGCGGTTTCTTCTCGATGTGGATCTCTAACACCGCGTCGACCGCGCTGATGATCCTTCTCATCAAACCGATATTAAAACAGATCGACAGTGATGATCCATTCCGGAAAAGTCTAGTTTTAGCCGTCGCTTTTGGGGCAAATATTGGAGGGATCGCCACACCGATCGGCACCCCTCCCAATGCCATCGCTGTCGGAATTTTAGCCGATCACGGCATCAGTGTGAGTTTTCTTGGCTGGATGGTAATGGCTTTTCCGCTGGCTCTTTTCATTATGATTCTCGCAGCGCTGTCGCTCTTTCTATTCTTTCCACCTAAGACTTCTTTTATCAAATACAAACTTCCGCCCCGAACGCCTCTCTCCGCGCAAGCTAAGTGGGTAATGGTTGTCGCCGCTTTTATTATCCTTCTCTGGCTCACCAAGTCGATCCACCAGATCCCCGAAGCACTCGTCGCTCTTTTGGGTGTCGGGATTCTCTCTGCCTTCCAGCTGATCGGGACAGAGGACTTTAAGAGTATTGATTGGGATATCCTTATTTTGATGTGGGGAGGCCTAGCTCTTGGCCAAGGAATGCAAACCAGTGGGCTTGTGGATCACTTTATTTCTCTACCTATCTTCGCGGCTCATGGTGTGGCACTTGTTGCCGCCCTCTGCTTTCTCGCTGTCATCCTCTCTTCTTTTATGAGCAACACAGCCACTGCCAATATCTTGCTTCCCATCGCCATGAGCTTCACAGCTTTCGACAAGAGCCTGCTATCCATCACGGTTGCACTCAGTTGCTCTTTTGCCCTCGCCTTCCCGATCTCTACACCACCCAATGCAATGGCCTACTCCCTCGGGACTTTCAAAACCAAAGATATGTTCAAAGTCGGAGCGCCGCTCACGCTCATCGCTGTGATCGTTGTGCTTCTGGGCTTTGAATATATTATCCCGAGAGCTTTCAGTCTTTTCGTTTGATTAAGTGGTTGAAACAGAACTCAGATGGTCCGCTATCAGAGTCACCAGCTTCTCTTCGAGTTCGCGATTGAAGATCATATGGCCCATGCCCGGGACAATCTCCATCTTGGACCTGACAATGCCTTCAGCCGTCGCCTCACCACCGCGCCGAACAGGCACTAGATAGTCTTTCTCGCCATGAATCACCAGCGTTGGTGCTTGGATCTTTTTCATGTCTCCTGACCGTTCTTCGAGCTTAGTCGCCACCCCACGCATCACGCTCAGATGGCTCATCGCCACCCCTGGCTTATGATTTGACCGTTCATAACCATCCCGAGTGTAGCTTCGAGCAGACTCATCATCTAGTCCAAAGTCGCCATTGAGATATTTCCAGACAGCCAAATAACCCTCAATACTCTCGTCAAATTTCTTTGTCGGCTTATTCTGCACCATGATCGACCAGGTTTTGCTGAGAAGCTCCTGCTCTTCCTTGGTCCATTCTTCAACAGCGATCGGGGTCGCTCCAAGCGGCCCCGCGGAGATCGAAGTCAGTGACAAAACTCTCTCAGGGTGATGACTAGCCACATACTGACCGATATATCCCCCCATCGAGTGGCCGATCAGATGGGCCTTTTTGATATTGTACTCATCCAAAATCTTGAGCGCATCCTCCGCAAGATCGGCAATGGTGTAGGGATGGGTAGAGAACTGAACCGCAGAAGAGAGACCGGTATCTCTCAAATCAAAGCGGATCACAAAATAGCGTTTCTGGACTAGAGCATCGCAGAAAAAGTCTGACCAGAACCGGGCATGAGCCCCTGCGCCAGCGATTAGCAGACAGGCAGGATCAGAGGGAGCCCCAAAAGACTCTGTCCAAAGCTCGACATCGTTGTTTTTTGCAATTTTTTCCATAGTTGAGCAGAATTATAAACAGTTCTCGCTCATCTTCTCAAGAGAAAAGGTTGACCTTAACGCCAGGGCTGATGCTTGACTAGCCAGCCTCCCAAGCAGGCGACCGCTCCGCCAACACAGATAGAGACAATGGCCAGTTCCATGCCAGAAGCACCGAAGGCTCCAAGCCACGTTATACCTTGAGGCAGAACATTAAGAGCGCCCAGCACACCCAAAATGCCGCCAAGAGCAACAATAATACCAACAGCCAATAGCAGCACTGAACCGTGTTTAAAGAGATGTATCCCGCAGTTGCATCTGACAGTAGGGTCATGTCTTTCTACATTGAATGAAATACCAGCCATATCTTCCTCCTTGAAAATATTCGTTTGCAATATTGACAGAAGGAAAGAAGAGTTTCAACCTTCTTTTTGTGGGATCACTCTCCCCACTTTCACAAGCTGTTCATACGAAAGTTCTTTTGCTCTTTGAGCAAAATCTATGAGCATACCATCCCCTTTCAGGGGAATCATCACAGAACCGCTATTGAAATCAAGAGCTGATGGTCGTGGGTTGAAAAAGAGAGTCATCACTTCACCATTGGAGCGGCTCCATTCTATCGCCCATCGAGCAAGTTCGTCATTTCGACACAGCTTCGGAGAAGTAGCCGGGAGTTTCGAATCTCCATTCGAAAAGAAACCATAGATCTCATCATTGAAATGGTGAGCAAAACGCTGCAGATATGCTTTTGATACCTCGCCCATGGTCATAGCAAACAGATCTATCTTCTCTACCTCGAGCGGCTTGTCAAGATAGAGATGATCCAGGATAGCCCGCGCACATTCTCCACCGACCCAGAGTGTATCGATACCGCCTACTTCGTGAAGTTCACTCTGCAATGTATCGATCCAATTGGAGAGTTTATAAAGATCATTTGAAAACTCCTTTTCAGGATCGACCATTTCAGACTTATCACTGGCCTTGGAGAGGAAAATTTCAATCTGTTTCCCCGCAAGAGACCCACAAGTTAATGTACCGCTGATCAATAAACTGAGCGCACCTCTAACCCAACGCATATAACACCCGAATAAATTATTTTACGTTAATTATAAAACCGACCGCCTTTAATTTCATTACAAACAATATTTTACTCTTGCCCCTTAAAAACACCCGGTTATACTGGGGCAATTTTTATTTAAAACCTAACTGGAGAATCTGATATGATTAAAAAGTTTTTTTTGATTTTAGCTATCTGCTCTTCTTTTTCACTTTTTGCCAAAGATGATCACCATGTCGAGGACCAGCCCAAGGTCATCGAGCAGACACTGACTCTTGATCATTTTGGAGTTCTAAAACAAAAACCCAATGGGTACCTCTATCTAGATGTTCCTAACGAATATATCTCTGAACTGCTTCCTCTGATCGAAGCTCCGGGCAGAATCGCCCCTCCCCAACACTATACCAGCAAGAAAGGGATTGGCGCCCATATCAGCGTGATGTACGAAAACGAACAGATCGACAATGAAATCTGGGAAATTGGCGAATTGGGCGAGACCTACTCTTTCACCATCAAAGAGCTCCGAACAGTCAAAATCAATCGAAACAACAAAACCAAAAAACTCTGGTTAATCGCACTAGATTCTCCTCAGCTAGAATCTCTGAGAAAAGACTATGGTCTGCCAAATAGAATCAAGGGTCATGACTTTCATATCACCCTCGGCTATCAACTTCCAGCTGCGCAAAATCTTTCCGAAGCAGTTGAAATTGATTGTGCTGATCTCGATGAAGAGGTTTACGTAGAAGCAGCATAAGAATTAGTACTTGACCGCAATCTGAATATATTTGGATTGCGTTATAGCTGATTAAATTTAAGGTGATAAAAATCTTTCGTCCGATTTTTATCACCTTAAATTTAATCAGTTATGACGAAAAAAGACTCTTGAGAATAAGAATCTTCATCACCTGACGATCGAGCCCTGCTTCACTAATCTTCTCTTCCCTGATAGCCACGCTAAGGATTCTGATTGCCGTCAGAATAGAATCAGATACCAGAAAGGCCTCAAATGCAGAATTCTGCAATCCGTCGATCAATCTTTGCGCCAAATCAATCTCATTTTGAACTGTTGACAGATCACAAAAATTGAGTGTTCGGATGCCTACGGTCTCTTGAATCTGTTGATGATCAAAAATAGGCGAAACGAAGGGGCCTAGACGGGTTTTTGTGTTGGCACGTTTATCTTTGATAGCTTGAGAATATGCCTGCTCTTTTCCTACAATGCCTAAAGCTTCACGAATACCCTTACGAAAAGCTTTGATCTGAACCTCGTCCATGGGGATGGCGGCATCCTCCGAACGTAAAACACGTTCGTGATCTAACTGAAAATGGACACCTAGACGACGGTTTTGCACCATTACCGCCTTCCCCAAATCAGAGTATCGTTGTGCCGTCATTCGCTGCTGAAAAGTAGCGAGAGGTAGAGCGCCTTGAAAATAGAACGAAAGTCCATGGAGAAAATCATTTCCGATGAGCAGCTTCGTCTTCGAAAGCTCTTGAAGATGCTCAATCAGATAGGACTGCCTTTTGTAATCCCCTTTCGAAAAGAGAATGCCCCCGATCTGCCAAGTTTGAACAAGCTCCTCTAGCCCTTTCAGTTTGATCGGATCATAGACCGCCTCTGTTTGGTAAAAAAAGAGTTGCGCTATCTTCTCTTCTCGGGTTGTCAGATGGCCGAAAAGCTGTTTGGCCTTCTCAATCAGCATCTGATCCGCGAAAAGCTCTCTGGAACTCTTTTTCCCGTCCTCAGGCGCTCTTCTCTTCTCCAACTTGGGTTGTACAGGTAAATTATCCTCTTTAGACTCAGACCACGCCCTTCCGTGATAGAGCACCTTTCTCTTGCGCTTCTCCTCGCGATGGTCGTCGTCTCTCTCATTGTCCACCGGTTGGATGCGAAAGGCTTTCTCGTAGGGGTTAGGACCACTAATACTCATTGTTCAATCCTTCAAATAATTTACCCATTATTATACCGCTATATTATTAAGGCTTTATAAAGATAAAAACAAATTAATAAATTAAACATTCCTTTAATCATTGATTTCCCCAACCCACTAACAGAGAGCAAGAAGCCCCATTTTACTGTCTTCCAGTAGTGATCATTTTTTGGAGCCCTTGTTATTTTGCTACAGAGAAGCTACAATGATAATATTAGGATTATTGGTTTGACGTAGGTATGAGCACGATTCCACACTCCGATAAGTCCCGCGAACTTATCCAGAAAATAGGCAAAAAGAAGGCCCTCTCAGCGCTTGAGAAGATGGTTTTGATTCGCCATTTTGAGACGCGAGGTGAATCAGCCTACCAACATGGTTTTGTTGGAGGGTTCTTCCATGCCTACAGCGGCCAGGAGGCGATCCAGACCGCTCTGGTTGATGTCTGCGGCCCTAACAACTGGTTTATCGGCACCTACCGCACCCATGCACTTGCGCTGCTTCTTGGAGCCTCTCCTGAAGAGCTGATGGCCGAACTCTATGGAAGGTCAACGGGCAACGCCCAGGGCCGAGGCGGCTCGATGCATACCTATACCGACCGGTTGCTCGGGGGCTTTGGTATTGTTGGCGGCCACCTCTCCATCGCTGCTGGCGCCGCCTTTTCGATCAAATATCGCCACCAAAAAGGCGAGGTAGCAATCTGCTTTTTAGGAGATGGGGCAGTCGCTCAGGGCTCCTTTCATGAATCCCTCAATTTAGCCGCCCTCTGGAATCTCCCCGTGATTTACGTCATTGAGAACAATCAATGGGGTATGGGCACACACGTCAGCCGAGCCATCTGCATCGATAAGATCGCCGAAAGACAGGCTCAAAGTTATGGAATCTCTGGTTACACTCTAAATGGGATGGACTATTTTGACTGCTACTCCGGTTTTGAGAAGATCCACAAGGAAGTGCTCAAAACAGGTCGACCTGTTCTCGTCGAATGTCTTTGCGAACGTTTTCGCGGCCACTCTATCTCTGACCCCGCCCTCTATCGCACCAAGGAGGAGTTGCAAAAAGCAACAAGGAGAGATCCTATTCTCTTGCTTCGCCATGCGCTTGAAGAAGCGAAAATCTTGGACGAAAAAGGATTCAAGGAGATCGACAAAAAACAGAAAGAAATCGTCATTGCTGCGATGAAATATGCCGAAGAGAGCCCCTGGCCCTCACCGACCACTCTTGAGGAGGATGTCTATGCCCCATGAAGTGGAGATGCGTGAGGCTCTGAGACAAGCTCTGGACGAAGAGATGGAGCTCGACCCGACCGTTTTTATCCTCGGCGAAGAGGTCGCAGAGTACAAT
>SDBU01003792.1_pt1 | contig 19033 bp, 16 predicted proteins | sample 2277071 | NCBI WGS metagenome assembly SDBU01 (sample SAMN10397929, study PRJNA504765) | marine sediment metagenome | isolation source: marine sediment core GS08_GC12, 126 cmbsf | place: Arctic Ocean: Gakkel Ridge, Loki's castle | collected 2008 | reverse complement strand
AGATTTGGAAAAGAGAAAGTTAATTACATCCAGACCCTGGTCGATAACTCCGCTTATTACCGGGAAACTCCCTATTCCTTACTTTAGCAGGGTTGTCCCTTAAGGGTAGTTCTGGTAGAATTTTCCTCGAGCCCCCATAGCTCAGTGGATAGAGTGTCGCCCTCCGGAGGCGAAGACCTGTGTTCGAGTCACAGTGGGGGTACTTATCTTATAACCTAAATTTTTTGCTCCTCGTTTTGATGTGGAGCATTTTTTATTAACCCTTGTTTTCTTAATTCTGGGGAGATGTTTCAATAAGTTTTAGTTTTTACCTTGGAAAGTACGACTCCTCAGTTGAAACTTAATTTAACCACACCCGTAGAGCGTCTTTCCTAAACTACTGCTTATAAACGACCATTAATACGATCCTTATTCGATGTATAATGATGACGTTAATTATTTTAAATGAGGTGGCTAATAAACAGGAATTGGAAACTCTTTATCTGTACAGGGTTGATCTTCAGTATCCTTGCCGGATGCGCGCCCACAGTTGAAGAACCTACCGCCGGGAATATGCCCCCACTTACCACCAGCGAAATACAGGTAGAAACTCTTCCAACGTCCTCCCCCCCGCAGCCCACAAAGGAAGAAGCCCTTCCAACGTCCTCCCCGCAGCCCACAGAGGTTGTCTTCTTTGATGAGCCCAGAGGGAAGATACCGGTTATCTACTCCCATGGCGGCGGCCCCTGTGATATCGGGGGAATGGTTTTTCTCACCAAACATCCAAACGTTGATCTGATAGGATTGGTGCTCAGCCGTGGTGAGTTCCATCCAGAAATCGCGGTGGATCTTTGGCCTGTATTTTTATATGATGTCTTGAATTCCAAGGATACAGCCATCGCGTTAGGATCAGACGCACGCATGGACCCAAACTCACATGATTTCCCCGAAGCCTGGAGACCTTACGCTGACAATTTCTGGGGATTGGCTTTACCAGAAAAGATAACAGAATATGAACCAGCCGTTGGTCACGAATTGATCATTGATCTGGTGAATAACTCCCCGGAAAAAGTGACCATTCTGGCAATGGCCTCCATGATTGATATCGCGCTGGCTCTGCAGCAGGATCCAGGTATTATCGACAACATCTCACATGTCGTCATTATGGGCGGCGCCTTCACCATAAGCGGTAATTTGGATGATGCCCCTTATCCAATAAGTAATAAGGCCGCAGAGTGGAATATGTGGATCGATGCCCAGGCTGCTAAATATCTCTTTAATTCAGGGGTACGATTATCGATCGTCCCGCTGGATGCCATCCAGTATTATCTCCCAGAAGAAGATGTCAATACAATTAACACGATCAATGACCCCGCTGTGAACTATGTTGCCCAGATGTGGAATAGTCAATTTGGCAATTTTGGACCATTCTTCATCTGGGATACAATCACCGCCACGGCAGTCACCAACCCAGAAAATTTCTATTGGACTTACGATGGCGTCGATGTAATCACAGAAGTGGGCGACTTCCAAGGCCAGACGATTGCGCTGAATAACGGCGCAACGCATACTCGCTTTGCGACGGGCGCTGACTATGATGCGATCCTCGATCAGCTTTTTGAAACCTTCCGGGGAGAGACCGAGCTTGTGCCTCCCACTGATGAGAAATCGGAACTCTCCATCACTGAACTTGGAGGTACCTGGGAAGGGTATACTGGAGGTTTCCACATCACCTTTTTCATAGAACCAGAATGCAAACTGAACGAAAAATGCGGAACCTTTGAAATCCCGGAATTTTCTCTAACCGGTGACATTGCCTTTGTGAACGTAAATGGTAATGTGTATGAATTCAAAGCGACAAACATGTCCTCGGGACAAACAGGTGCTGATTATGAATACCTGCAGCTTCAAGATGATGGCACATTATTTTATTCTACAACAGGGTCAGGCGTGACCAGTGAGGCTATTCTGGAGAGACAATAGTTTTCCCGATTACTCGCGTTAGTGCTCCTCCATGGGTTAAGTTGAACAATAATATGGCTGATTTATTATCTATTTTGAGAAAGCTCCAATCCCTCACCAACCCGGACGCCATACCTGGCAATGCCCATTACGGACTTGTCAGTTAAAAGCGCCTTTGGTTCTAGACCTGGATAAGCTATTCTGATATTCATTCACTGTCACTTTGTGCAAGACATGCTAATCTTAAGAATTTGTTGATTTACGATCCACCATAAATCAGTGGATAGAGTGTCGCCCTCCGGAGGTAAAGACCTATATTCGAGTTACAGTAAGAGTACAAAAAAATGGCCTGGCCATTTTTTTATCACATTATTTTATCTTTCAGTCCAGGTCTGGGCAGCAAACCAGCTTCCTGTACTATATCTGCCACTAACTCCTCCTGCCGGTAGGCCATAATATGAACACCTGATACACCCTCAATCTCTCTCATCTGTTGAATGATCTCAATACAGATTTTTTTTCCTTCTTCCTGTTGACGTACCTTTGGCGTCTTGTGCAATCTTTCGATGATCTCTTCTGGGATCACTACACCGGGAACTTTTTTTCTCATAAACTCCGCAGCTTTCGCAGATTTTAAAGGACCTACACCCACCAAAATGAAAGCCTGCTTATCCAATCCTCTATTTCTCACCTGTTTCATGTATTCGCGGAACCTGGGGACATCAAAACAATATTGGGTCTGGATAAACTCTGCTCCGGCAGCAATTTTCTTCGCCAAACGCTGCGGACGCCACTCATAGGGCGGCACAAAGGGATTGGCAACTGCTCCCAGAAAAAAACATGGCGCCGTAGTCAATTTTCGCCCGCTAAGGAAAACTCCTTCATCCCGCATCGTGCGCGCTGTGCGCAGTAGTTGAATAGAGTCAAAATCAAATACACGTTTGGCTTCTGGCTGATCACCAACAGTGACATCATCGCCCGTCAGACATAAAACATTTAAAACCCCCATGGCTGCCGCCCCCAGCATATCCCCCTGAAGCGCAATCCGGTTGCGGTCCCGGCATGTAACCTGATAAATTGGTTCATACCCGGACCTGGTCAGCAAAGCGCACATCGCTACACTAGACGTATGACAATTGGCTCCGGAAGCATCCACGGCGTTAATCCCATCACACACCTCTGAAAGTACCTCTGCCGCCCGATAGACATCTTCAGGGTCGGCACTATCAGGAGGGTTAAGCTCTGCTGTGACGGCAAATTGACCAGCCCGTAGAACCTCTTCTAACCGGCTGCAAGGTTTTCCATTGTCAGACTGCATGATCGTCCTCCTGATCCCATATCAATTGAATATCTTTGGTGTTTCTCCATCCAGATGGCAGGTCAACATCAATTCCGTAGAACATATTGATCCAGGAAGATGAACCCTCTAATTGGTTATTCATCGGGGGTTGCAAGGCGGCGAATTGATGACCATAGGTAGGCATTCTCAGGGACCGCTCATAAGCCTCAACCCAGACGCAGGGCTCCTCCGGATTTACCTCACAATTACCATTCAATCGCACCCCACCACAAGGGCCATTCCGTAGATACTTAGGGCAATTCATCGGGCAAGTCATCCCTGTGCTGTGTAAGATACACTGCCCGCACATTTTGCAATTGAAGACCGCCCCCTTGCCTATCCTTTCAAGAGCGATGGCAACTGGTTCAACCCGACTGCCTGGCTTAAACCACCTTTTAAGGGGGTTTAAGCTGACCTCGAATAAGTGATATAGGATTTCTAGAAAATGGGGGTAATTTTTTAACCATAAAAACATATCTTTTCCTCTACCAATAATAGAATTCCGGTTTTTATAACAGAGTAATCCCGAGTTTTTCGGCTGCTACCCACCCCTAAATATACCAGATCGCCCCTGATTTTATTTGTGATTTTTGACTCACCCTGTCTCTTCTTCCGCAATCAGGAATAGCAATCTATTTAAAGCGCCCGCATATAGGATCTCTTTTGGAGCCCATTGAGTAAATTCAGGAGAAAGATTTTGTTTCCTCATACTATCTATGGATGGTGCCGCTTCCTGATATACTGGTGAGAAGAGTTTAATCAAAGATTCTCCTTACCTGTTAACTCTCATGTCTTTATGATTGATAAGCGACAGTTCTTTACAAACATGTCCTCCGTAATGGTCTGCTGCCAACAATTACTGTGATCGCCATCAGTACCGGTTGGCTGATTAGCGGATTGGGTGTTATTGAGAACATTTTTAAATATCCCGATTTTGGACGCCTGATGGTTTTTGCTATAGATCGGCGCGACCTACCCACTCTGTAAGCCTGTGTGATGATCTCCGTTTTCGGATTTGCCCTAGCAAATTTGATTGCCGATCGGTTGTATGCAGCTCCGAATCCCCGTATACGAGTAGGCGAGTGATGCACTTCTGACAGCCTTAGTCTCCCTGAACTAATTGGTATTGTTATTGATTTTCATTCTCAATAAAATCTTTTCTGCACGTTAAGGGTAATTTGCTGTTCGATCCGGCTTAAACCGAATCCAATGTTCTTTGACCTCAATACTGTGCCAGTAGGTTAACATTTGTTCTTTCAAATTAAGGTCGTAATCTCCATCTGATATTTCCACATTGCAGCCGTTTAGATAATGATATAGCGGCACAAAAATCACTGTCGGCTCCTCCACTCCAGGATCATGCCGAAATCTGAATTTAAATATTTTGTTTTTTATATCAAATCTGATCTCCAGCGGTTCTCCTGCGGTAGCTTTCGGATAAGGGTGTATCACAGCTTCTAAAGCCCGTCCCCCAGAATTTATATTCTCTTTTTCTTCCTGTTGATCCCGGCTGAATATTGACAAATCTTCATCGTTCCACATATCTCCGCGGGCATTGGTGTTATCCGCAGTATAGTTCCAAAGTGTGAAATGATGTAAGTTTTCCTCCAGCGCCCGGAAGGTGCGGTCGAAAGCGTTTATCTGTGCGCAGAAATCACCGGTTTGGTAGGCTTTTTTGTTATCCAAATCATAGGCAATTCCAACTTCACCGATCAAGGTAGGCACATCTCCCATCTGGGTTAGAGCGTGTTCTTTTGGCCTTGCCAGCTGCCTGGCAAAAGATTTAGCAATCCGTCGTGGTCCAAACAGCAGTGTATTTTTTCCCCTATCAAAGTTGATCCATCTATTGAATGATTTCATAACCAGTACCACTGGGTCATACCAGTGCGGCGCATAGACGATGTTATCTGCATCATCTGCGCCCCATACCGGACCGCCCGACCTAAATCCCCTCTCAACAAAAATCATATAGGATGGCTGAACTTCCCGGACTGCTTTCGCAAACCGATTATTAAAAGGAATGTAATAGTCCCGGTTAAAGTTCACCTGGCGCCCGTTCACAGCAGTAAAATATTCCGGATTCAATAACAGTGGTTCCCCTGAACTATCAGTATTCCAAACGCCATTGACTTTCCAAATGGGATCAAATCCTTCTAACCATGCCCGTTTGTTATCCGGATTTAGAACCTGTTTCCCTACTACTCTGGGGCCCCGTATTCCTCTCTCCCAAATTTCCAGTTCGAGAGAAATGCCGGAACCCAGCAGCATTGACTGAAAAGGTGTTGGAATAAACCCTTTTTCAACGGTGGTGTAGCGTCGATTAAGGTCCTCCAGGCCAATATACCCTTCAACAGGTTCGTTCATGGTATCGAACCCAACCACATTTGTCAGATCTTTAAGATACGACGCAAGTTTTTTGAGCGCGTTAATATAATGCCGCTGCAGAAAATCCATGGCAGAATCCCCATCAATGATTGTCTGTGGCGCAAAGTCCCTGCCTCCAAAAAAGAGGGTAAACATGGTTGCTGCGGCCAACTTGGTAGCATTTGTGGACCAGATCATTTGCGGCAGCGGATCTCCATGCATCTGGTGGGTAAAAGCCGCACCAGTAACTTGGAAATTTTTTATATTCATCCCCACTAGTTCAAATGTCCATCCCGGCGCACCATCTCCACCGGAAAAACGGCTCCAAACATCCTGATGAGGATCAATAAACATCTGAATTCCATATTCAGCTGCTTTTTCAACTACAGCCCGGATGTATTCTAGATAATCACGGTCATACAACCCTGGTCCAGCATGTTCAATCGCTTCCCAGGTAACGAGAAATCTTATAAAAGTTAATCCCCAGGCTTTTAACCTGGAAAAATGCTCATCCGCTTCCTGGAGTGGAAATGGTCGGCCTACGAAAGATAGGTTCCGGTGATCAAAAAACCCGTCTCTGAGATAAGTTGCTCCATTTGGGGAATGAGGTACTTTGCTACTTCCTCCTAAGTTCACGCCGCGCAAAGTTAAAGTCCTGCCAAATTCATCCTTAAAACAATTTCCATCAATGTGCATAAATCAGACCCTCACTAATTTTTAATCAAGAAAATGTGGCAAATCCAGCAGCTTTAGTTTTCCTCATTCATATGCTTTATCATCGCTTCCGCAGCTTTAATGCCGTCCATAGCTGACGAGAGAATCCCACCGGCGTATCCTGAACCTTCTCCCGCCGGATATAAACCCCGGATAGAAACGCTTTGATAATCTTTTCCCCTTAATATGCGGATAGGTGAGGATGTCCGGGTTTCGATACCGGTTAACACTGCATCAGACCGGATAAAGCCCCTGATTCTTTTTTCAAACTCCGGCAGAGCTTCCAGGATAGCAGATACCACGAAAACCGGCAGCGATTCCCGCAAATCCGCCATCTTTATACCAGGAAGGTAAGATGGTTGTACAGAGCCCAGCGCTGATGATTGTTTTCCACTTAAAAAATCTCCTACCAGCTGGCAGGGAGCATTGAAATTTTCCCCGCCTTGAATGAAGGCTTTTTCTTCCCAGTGCCGTTGGAATTCTATTCCCCCTAAAGGATTATTCTTAAAATCGGCTGGTACTACTTCAGCGACAATTGCGCTGTTCGCGTTCCTTTCATTCCTGTCGTATTGGCTCATACCATTAGTTACTACAGTTCCCGGCTCGGATGACGCCGCTATTACCAATCCGCCTGGACACATACAAAAGCTGTATACTGTCCTGCCTAAGGAGCTGTGATGCGCCAGCTGATAGTCAGCCGCCTCCAACAGAGGATGACCGGCCTGCTTACCGTACTGATTTTGATCAATTACTGTTTGAGGATGTTCTATCCGGAAACCAACAGAAAAAGGTTTTGCCTTAAGCTGCAAATCTCGTCTAGAAAGCATTTTGAAAGTGTCTCTAGCACTGTGTCCAATTGCCAGGATAACATGATCGCTGCGGATTTCTTCTCCGCTTTGCAGTCTAACGCCCTTGATTTGACCCCTCTCCAAGATCAAATCATCAACCCGGCTTTGAAATTGATATTCGCCTCCAAGCTCAATAATTTTCTTGCGGAGATTTTCGACGACCTTGACCAATTTTGCCGTTCCAATATGGGGTTTATTTTTAAATAGGATCTCTTCAGGTGCGCCTGCCAGAACTAATTCCTGAAGTACTTTTTTATCCCGGTTTAACTTATCCTTCACGCGGGTTTGCAGTTTGCCATCTGAAAAGGTGCCAGCTCCGCCTTCCCCAAACTGGACATTTGACTCGCTATTCAGTTCACGGGTTTTCCAAAAATTATAAGTATCCCGGGTTCTTTCATTAACCGGTTTTCCCCTATCAATCAAAAGAGGAGAGCATCCCGCTTCAGCCAGGACCAATCCCGCAAATATTCCAGCCGGTCCGGTTCCGATTACCAGGGGTCGATGTCGCTTAATTTTTCCTATTAGAATTGGAACATTGTATTTGATTTCCGGCGCTCTGGAAATCTTCCGATTTTTTGCGTTTTTCTCCAATACTTGTTTTTCATCGGCCGTTTCTATATACAACGTATAGACTCGCCGAATCGCGTGTTTTTTCCGGGCATCCAGGCTGCTTCTACTAATTGCCACAGAATTTAATTGACCTGTTTCAATGCCTAAAGTTTTAAGTACTGCCAGCCGTAGATCGTCTTCGTCGTGATCAAACGGAAGGATCAGTTCTGTAATTCTTATCATATGGGTTCTTTATACGTCCGATATATATAGTATTCCTTCTTTATTATCAATATCTAATTGTACCTAAATAAATATCGGCAATAGGTAAAGTTGTCGTTTCATAACTCCCTTAATAAAGCCGGACTGATCAATTTATTCTTAATTCAATATTCCAATCTGAAAGCTTGTTGCAAAGAAAACTATAACAATTTTCCGTATATAATGAAGTAATCATTGCTGGTTTGAAACAAAATATGATGGTATGAGAAAATAAATTAATGTCACTCGCATTGAATCGGAGCACATTGGCGGTGCATTTATGGATCGATCAACCTTGATCATTCAACCAGATAAACAAGTATTATCTGAATTATCCCGTATTTTCAAGCAATGGGGAGATGAGGTTCACTCGGCTTCATCATTAAAAAACGCCAGCACCCAATTGAAATTAACTCTCCCTGACCTAATCCTTATTGAAACAACATTACTTGGCTCAAAATGGCCAAAATCTATCCCTATTTTATTGGAATGATTCCAGAAAACTGAACTGATCTTTACCTACTTCTCGACTGCAGGCCTGCCAAAATCTTACTATTCGGAACTCGTGAAATGGAAGGTTCTCACCAATCCAATCACTCCCGAAAGAGTTTCTTTGGCCGTGGACGGTAATCTAACCGATATTGATATCCTCGAACCCCTTCAAAAGAAAAGCCGGCTGACTTATCCAATCCGGTTCCAAATCAGCATGCCTTATCTTATTCTTTCCCTGTTTTTCACCCTCGCAGTAACCTACATCACAACCAGAGTTGTATTTGATTCTGCAGAAGAACGTTTTGCCAATCAGCTCGTCGAATCGGGTAAATTATCATCTGAATGGATGGTCTTAGAGGAGGATCAACTCCTTGAATCACTACGCCTGATCGTCAACACTACAGGTTTAGCAGAGGCGGTTTCGAGTGAGGAAATTGATACACTTCACCGATTTATTTATCCCCTTGCAGTCAATTCCCAGGTTGAAGACATCGAAATCATTAATTCTGATGGATCCACTATTTATTCTTTACGACATAGAACAGGGGGATTAATCGAAGATTATTTTTATTCCACCGGTGGTGAGGAATTTTCCAATGCTGAATTCATTCAACCAATCCTTGAGGGGCATTTGGATAGCTTTGGAGACAAATATGCTGCTGTCGAAGATCCTCCCTGGGGCCATATTTTTTATGTAGCCGGACCCATCTTGGAACAAGATAGAGTATTAATAATAGCTCTTCCACTACATTAACCGTTACAAAGATTAACCTGACTTGGCCAGCAGAGAATGACGCCCTGGATAAGATCTTTTTTGGATCGGTTAAAATTTGGGATCAAACTGCACCACCCCCATCAATTTCAATCACTTCTGGTTGGACAGGTGGTTCAAGAACTATCGGAAGCAACGCAACCAAACAAATAATATTTACATTCATCTCTCAATCCATAGGCTCTGGTTATAACTTAACTGTCTGGTTTGATAATGACTGCTCTATAAACAAATCTAATTAACTCGTCTGCCAGTATTTTTCCATTCTTAGAAAACGCCCGGGGTTACAAAATATTTAACTACTCAATCCTTTGCTATCGGATTCCCTTTTCGTGATATTATTTTATAGCTCTGGAATATTGTTCCGGTCAATCAACGAACATAATCTATATCCTATATAGCGAAATGAAAAATAAATACACTGATCGATTGCAATCTGCAATAAAAGCACTCAAAGCCGGAAATAAATCCCAGTCCCGTAAATTAATCCTGGCTGAAGTGAAGGAAAACCCCTCCAATTTAACAGCCTGGACCTGGGCTCTTGAAGTTGCTGCCAATGAAAAAGAAAAACGCACTATTTTAAAGAGGATTTTATCTCTGGATCCAAACCATCAAGGCGCGCTTGGTTATCTCAGAAAATTGGATCAATCCCAGAGACCAACAGTAGAACCATCCTCCAACTCTTTGTCAAAAAAAGGAGTCCATTCCGAAAATTCTTCCAAAACAAATTCCCGGCTTGGCGCCCTGCTGCTCCTGCCTTTCCAATGGTTTTTTTCTCTTCCCCTTTCCTGCGGATTTATATTTATAATCGCAATTTTAGCCACGGGAGGATATTATTATTATCAGGTAAATACTAGTTTTTTCGGATTAGCTGGTGCGGATTTTGACAATCTAATCATCAGTAATTCATACGAAAAGATTGAAGCTGAGGATTTGTATTGGGAAGTCCAATTTGAAGGTCAGGGCAAGACCAAATATATCGGAACGGTACGTCACATCTCGCCCATCCGTATCAATGAATTTAAAATTCTCACCCACGACATACTTGTCACCACTGCAGATTACTCCGATCCAGATCTGGTGGAAACCAGCGTAATAAACCATAAGTACACCTGGAAATCTACTAATCCAGAGCCGCCTAACGGTTCAATTAATTTAATCCATGCAATTCCGACCAATAAAGCCATTTATCAGCAGCTGCTCACAATCGAGAACTGGGACATCGTTAACATCATAGGCCGGGAAATATATACCGTTAAATCCTACCAGGTGGATGAAACCTTTTTAGGCACCTGGATCGATACCGGCTGCAATACATTGCTGATAGATTCTGTCACTGTATTAAAAAATCCTGACCGCTGATATTTTTCCTATTTTAAGGTTCCATAAAATATTTATTTATGTCTACACACAAAAACCTTTCCAGAATAGTAATATTACTCTGGATCACAGTTGTAATAGCATCCGGAGGTTTGGCTCTTTTTACTCTTGATAAAACCGGTGTGCTGTCAAAAGAAATTTCGCTAACGCCGACGAATACTCCCTCAATAACTCCCCAGCCATCTGTAACAGCATCACTCCTACCGCTAACAATTACGGCTCTCCCTCCAACTCTCACATTAATCTCTCCCAGTTCAACGCCTGAAATGCGGAAGTCGCAAGTAATTGGTATAAGCGTGGCCGGACGTCCTCTGGAAGTCTATCAATTTGGAAATGGACCGGTAGAAAAGATGATCATCGCCGGTATCCACGGCGGTTACGAATGGAATACAATTGTGCTTGCAGATGAACTTATTGGTTATCTAAACAATCATCCTGAAGTCGTGCCGCTTGAACAAACCCTGTATATTCTACGCGCTCTGAATCCAGACGGTTTCGCCCGATCAAGAGGCTTCGATGGAAGAGCAAACGAAAACAATGTGGATATCAACCGGAATTTTCCCTCCAATTGGCAGGCAGAATGGCCCCGGGCAGGATGCTGGGATTATATTCCCATTACAGGAGGCAAAGCTGCCGCCTCTGAGCCGGAAACCAGAGCTCTTATGGCTTTTATCAAAGCGCATGATCTCCAGGCATTTATCAGCTACCACAGCGCTGCGCTGGGAATTTTCCCCGGCGGTCAACCTCCAGATTCGAGTTCGCTCTCCTTGGCAGATGCGCTAGCAGCTGTCAGTGATTATCCTTATCCTCCGATTGAAACCGGCTGTAGTTATACCGGCCAGCTAATCGATTGGGCTTCCGACCAGGGAATCCCAGCCGTCGATATAGAACTCACCAACCACCAGGACTCAGATTTTGAGAAAAACCTGGCCATCCTAAGCGTATTCATGGATTGGTTTTATTCAGAATAACAAACTCCAAAATACTGAAAATCACTACCCGGGAGCTTAACGGATTCGATTGCGAGTCTAAATTGTATTTTTAAAATGGAGAATTTAACTAGGAGTAGAAATAGTAGATACTTTACCAGCACTGGCAGCACAGAGATGAGCGCCGAAGAATAGGATTACACTGCTGATATATATCCAGAGCAAGAGAACTGCTATTGCGCTTAAAGACCCAAAAATCACCTCATAACGGGCAAATCCACTTCCCAGGTACCACTGGAAAACATTAGATGCCAAACGCCAGATCAAGGTGATGACTAGAGAACTGAAACCAGCAGCTTTAATTGGCACTCTGCCCATCGGGATAATCCGATAAAGGCTATAAAAGAACAGGAACGGCACTACCCAATAGAGCAATTTAGCGCCTAATCCCCCTAGCCAGGAAGTATACAATAAATCTAACCCCGGTATTGTTTCCTGGAATTTTACAATAACATTTAAGGCGGTCGAGGATAACGTCAACACAAACAAAACCAAGATCATGATGATGACCATTGCCAGGCCAAACAACCGCTTTTCAAAAAATTTCCGCCTTTCATCTACCGGCCAGGCACTGGTGATATTATGCACCATCATGGAAAACGCGTTGGATCCGGACCACAACAACCCGATTAACCCCAGGGTCCCGATAGAATTTCGCAAAACAAGAATACGTTCAATATTCCTTTCCACCAGATCTTGTCCTACGGGGATAACACTGATCACCAACTGAGTAACCCGGCTGCTGGCCTGGCTGGCATCAATAAAATAAGATCCAATCGTAACCAGGACAATCAAAAGGGGGAATAAAGAGAATAAAGTGTAATACGCCATACCAGCTGCTCCCCGAGTTCCTCCTTCTTGCTGAAAGCTTTTTGCTGATATCTTGAAAATATTGTAGATATCCCTTACATTACCCCGTAATTTCACAACAATATTATTTTCTTCCATAATTCTATAACCATTTTCCAAAGAATGGTACAAACGGGTTTCAGAGGGTATTTTACCATCCTTCATCTCCTAATAATCGATAAAATATACAAAAAACCTGAAGCCGGAAAAAGCAAGCTTCAGGTTAAGTAAATATTATCAATAACTAATTACGACCAGAATTCTTCAACGTGCAGCGCTCCAGCTTCTCTCCGGGTATGTTTTGTATATCCCTTCTGAGCCAGCCACTCCGAGACATTTTCAACCATCTTGGGATTACCGCATAAGAAGAAGTGGGTTTTGCCAGGATCAATTTCTATCCCTGCCTCATCCATAAGAACATTCTTCTCTAGTATTTGTTCTATCCAGAGTTGGTGCCCAGTCCAGGTTTTATCAGCATCAGTTAAAGTTGGAATATAAAACAGGTTCTTAAAGGTGTTCTCCAGGAAAGAAAGTTCACTGTAATACCCTAGATCCCACTGCTTCGCCGCGCCCTGGATTACTGCCATATTTGACTCCGGTCTGGAAATCAAGTACGACCGCAAAAAACTGATGTACGGTGCCATGCCAGTCCCTGTGGCTATCATCACGATGTCTTGATTTTCTGGCGTGTCAGCTAAGGTAAATACACCCACGATACGTTTACTGACGAAGATACGATCACCTGGCTCCAGGTTAAATAAACGCGGTGTCAACTGGCCTGATTTCACCTGGGAAATATAAAATTCAAACTGCTGAAGTTGCCCGGTTGCTGAAGCAATGGAATACGGACGCTGAATTAACTTCTCAGGATCTACAGGATCCGCCTCAGTTGTTGAATTTGATGAACGCTCTTCACTCCCATACAACCCAATTACCGTATATTGACCCGCATTAAATTCATTACGTGGCTCATCTGTATCCACCCTTAAAATCATAATATCGGGTGTAAGTAGAATTTTACTTACTACAGTGGCGTTATATTTTGAATTGTCCATTCCTTCTCCTCTGATTGTCTCGTGCAAAACTGTTAAGTACCCCTGGATATTATAAATTAATCAGGGCTTTAACTATAGGTAAATTATTAGAAGCAATTTTGTTGGAATGTTGTCAATTATTACAAATCTAGACAAAATTTACAGGCAACTGAAATATTGATCTGTTGTCCTGCTCTCTCGCCAAATGGAGTGGTGTTCTGAAATAATTATTCTTTTGTGGTGAAAGCAACACCTACCAAACCTGCCCCGGTATGAACTGAAAGTCCCGGAGTTAGCTCCGTCATTTGAATAACTACCGGGCAAGGAATTGTTTCCCGAAGCAATTTTTCAAATTCCTCTGCTTCTTGTTTGGCTGCCACCTGCAAAATAAAGATCTTGTCAATTTCGCCATTTCCCAATCCGGCTGCGGTCAGCTCAAGCACTCTGCTCCAGGCCTTTTTCCTGGTCCTGACTTTTTCCAGTAGATCCAGTTTTCCATCTTTAATGGTAAGTATGGGTTTAATGCTGAAAATATTTGCCATCTCTGCCGTCAAATTCCCTACACGTCCGCCCATTGCCATAAACTTTAGTGTTTCCAAAGCAGCAAATAAATGAGTTCTTTCTCGAACGTCTTCCACTGCGGCTAAAATCTCCTCCCGGCTTTTTCTTTCCCGGGCCATTTCCGCTGCCTTTAAAACCATAAATCCCTGTCCCATGCTGATACTTTTGGTATCAACGACAGTGATTTCTTTTCCGGGAAGGAGGTCTTTTGCCGCAAGCGCCGCCTGGTAGGTAGCGCTTACCTCTCCACTGACAGTGAGACAAATGATTTCATCAGCCCCTCCATCAAAAGCTTCCTGATAGACTTCTACAAAATCTCCAGGTGAGGGTGCCGCAGTTGTGGGCAATTTACCTTCCAGATTTACGCGCTCGATAAGCTGCTCATCAGTTATTTCCAGATTGGCTTTCAGGATCTCCTCTCCAAAATGGATCGTTATTGATGCCTGGCGAATTCCGAATTCATCCAAACTGCTTTTGGGTAAACTGGTATCAGTGTCAGAAATAATAGCAATTGTCATTAATTAATCTCCCTCGTTTATAAAAAATGATAATAAAAATCCTCTATACTATAACAAGTACCTCTATAATAAAAATTCCACATCCATCTCCAATATAATTTCTCTCCTGAATTTCTCCATCTTACCATAGTTAACATTTAACTGGATCTCTCGAAATAGCATCTGGTATTATTGAACAAGGAACAACAAAACTGCCCGGGAGGATAGTATGCCGCTTCAAATCGGCATTATTGGTTTACCCAATGTCGGCAAAAGCACGCTATTTAATGTACTGACCCAGGCGCAAAATGCGGAAGTTGCCAATTACCCATTTTGCACCATAGAACCCAATCAGGCAGTGGTCCCTGTGCCTGATGATCGCCTGGATAAATTAGCTAATTTAGTTGGTGTTAAAAAATCTATCAAAACTACCATTGAATTTCTGGACATTGCCGGTCTTGTAAAAGGCGCTAGCCAAGGCGAAGGCCTTGGAAATCAATTCCTGGGAACAATCCGCAATACGGATGCCTTATTGCATGTTGTACGCTGTTTCGGAGATCCCAATGTAGTCCACATCAGCGAACATCCCGATCCCAAGGAGGATATTGAGATCGTTCAGGTTGAACTTATCCTGGCAGATTTGGAGCAAATTATCAAAAAGATTGAAAAATTGTCTCGCCAGGTAAAAGGAGATAAAAATCTCGCCTCCGATCTAAAGATGTCAGAATTGGTCCTTGAGCACTTGCAATCCGGAGATCCGTTGTCAATTTTTATTGAACGTCATCATCCAGATTACATTCGACTTAATCAGGAACTGCGTTTTTTGACAGCAAAACCGGTGATCTACGCTGTTAACATCGCGGAAGAGAATCTTTCCTCGAAGCATCCCGCCCTAGACGAAATTAACGAAATCGCTCGTAAAGAGGGTGCAGAAGTAGTTCAGATCAGTGCTCTGATTGAGTCTGAACTCAACATGCTGGATGATGCTGAAAAATCAGAATATATGACCTTATCAGGCATTCAACTCAGCGGTTTGGAACAGGTTATCCAAACCGGATACCGAACCTTGAATCTGATCAGTTTCTTCACTTATAATGAGCTTGAAGCGCGGGGCTGGACGGTCCAAAACGGCGCCAAAGCTCCGGAAGCTGCCGGTCAAATTCACACTGATTTCCAGAAAGGATTTATCAAAGCAGAAGTAATTCCTTTCTCGGTTTTTGCTGAATACGGCAGCAGTGCCGCCGCACGAGACGCCGGTAAACTACAGATTGAAGGCAAAGACTATATCGTTTTGGACGGTGATGTAATTTATTTCAAGTTTAACATTTAACAAGATTATGATCCTCTGTTCAAGAGAATAATACACAAGAAGACAATCATGACCGACACTGAATTTGATCTGGGGATTAATAATGCGATCCATATCTGCATGAACATCAAAGAAAACGACCGTGTTTTCATAATCACCGATCAAGAGACCCTGATTGTTGGAGAAGCCCTTTCCCATGAATCTTCAAAAACTGGTGCCCAGACCAAGCTAATCACATTAGAGCACTACGGTGAACGTCCTTTAACTTCTGTTCCTGAAATTCTCATCCAAGATATAGTCGACTTCAAACCGACAGTGACCTTTTTTGCAGCGGACAGCAAAGAGGGGGAAGTAAAAATGCGCATGGAAATGAGCTTGAAATCAAGGCGTGCATTTGCTGATAGCGGGCTTACCTCTCCGCGCCACGGCCACATGGTTAGCATCACTCCTCGTCTAATCAGAGAAGGCATGACCGCAGATTACTTCCAGATAAACCGATTAACGCTTGAAGTTTATAATTTGGTTAAAGATGCCCAAACCATACGGGTAATTTCCGCAAAAGGTTCTGATATAACAGCTCATTTTAATCCTGATCACAAATGGGTCCCTTGCCATGGTTTGTATCATCAACCAGGTGATTGGGGTAACCTCCCAGAGGGGGAAGTTTTTACCTGCCCTGATAATATAAACGGTATCCTAGTAGCGGATGTTTTGGGGGACTATTTTTCACCAAAATGTGGCGTATTGGATACGCCGGTAACTTTTGAAATTCGAGATAGCCTGGTTGAAAAAGTCTCTTGCGAAAACGATGAACTTGCTAATGAGATCTGAGATTACCTCAATTCAGCGAAAAACGGCCGACGGGTGGGCGAATTCGCAATCGGCACTAATACTTCGGTTACCGCATTAAGCGGCAACCTGCTCCAGGATGAAAAAATCCCAGGCATCCATGTCGAATTTGGCAATCCTATTGGTTATATGACCAGCGCCAACTGGATTTCTGAGGTTCATGTCGATGTTGTGCCCACGGACTGCACGATAGAAGTGGATGGAAAAATACTCATGAATGATGGAAAATACCAATTATAGAGCGCACAGCTACTCAAAAATTGCATAAACCGCCGAATTTCAGTTGAAATTAGGCATCTTTCTGTAATAATATAATGAAAGGAAATAATTAGGGGGAAAAATCTTCAAAGTTACTTACTTGGTATCTCTTTATTCGTTTAGATTTTTTTCTTCAAAGACTGCGTCAAGCAATATATTGCAAAGGTGTGTTTCTGCAGTATCCCAATTGTCCTTATCACTGCAGGCTGCGATCCAGTTTGCACAACCGCCGAATATGCAACTTTCGACGTTGTCTTAGACGGACCTACAGATGGGGAGATAGTCAGTTCACTGACTCCCACCTTCAGCTGGCATCATAATGAATCTTGCACTCCTGAACAGTTTAGTGTCGCAATTTCTATGGAGGATACTAATTATTATGGCAGCGCCTTTTACACCTCAGGTTTCAACTCTTTCCTGTCCCCTGTCTCCGCCTTACAACCTGGAAGAGAATATACTTGGCATGCCTATTCGTATCGCACGAGCGGCCTCCTGTACGGAAAATCCTCAGAATTTCGTATCTTTTATACAGGACCTATCTGCTCGGAAAGCCCCCTTCTCGCACCAGTGCTGAACCTTCCCACGGATAAAAGCTGGATCAGCCCCAGTTCTTCTTACAAATTTCAATGGTACTACCCTGGAAACTGTCTGCCTACATCCTATACTAACGAATTTTCATCTGATCCAAATTTTACCAATATCCTCAAGTCCGGCGTCACTTCCAATCACAATATGCATTTAGAGGAAACGTTTCCGAACTGTTCATCTGTTTTTTGGCGAATTGCTCCCAGGGTGGGATCAGAGGTCGGTCCCTTTTCTGATATTCAGGAGTTTACCCGGGGCCATACTCCAACTGCTCAGCAGAAATCAGGAGCATGGTTTATCAGGATCAGTGTCCCCAAACAAGCTTTTATGCTCCCCTCGGAAACCAATTTGTTTTAGATCCCAAATGCAAAATAACAGGCGGCATTGGGATTCACGCTGATGGTATTTGGGATATAGAAACAGAACCACCAGTGTTAATCGATGTCCGGGTTGATCTCGGCGCAGGACCCTGCCCCTCTATTGGATTAGATTATAAAAACAACCCTAACGGCTGGTACGAGTTTATAGTTCTGACACCCGGAGAATACTGCGTTTCAATCACAAACCAACAATCGTCATCAAGCTACAATATTGGTGATTTGTCTAACGGAATCTAGACTGAACCGTTAACAAAACAGGACGTTACGGGAGTAACTATCACACTAGAGGATGGTTATCACAAGATAAAACAAAATTTTGGATGGGACAAAATTGAGCAGCTTTTTGCCATGTTCGAATTAGAAGAAAACACCAACTGCCGGGCTGGACCCATAATGGATTACCACGTTGAGGCAATCGCACTAGCAGGCGATTTGGTTCCCCTCATTGGCCAGATCGCTGATTCAGATTGGAAACAAGCGGTGGTAGGCGAAAAAATTTGTTACCTCTATCTACCAGGTTTCTTTGATTTGCCAGAAGTAGATCCACCCCCGGAGCCTATGCCCACGCCAAAATCCAGTGGAGGGGATAGCTGTGCGAAGCACACCAACAGAACTGACGGTAGCTCAGCCAGCTGCTTATGGAATGACACCAACAAAACATGCAAAACACCATGACGTGATTGCAGTTTCAATGGTAATAATCATAGTGACCAGCATCATTCAGAATCGGCTTAAACGCTAATTAAGGTTTTCCATCTAGACATTTAACTGGATGGGAAATCCTTTTGATGGTAAAAAATATCTATGACACAATATGATTGCATTTTCATTCCAATGCAAACCAGGTTTAGTTATGCGCTCTTTTTTATTAATTAATAAATTTAAACATTTACGCATTGAGAGAGCAGGAGGGAATTTGCCAACTGCTAACAACTCATCCGCAATAGCTATCATAAGATATTGATTCCGGTACCCAAACCGAGCAATTTCATCAATTGCCGTATACTTTCCTGCATCTAAATTCACTACTTCAAAAGACTTTCTTAAAATTTCTTCTTTTTC
>SDBU01003791.1_pt1 | contig 19035 bp, 20 predicted proteins | sample 2277071 | NCBI WGS metagenome assembly SDBU01 (sample SAMN10397929, study PRJNA504765) | marine sediment metagenome | isolation source: marine sediment core GS08_GC12, 126 cmbsf | place: Arctic Ocean: Gakkel Ridge, Loki's castle | collected 2008 | reverse complement strand
GTTCCTTGCTCACCACCATCACCTTATCGCCGCCTCTGATTAGCCTTTTTATTTGGGGCAAGGCTCTGCTCTCACCTGCTTTGGAGAATATCACGGTAATAATTTTTTCTCTCACTAGCTTCTGTCTCCCCATTTACACAGCTTTGGCTATAGCCGTTATATTCCACACATTTTCATCCACTTTCCCATTCAAGTCAAGAAAGGGGCAAATTTTTACCCCTTCAAATCCACAATCCTCAAGGTAGTGGTTTATCTCTTGGGGGAAGAAATACCTAACAATGTGAGTTTCTTTGACTTCATCTAGGAGAACATCATTTTGAAACACCAGCAGACGGTAATGAACATAACAAAGGTGATTGAAGGCATCAAGCTCAGGCTCAGCAATCCTGATGACTTTTCTTTGTTTATCTTTAACTTCTTTTACTCTCACTGAAGGAAGGATTCTCAATACTGCCAGACCGTTCCAAAAATCAAAGATAAGGAGAGACCCCCCTTTTAGATGTCTCCTTATGTTCCTTAAAGCTTTAATGAGGTCTTCAGTCCTGGTAATATAATCCATCACGGCAAACATACAAATGCAGGCATCAAATTTTTTGCTCAGGTTAAATTCCCCAAGAGTTCCTACCTGAAAATCAAGGGGTAGATTGCTTTCTTTCAGCTTTTCCTTTGCATGTTTAATCATTGCCTCTGAATTGTCAAATCCAGTAACCTTATAACCTCGCCTTACCAGAGGAATGGCATGCCCCCCGGTGCCACATCCCCCATCAAGGACAGTTCTTACCGAATTTGAAGAAAACCCTTGGAATATCTCTTCAAGAAAGTCGCATTCGCCCTCATAATCCTTGTCTTTATAAATCAAATCGTATATTTCAGCTAATCTTTCCTCGAAGCTCATATTATACCTCGCCTCTTCGAGTCTTCTTTATAGTATCTACGATATACTCTAACTGCTCTTCCTTGACTAGCGGACTGCTTGGAATATAGAATCCATTTTTACCTACATAATTAGCAATAGGGCACTCATCACCTTTCACCCATCCCCTTTGAATAAAGATATCCTGCATATTGTAGGGAATGAAAGCTTCGCGTGTTTCTATGCCACGCCCTTTTAACTTTCTCATGACTACCTCTCTAGGAAGACCGAACTCCTCATGTAGAACCACATGATACATCCAATAAACATTCCTGGCATAGGGCTTTTCGACAGGGAGCTGTAGACCAGAGACATCCTTCAAATTTTTGGTGTAATAATGGGCGATTCTGCGCTTTCTATCAATTATTTCCTCGATTTTTTGGAGCTGAGCACAACCGATAGCAGCTTGGATATTTGATAGTTTATAGTTAAAGCCGATGTTTTGATGCATGAATTTGCTCTTATCACCAAACCCCAAGTTTTTCAAGTTGCCCATCTTCCTGGCTATTTCCTCATTGTTAGTCGTAACCATACCACCTTCCCCGGTGGTGATGATCTTATTGGCATAAAAACTAAAGCATCCTACATCACCGAGTGCGCCTACCTTCTTCCCTTTGTATAATGCACCATGTGCCTCAGCACAATCTTCTATAACCCATAAACCATATCGTCTGGCGATTTCTAAGATCGGTTCCATATCCACTGGATGCCCATAGATATGAACTATTACTATGGCTTTCGTATTCTTGTTTATTTTGTGCTCTATAAGATCGGGGTCTATATTCCAGGTATCAGGTTCAATGTCTATCGGAATAGGTTTGGCCCCTTGATATAAGACGGCAAAAAAGGTGACCATGTTTGTAAAAGTTTGAACGAGAACCTCATCTGATTCCCCGATACCGAGCGCTGCCATTGCTAAATGAAGGGCTGTAGTTCCACTTGAGCAAGTAATGGCATATTTACAACCGATATATTTTAAAAATTCCTCTTCAAATTTGCGTATAAAATAACCCTGGGTTCCCGAAATTTCTTGCCTCTCAAGAGCAGCTAATACATATTCCCTTTCACGATGATCTAAATATGGTTGATACACAGGTATGAACCTTTCCATGCCCATAGTTATCTCCTTTATTATTCCCCAGCTCCTCTTCGCCAATTTCTGGCTCACAGACCGGCATCATCCCTCCACCTCCAGAACCTGCTTATCCTCCTCAATACTGACATATGGTCCTTGCTTAACTTCTATTATCTTTGAATCCTCTAGGATATTGAACCCGTGTCCTCCTGAAAGAAGCAGAATCGTATCACCAGAATTTAATATGGCACTGCCGATCTTTTTGCCGCTTTCATAGAATTCAGCTTCTACCTTGCCATACTCTATATGGAGGACTTCCTGAACTTCATTTATAGTTTTTGGAAGGCTTTTGTGAACATGAGGTTTTATCTTGACACCTTGGTGATGCTTGAGAATACCAAGCTGTAGGGCATTATCTTCAGAAGTAATAAAATTAACCCCCTCTGGCTCATAATAACCACGCAGGATGAGGGCAAAGATTTTGCCCTCCCACTCTATCTTCTCTATCATCCTTACCTATCCAGTGTAAGCATTCTTGATAGTATTTTGTTCTCACTAGGATAATTTGGGGCATCCCAGGGGAATCTCTCCCCCCTTTGCCATCTTTCCCAGCGACTCAGGTCTTCCTTCACCATTATCTCTACAAGCTGGTCGAGTTTCACCTTAGATTCCCAGCCTAGCTTCTGCTTTGCCTTGGAATAATCCCCTTGCAGGAAGTTGACATCTAAAGGTCGGAGGAATCTTTCATCTACCTTAACATACTCTTGCCAGTCAAGCCCCACGATTTTAAAGGCTTTCTGGGCAAATTCCTTAACTGAATGGGCTTCGTTTGTGGCAATGACATAATCATCTGGTTCATCCTGTTGAAGCATAAGCCACATTGACTCCACATACTCTGGGGCATAGCCCCAGTCCCTTTTAGCTTCGAGATTCCCAAGCCTCACCTCCTTCTCCAATCCTAAAGCAATCTTTGCCACTGCATTTGAGATTTTTCTAGTGACAAACTCCAAGCCCCTCAACGGGGATTCATGGTTAAAGAGGATTCCATTACAAGCAAAAATACCATAGCCTTCTCTATAGATTTTGGTAACCCAGTAACCGTAAAGTTTGGCAGCAGCATAGGGGCTGGCAGGCTGAAACAGGGTGTCTTCCTTTTGTGCTTCTGTGTTGCCCCCGCCATAAAGTTCACTGGTTGAAGCTTGATAAAACTTTATCCTCGGATTTATTTCTCTTATTGCTTCCAGAATTCGGGTGACCCCTAAGCCGGTGATCTCTCCGGCACCTACAGGCTGCTCAAACGAAGCGCCAACAAAGCTCTGGGCTGCCAGATGGTAGACCTCATCAGCCTCCGATATCCTGATTGCTTGAGTAAGAGAAGCAGAGTCTATCAAATCTGCCGGGATTAGCTCCACCTTGTCGAAAATATTGAGATATTGCAGCCTCCAAAAATTGGGGGTGGAAAGCCTCCTAAATGTGCCGAGCACTTCATAGCCTTTCTCTAGGAGAAATCTCGCCAAATAAGCACCATCCTGCCCAGTTATGCCGGTAATTAAGGCTCTTTTCCCCATTCTTTTCCTTTGTAACAAGAACTGCTTATCTCTTCATATTTCTTGATTACCCTCTTAGCGATTCCCTTCCAATCATCATAACTTACTATTTCCCTGGAAGCTTCCCCCATTTCCCTTCTCTTTTCGGCATTATACCATATTTCCAGGATAGCCTCTGCCATCGCTTGTGGGTCCCTTTTAGGGACAACATAGCCATTCAATCCCTGTTTAACATGAAACCCCTGCCCGGTGCTCACCACGGGGAGCCCAACAACCATTGCCTCCTGGATGCTCATTATGAGGTCCTCATAGAGGGTAGGGGAGACATAAACATCGGCAAGGCTATAATAGTCATATAGTAAATCTTCAGGCAGATTCTCAAGGCAAATGACACTATCGCCCAATCGATGTTCCTTTACCATACCCAGGATCTTCTGGTGGTAGATTTTCTCTTCCTCCCTCTTCACGCCACCAATTAAAATAAGTTTACAATTATCGAGCCTCTGTTTAACCAGCCTGAAAGCCTCCACAAGATAGTCAATTCCCTTATCAGGGATGAATTTGTTTACCGAAATCAATACAAAATCAGCATCACCTAGCCCCAAAGATTCCCGTGATGCTTGCCTTGACTTTAGCCTCTGCTCGATATAGGAGATATCTACCCCGGTAGGGAAGATGATGATTTTCTCTCGGGGTATGCCGAGGCTCACCATCAGTTCGATTTGAAAATCCTCCTCGGCGGCTACAGCTTCAGCATGGGAAAAGCTATATTTCCACTGCCACCTTGATGTTAAGTCAAGGTATAGCTTTTTCAGCCACTTTTTCTCCAGAAATGATTCCAGAGTGAAGGGTTCCAAACCAAAGGGTTGAACAATCACTGGCTTCCTGTTTTTAAGCAGTAGGTATATGGTTGGCGGTATATAGCTCTGAAGGATATCGAACTCCTGGTGTCTCAAATATCTAGCCACATTTATATTAAATAGAATTTGCCATAAGCCGATAAATCTTCTCCCCTGCACCCTGGGGGGGAGGAAGGTATATTTGATATTCTGGAAAATCTCTTGCCTTCTTCCCTCAGCAGGCATAGAGGCAACAATCTCCACCTCAATACCTTCAGTAATCAAGAATTTACTCAGGTAATAAGGGTATTTCTCTATGCCGCCATATCCATGAAAGGGATATACTGCTCGGCAAAGCTGAACTACTTTCATTGCTATTCCCTATTTTGGGCTACTCAGGCGAGCTGATATACCAAACATCAGCCTCTTTATTAGAATATAGCTTGGCAACAGTAGGGTCAAGCTCCAGTCCGGCGAAATCGTCTTCATTGAATCGAGCACTGCCCAATAGACCACCAGAATACATTTTACTATTCGGATGATTAAGGAGTATGCTAACATCTCGAAAACCTTCGGTGAGCACTAGGAACCTTTCTGAGACTGAATCGCCAAGCCTTTCCTGCTGCGAATAACCAAAGTGCTCAGGAATGCCCACCTTAGGGTCGTCATACCGCGGGCCAAAGAATATCCTTTCCCCCTCCGGAGTTCTAGCCACATGACCAAAAAGATCGGATACGGTATTGAAATAGTATCCCATTGTGGTGGCAGTATACACTGGCACGGCATGGTCGTGGAGCCAGTTGTTAGCCTCTATATTCATATAGGTAAGCTGGGGGCTTGGCTGGTTGACATTGGGGGAGGTATATAATCCGAAGATGCCGACCAGCGATAAGATTATCAAGATGCCACTAACAGCCACAACCCTTACCCTTGACCTTCTCCGGAAAAGCTCGTAGAGGATAAATCCAGCCAGTATCGGTGTTACCCACATGGCATAATTCAGGCTGAGCAATCTCCCTACGCTGACCGCTAATATTGTCATGAAAAATACTATAGATAATACCCCGGATAAGATAAAGAGCACAACAGCTAGGAATGGTCGCCACATTTCAGCCTGAGATATTCGTCTGATGATAAACACCATAGCAATTAATGATAAGAGGACGAGGGCAATGTTGTCACCATATTGCTTCAAGACGAGTTCAGCTATGCCAAATTTTCCTAAGACGGGGTAAATCATCTCTTGAGTAGCAGCAATATACGGGATAGTGATTGTTTCTCCACGCAGCCAACCCCAGGCAGTTATAATGACTGTATTAAATCCATAGAAACGTGATGCCCACAAGAAAAGCACAATGAAAGAGATCAAAGCTGGTCCAAGCCAAATCGAACTCTTTACGTGAGGAGTGAACCTCTTGCCAAGCCCCCACCTTATCAGTTCGGCGAGCAGCAAGGACATAGTAATTATCAGCGCGGTTGGGGGATATACGAAAGGGTAAAACACTAGCGATAGAATCAAGAGTAGCTTATTCTGCCACAGCGGCTTTTCCAAGCCTTTCATGTAGAAATAGAAAACCCAGGGAAGCATCAGGAGGCTTAAAGTATGAGGATATAGGCTTGCATGAGCCGTGCCATAAAACAGGATAGCTGAGGCGGCTATAGCCAATAATACCTGCCCCTTATTAGGCAGGATAACCCGAGCGAGAAGGAATGTAGAGAGTATGAAGAGAATTGAGATAAAAGGCAGCAGATACCCTGCTCCCCACATCGGGGATATGTTGCAAATCTGAGAATCCATAGCCACCAGGAGATGGGTGATGGGATAGCGGTTCCCCCCTCCAAAGTAACCATCGGCAATAATATCTTTAACCATACCAATATGAATTAAGGGGTCTCCACTCCAGAAGGCAAAGTAACCTCTAAGGGGAGGGATGATGAGGAGGGTGAAAATAGCCGATACCACTAAAAGGATGCCGATGAGCCAGAGATTGCTTCTCACCTCGGCAAATGCCTGGTGAGTGAGGATAAAAATTCCGATGCAGAGGCTGAGGATTAAACATACCCAAGCTGCTGTTGGTGTAGCCGAGTAAATCGATAGCTCATAACCTTCGGCTGGTGAGTTATGAAGCAAGAGGAGGGCGGGGATAATCAGCCCAAAGCCAACAATAGCCAGTATCTTTAGCCAGTTGTCAATAGGTTTCCCTTTTACGTCTCCAGACAAAGCCATCGATTATCCTCTTAGCAAACATCGGGTTTAACATAGCTGCCACCTGTACCATAATACTTTTCCTGAATTTTCCCTCTCGCATCTTTTCCCCAATAGCTCTACCCAGTGTTGAAATGCTATACCTGTATGGGGTTTCAAAATCACCCCTAAAAAGACTTCCCCCTCTTTTCAAATCCTTGGCATTTAACCTAATTAGCACTTCCTGCATTCTTTCTGGTATAAAACCATGAGCAGCTTGATGAAGTAGCGAGGTAATTTTGATAGCGGATTTTGCAGGCAACACAATATGATTCTCCTTTACTATATCAATAAAGCTGCTGAGACTCTCCTCACTCGCCTCTGCCAAATAGTAGAGGGTCACATAGTAGTCTGCCAATGTATATAGCTGCTCGGGGATCATAGAATGTGCAACTGCCACGGCAAGCTCTGCTTGTGGTTTTAGGGTTTTGATTTTCTCACCATTTAAGTTCACCTCAGTCACATATTTGCTTAACTTCTCCTTGTCCATATATACAAGGTGGCTCGCACCTACTTCCTTATATAAATCTATATAATAAATGCCCCCCCCCTTGCCTCCCCAAGTGCGGGTATCCATAGCCTCATAGCCCCCCCTTAGGTCGTAAACTACCACCTGGGAGGGGGTCTCCCCAATTTTATAGTAGTCCTTAGCCAGTAGCATTTGAACTGCCTGTTTATACTCGTGATCGGAGCATAAGAATAGCACATCGACATCGCTGGGTGTGGATGGATAGGGCTTGATGAATTTGAAAATCACATGCTCAATCCCCATTGAGTCGATGACTTTGGAAATCTTAGCTGCCGTGACTAAGGTCTCAGAGTACCTGGTGTATCCTTTTTCGTATTCCGGCTCCAGCTCGCCTAATTTTCCTTGCCGCTTAAGTGCTTCCAGGAAGAAAAAACCTATCTTATTTTTGGCAGCCAGGGCATAGAGGCTGGGTATCTCGCCCTCCGGTACTGGCTCCAGGGCTGAGGGTGCCAGGGGGGAGCCGAGGATGCGTAAGAGCTTTACAGTCTGGCCCACTGAAACACCTTCTCCTTTACCTCAGATTCCAATTCCATAAGTTCCTGGGTCCCATCAAGGATATTCATCCCGCATTCTTGAGCTATATCCAAATAAATCTTCTTTCGCTCTTTGAGATAATCTATTGAAGGCACATCATTTTTCCTATAGAAAGCAACTTCCTCCGGAACATCAATAAGGAAGACGAGGTCAGGTTTGGGAAGGAGGAAAAAACAATGCTGGAGCAACCTCTTAACCTTTCCCCGGGAATAGCTCATATCCACAGCGAGGTCAGTAATTATAGTGTCATAGACATAACGGTCACACACGATATTCTTGCCGAGCATCAATGGCAGTTTAACATGGAATATTGCTTGGAGAAGGTAGTCAAATAGTAAGAGGCGTTCATAAACTGAAGGCAAAAAACGGGTTTGAAAAAGTGCCTTTTTAGCATTGGAGTATTCAGCATAATCGTTACGAATATCCTTACCACGAAGGAATAAGAGCCTGCCAATTCTACCTATTGGCTTTAGTATCAGCGGCCTAAATCGGCTATATACATACTTACTTCTAACCCCCTTTCGCTCTAGCTCAGCAACCAAGGCTTGAGCCAAGGTGCTCTTCCCTGAACCATCAATCCCGGTGAAGCAGATGAACACGCCCTATTTACCTCCGCAAACTACATCTGCATAAATTTCCTGGAGTCTCCCTGCAACATTTTCCCGATGATAAGGCAAGACCATCTCCCTCGTCCTGATAGGCAGGTCACCATCCCTAACCTTATCTATTGCTCGGAGTAATTCCTCTTCAGTCTCAGCGAATATAAGTCCATCACCTGATTTAAAGAGCCTGGGCAGCGCTCCGAAACTGGTTGAAACCACGGGCAGATTGCACGCCATAGCCTCCAACACAGAAAGGGGCAGCTCTACAGAGCCTCGCTCATCTAGGGTGGGGAAGACATAACAATCCGCCAGTTGGTAGAGTTCCTCTACATTCTCCAGATACTCATCCCAAACCAGGCATCCTTTTCCTTTGACATCCTGATAGACATCCCTCTCTACCTTTGTAGTGCTACCAATGATGAGGACCTGCGTATCATCCTTTCTTAGCTCAGTCAAAATCTGGACATTCCGCCACTTCCTAAAAGAACCTACATGGACAATGGTGAATTTGTCCTTATCCAAGCTGTATTTCCCCCGTAGCTGGCGCTTGGTTTCTGGAGAAGCTGGGGTGAATCTTTTTATGTCTACGCCACCAGGCAGGAATTCGACCTTACACCCCAGCCTTCTAAACATCTCTTCCGATTTATGAGATTGGACTAATATCAAGTCCGGCTTGAGCAAAGGGATGAAAATCTTCAATATGGAGGAGAGGGCGTAGTAAGGTCCGTAGATGAGGCCGCGAATTCCGTAGAAGCTGGGGTGCATTGCCGACATAATGGTTTTAGAATTACGACAATAGCTCTTCAAGGCTTTCATTACTATAAAGCTCAAAATAGAGGGACCAGGAACATAGTGAATTACGTGAGGCTGGAAGCTTTTAACCTCTTTCCATAGACTTGGAGAAGCTATATTTCTTAACTCTACGGGCTTTACCTCGTGGTGTTTCGATAGTTCCTTATGAAGATGAAAGGCTGTGTTTTTCATACTCTCATCAAGAGGCGAAGAGTAATTAGCTAGGAGGCAAATCCTCAAGATGGGCTCCTTTTAGCCTGCAGAACTTCGTGATATATTCCTTCCACTTTTTCGACAACCATGTTCCAGGTGAGGTTTTCATAGATGTATTTCTTTCCCCTGTTGACCATCTCTTTCCCTTCCTCAGGATTTTCCAGAGCTCTCTTCATTTTCGCCTTCAAATCATCGACATCTCCATATTCCACAAAATAGCCGCAATTTGCTTCCCTGATGGTCTCACCGCATTGCGGGGTGACAATTACAGGAGTGCCACACAAAATAGCCTCAAGCGGCGCGATACCCACCCCACCCATGTACTTTACGGTGTGGAGAAAAAGGTCAGCATCAACATATGCCGCTAATTTGTCATTCTCATCAAGACGCCCGGTGAATTTTACTTTATTGCTTAGACCTAAATCTTTTATGATGCCCTCTAACTTTGTCCTGTAGCCACGATCCTCCCCGCCAATAACTAACGCAACATCGTTTATTTCACAGCGTAATTCCGAGAACGCCTTAACCAGGAAATCGAGACCCTTGGTCTCATGTATCCGTCCCAGATAGAGGAGCATTGCCCCATTCAGGTTATACTTTTCCCGAAACTCTCCATATTTGGGCAGATTTTCGAATTGCGCTATATCGAAACCATTATATATTACAGATATCTTATTGTCCTCAGCTCCTGACTGCTTATCATACGCCACTTCTTCTTGGGAAACAGCAATAACCTTGTCAGCATGTCTAAGTATTCTGGGGGCAAAAGTTATATCCAGTATCCACCTGAGCCTTGTGCTCCGAGGTGCCTTTGGGGGGCTATTGTGAGGCTGCACAACATAGGGAAGGTTATATCGCTTAGCGTAGTGATAGCAAGCAATAGCCTGAAAACAGCGAATATCATGAATATGGATTATGTCAAAATTTCTGAGATTTTTTCTCAGAGCGAAGATAATGCCTGGCGTTATAAAGAAGGTATAGTAGCTTAATATGTATGGGAAGTAATAGACTTTAATGCCATCAATAATTAGTGGGTTTGTTACCTGATTAATTTTGGTATGCAGGTCGAGGGCAGCGCTGGTATATACGGTGACTTCATGTTCCCTCCTCACTAATTCTTTGCTGAGGTCATAAACAACACTTACCACACCACTTCCAAGATTCTTGGGATAGGGGGGTGGGAATATAGGGCAGATATGGAGTATTTTCAGCATCGCAGCTTTAAACCTCGCTCATCAAAAATTCTTCGGTAGTAAGGGACATTCTCGTAGGCGTGATTCAAAAGTTTACTCAACTGCTGCATCTGATATTCTTCCAATTGTTCTTTCGTCCACCACTGCGACTTTTTAAGCAGACGATAAGTCTTGAGGAAAGCAGGGAAAGCAGGCAGGATTCTCATAGCTTTTGCAGTTATAGTTGGTTCCTTCACCGACTTATCTCCTAATAAGAGCCTATCCTAAAAATGCCTACGATGAATGGCAAGGCACGCACAAAATGGATTTTTAGGATAGATTCTAAGTGCTGTATTTCTCTTGAAGTCTTCCTACAATCATCTCCATTACCCTGATTACTTCCCTGCCTTCCTCACCGGTTACAGGAGGCTCACAGTTATTCAAGATGCTATCAATAAATCTCTCAATTATTACATCATGACCAAGCTTTGCATTTCTTGTTCCCACTCTGAAAGCATTAGCAGCTACACCCTTCGTTATTTGAAAAGCACCTCCTAATGAATAGCGGGCTAAATCAATGGGTCTCAGTGAATCTTTCCGTCCCTGGTGTATCAGAAGCATGCTGTTGAGATCTAGGTGGAGGATAGCCTCTGTGCCTAAGACATCAACATAACAATTATGACGGTTGCTTGCGTAAGAGATGGTTATGGAGCTAAGGGCGTTTTCTCCCTCTAGCTCTATTCTAAATTCATCAAAAGGTGCCCACGGGTGTTCGAGAAAATTCTTGGCATAGACCTCCACATTGTTAACTCTGTTTAGGAAGGCGAGAGACATATAAACTGTGTGAGGCCCTGTCTCTCCAATTAGACCGCCAGGTAGCTTGTGGACCCAATAGTCCTTTCTCATTATCATCTCATCTCTGTGGTCAGACATGAAGATTCTCATACCTATGAAATCTCCAATAGCTCCCTTCGCTACAAGCTCCCTTGCCTTAAGAAACGGTGGATGAAATAGGACATTATGGACTATGCATAATTTCACTCCATGCCTACGAGATGCCTCGATTATTTGATCGCATTCAGAAATCTTAAGAGCCATCGGCTTCTCAATTAGTACATGACAACCATGCTCTAAAGCCTGTATTGCTAAAGGGGCATGTATTTGCTGAGGGACGCAAATATCAATTACGTCTAAATTCTCCTTTGCAAGCATTTCTGAAATGTCAGGGAATACTTTGGGTATACGATATTCCTTCGCGATATCTGTGGCAAGATTTTCATTTCTGTCGCAAACAGCTTGAAGGGTAACTTTGTTTTTCACTCTCATAAAGCTTGGGATATGACGCTCCTTAGCTACAGCACCACAGCCTACTATCCCTATTTTAAGCTTATCAGGCATCTTTACCTCTATTCAAAATCTGACGTTAGCCTCTATCTTATCCCGATTCTCCACAATCCAATCGAAAGTCCTCTTAATGCCATCCTTGATCTGCCTCTTTGGCTCGTAGCCCAAGACCTTTCGCGCCTTTTCAATAGAGGCTCTTCTTCGGGTGATTTTGTCCCAGTCTCTTCTGGCTACGAATTCTACTCCATTATGGTTGCCAGTCAATTCATTTACCATATTGGCTATATCTATTACTTTGGTTTCTGTCTCGGAGGCGAGGTTAAAGGCACCGCCAACGGCTTCAGGGATTACGCCCAGTCGCAAGGTGCCGTCAACAATGTCATCGACAAAGGTAAAGTCTCTGGTCTCCTCACCCGTCCCGGTTATGGGGAGCGGTTTCTTTTGGAGTGCCCAGTAGATGAAATTGGGAATGACATTGCGATAGGCGCCGGGTATCTCACCGGGACCGTAGACGTTGAAGTAGCGAGCTATGGCTACCGGCAAGCCATAATAGTTGTAGAAGAAATTGCAGTAAAGTTCACCCAAAAGCTTTGTTATTTGATAAGGCGTGTCCAAATGCAGAGAGATGAAATCCTCTTTTAAGGGGAGCGGAGCCTGGCTGCCATAGACCGAGCACCCCGAGGAGGCAAAGACGAATTTCCCCACCTTGGTTAGGTGAGAGTATTTGAGGACTTTCAGGGTGCCGAGCCCATTGACCATGAGGTCGGTTTCAGGATTATCTACCGAATTCTGGTTGGCAAAATGGGCTGCTAAGTGGAAAACAAAATCAAGCTTATTTGAGAATGCTCTCTTTAAGACCTCCTCATCCAAAACGCTTCCTTGAATGAAGACCACATTGGGGGCAACAGGAATATTCCACTTCTCAGCAGCGGAGAGGTCATCAAGGAGGATGATTTTAGCTGCCTGGCCTTTGATTAATGCTTTGGCAAGGTTTGAGCCGATACAGCCGACTCCACCAGTAATAAGAATGTTCTTGCCTTTATACTCGCTTACATAATCGTTCATTTCGTTTCTCTTGCATGACCTCTTCCAGGATTTTCTCAAATTCATCGGTGACAGCGTCCCAGCTATTTCGCTCGGCGAAGCTTCTTGCCTTAGCTCCAAGTTCGCTGAGATTCCCATTTGCAATCAACTCAATTGCTTTTCCAAGCACATCCTCCGGTCTGTCCGCATAGACCACGCCATTATCCTCGCCGAATTCCTTCATTACCCCGGGAAGCCTGGTAGCAATTACCGGCTTTTTCATCGCCATATACTCATACATCTTTATCGGGACGATATCTTGCATTATTTTTTCTGCGGGATACGCCGGCAGAAGACAAATGTCGGAAGCAGCAATGAAGGCAGGGATTTCCTGATAGGGTTTCTTGCCGGTGAGGATGACTCTATCCCGGAGGTTATACTTCTCCCGTATTTTCTGAAGCTCCTCATAGGCATCGCCTTCGCCTACAATGATGAGCTTGAGATTATGATTTTGCGTTTTTGCTAGTTGCAGGACAACCTCCTTTAAGCCAGAGAAGTTATAGAGCCAGCCCATAAAGAAGAGAACGATGTCTTGTTCACTAAGTCCATATTGCTTCCTTACAGCATTGCCATCAGTACTAGGGTTAAATTGCTCGACGTCGATGCCAGCTCTCAGCACAACAGTTCGCTTGGGAGGAGCTCCCAGCTTCATCACATAGTCGCCTAACTCCTCGTTGATCACTAATACCCTATCGGCTTGTCTAAGCGTTCGGCTTTCCACGAATCTGCCCAAAAGTCGAAAGGGCTTAAAGGGTATAAGTCTGTGCAGCACATCTATCCAGTAGTAGAGGAATGGTATATTATTCCCCCTCGCTGCCTTCATGGCGAGATAACTATTTAAGATACCCCAGCCAACAATCAAATCTGGCTTGAATTCATTTATCTGCCGTTCGATCTCCCTCTTATGTGAGAATACGAGTGAAACGTAATCCAACACTGGAGTCTTGATAATTCCAGGACGGATCACGGTAATCCTTGCGCCATCGTGAATCTTGGATACACTACTGAAGACTTGTCGTCTTGAATAAAGTTCTCTTTTACCCTGCGTCCTCCATAAGAGTTCATAATCAATGGCTCGAATTTCATGCCCCCTTAGCGATAGCATCTCCGCCAGATGATGCTGCTGTGCAGGGTTTCGCTTAAGCCAATCAGTTTCCTGCGTAAATAAAATCCTCATTTGAAGTTATATACCCTCTTCATCCACTCAATAGTTCTTGGTATTCCCTCTTCTAAAGGTATTTTAGGGTCGTGGTTTAAGTCTCTTCTTGCTTTGGAAAAGTCCATATGCTTGACCCTGGTAGTGAAGGGCTCTGCCTCTTTGTAAGTGACATTGGAGTCGTCCTTACCCAAGCACTTCAGGATGAGGTCAGAAACATACTTTATCTCGTGTTCCCATTCCTCTTTACCGCCCACATTATAAACCTCTCCAGGCTTGAAGTTATCTATGATATTGGCAAAGATGCAGCAGGTATCCTCAACATAGTCGAAGATGCGCTTATGACCTAGATAAACGGTGTAGGACTCGTCTCTTAATGCTTTGTAGATAAAGGCGGGGATTACGCCACGATAAGGGCTGCAGTATTCATGGGGTCCGTAGGCATTGACGGGGCGAACCCGCACCGTTTCGGTGCCGAACATGTCTGCTGAGTTTAATACTTGGAGCTCACCTACCCATTTGGTCATAGCGTAATCGTTCATCTGCTTTATGGGTAGCCTGTCCATCACATCCTCATTCATCACCCCATCATAATCCCCATAGACCTCGGCGCTGCTGAAGAATATCATCCTGAACCTTTTCTTTTCCTGAAGGCGAATCATATTCTTGGTGCCGACAACGTTGGTGAGCCATAGATTCTCGTAGTAGTCCTCCCCATTCCAGCGCCCATATTCCGCTGCCAGGTGATACACATAGTCAAAGTCGTGCTGTTCAAAGAGCCTCTCAAGCTGGCGGTACCTGCTGACATCACAGCGAATATAGTTCGGTCCTTCTGAGTGAAGAAGGTCACAGAGCCAGACCTCATGCCCTCTCCTTTTGAGTTCAGGAACGAGGTTTGAGCCGATGAATCCCAGCCCACCAGTGACCAGTATCTTAGCCATATTTGCCCTTCATTATTATGCTAACAATCCTTTCGCCTGCCTTCCCGTCTCCGAAAGGATTCAGCCAGTTATTTTGTGCGCGAATCATGATTTCTGAGCATTTAAGTATCCTGTCTGGAGAAACGCCAGCCAGGACATTCGAGCCAATCTCAATTGTTTCTGGTCTCTCAGTATTGTCCCGCAGGGTGACACAGGGCACGCCGAGGATGCAAGCCTCCTCCTGAACCGCACCAGAATCGGTCAAGATGAGTCTGGCATTGCTCTCAAGGTGAAGGAAGGAGAGGAAGTCTACAGGTTCAATCAACCTGAGGTTTCGTGGTTCGAGGTTGGATAGCTCCATCATTTTCCTGGCTCTGGGATGGATAGGATAAATTACCGGCAGATGAAACTCATCAGCTACTCTATCCAATCCCTTCAGGATTGAGAGAAATCTTGCCAGGTTGTCAACATTCTCCTGGCGGTGAAGAGTTACCAGGAAATATTCCCTTGGGTTAAGATGTAGGGTATTAAGAGTATTGCCTCGCTCTCTGGCTATCTCCAAATTCTGATAGACGGCATCAACGATGGTATTGCCTGTGACAAATATCTTCTCCTCGGGAATTCCTTCACCCAGTAGTATCGCTTTTGCCTTCTCGGTGGGGGCAAATAAGTAATGGGAGCAGTGGTCGGTCAGGATGCGGTTAATTTCCTCTGGCATGCTTCTATCGTAGCTTCTTAAGCCCGCCTCAACATGCCCCACTTTTATGTGAAGCTTAACGGCTGCCAGGGCACCGGCAAGCACAGAATTGGTATCGCCCTCTACCAAAACGACATCAGGGTTTTCCTTCTGCAAGACCTTCTCTAGACCAATAAGTATCTTAGCTGTTTGTTCTGCGTGGGAGCCAGAGCCAACTTCCAGATTGTATTTAGCCTGGGGAAGCTCTAGTTGCTCAAAGAAAACTTTGTCTAGGTTATATGAGTAGTGCTGACCAGTATGAAGGATAAAGAAGTTTGTTTTTCTTCTCTCTAGCTCTCTTATCACCGGTGCCATCTTGATTATTTCAGGACGGGTTCCGAGCACTACGGCAATCTTCACTTATCGAACTCTCCTTCGATTCTACGACACTCAAAAATCACCGTTCCACCCCCAGTGTAAGGTTTCCCTGGATCCACGCACTGCATGTAAGCATACTCAGGATTCTGAGGTGTGGTGAGCCCAAGCTTCACCGGGCACCAGTCATGCTCCAGCATGGTAACATAATGGAGCAAGGTTGACAGCGCGTGGGTGCAGAGAGCGTCTGTCCTATCTAATAATATCTTTGGGTCGTCTATCACTATCTTGTCCCCGACTTTATAAACTGGGCATTTGCCCCTGATTTCACGAACCTTTATTTCTAGCATTATTATCTCCAATCAAGCTGTGTAAGCTGTTCCTGAGACGAATCCTGACTACCGATAGAGCTACGCTAAGCCCATGCCTGACTGCCTTTAAGTTAAGTGTTGATGGAACGTAGAGGCAGGATATGGGAACCTCTTTGATGATAGCTCCCCTCCTTCTGCCTGAGCTATTGGAGTGGTGTAGGCAAGAAATAGGCACTTCTTTGATGCCGAAACCCTTTCCCCTTATCTTTATTATCACCTCGACACTAACTTCATTCCTTTCTCCATCAGCTTAGTTAGTTGGGGTATTTTGATACTTTCCCAACCTTGATGAGTGGCTTAACCCTTCCGTTTTCTGAGCACGTTTAGTATTATCCCGGTAAATATGCTGAATATGCCAATAGTGAGCAACAGAATCGATATCAGGGCAGTACCCATGGCTATCCCTCCTCCCATGGAAGAGAGATAGAACACCCTAACACCAGCGAGCAGTCCGAACACCAGTAAGATGAACCCGAATAGGCCGAAGGAGAAAAGGGGTCTTCTCTCAGAAATCATGGCAATTATCCTGGCGAGGTTCCCCATGCCATGGGTTATCGGGTTCAATGTCGAGCCATCTTTGGTGTAAGTAACCAAGATGGGGATACTAGTTATCTTGAGACCCTTCCCCGCTGCTACGGCTATTGTCTCAGCAGATACAGCCATTCCATTCTGCCTTAACTCAAGCTCAGCTATTGCTTTCCGGGAGAAAGCCCTGAATCCAGATTCTGAATCAGCGAGCTTTGTCTTAGAGAGGAGACGGGATGAATTTGAAAGCACCTTTTGCCCAAAACGGCGATAGAGGGGAATATTGCCCTTCTGCTGCTCTCGGGAACCAACGACAAGGTCGTATCCTTCCAATATGGGTTTAGCAACAGAGGGGATGTCACTCGGGTTGTGCTGAGCATCGGAGTCAAGGAGCACAAGCACATCGGGGGCTCTTTTTCTTGCCTCCGCTAGAATCGTCTGGATGGCGGCCCCGTAGCCTTTGTTCATCCCATGGCGCACAACGGTGGCACCGGCAAGCTCGGCAACATTGGCAGTCCCATCCGTGCTCCCATCGTCGACTACGATGACCTCATCTACATATTGCCTGGCTTTGAGTACCACTGTGCCAATGTACTTCTCCTCGTTATAGGCGGGGAGGCCAGCGAGAACTTTTGGCTGAGACGATTGCAGCATCACATCCCCCTCATTTCAATTTTCCTGAGGGCTCTTCTTTTGGCACCTATCGCTAGAATCCTCAAAGCACGCATCATCGCCCAGTATATATAGAATGGCTTTTCAGGGAAAGCGGCTGGCTCTCTTGGTTCATAACCTTTAACTATTTTGCTGTAGTTCTCTCTCGGTATCGTTCCCTGCCTTGAAAAGTCATCTTGTTCTACATCCTGTGTTCGAAGTCCTATGTTCAGGTCTAAAGTTCTTTGAGTTTGTTTAGATAGTCGGGTCCTCGGGAATTTGCTTTGGCTTAAACCCTAACAGCTCTAAGGTTGTATAACCCAGCAGAGGCTTTTCTTCCTCCCCGATACTAACCAAAACAGGCCTCCTTATGTCTTCTATTTCCACCTCTGCCAGACCAAGCTTCCTGTCAACCACTTGCCCATTCCCTAATTCTACCTGAGTTTCATATTTGGCTTCCAGCCCCAACCTAGTAGCTACAGCTCCGGGGATTTTAGTGAAGGTGGAGCCTGTATCCACAATAGATTCTAGCTCTATAGACCTGCCATTGGCTCCATAAACCTTGAAGTGCGCATATGTTTCACCCATTTAATATCCCCGTGACCGATAGAGGCTCAATTGAGATTCATAGTAATTCACTGAGATTCCGCTGCCACTCTCTAGCAATGTCCATGAGTCTCTGCTATTCCCCCTCTTTGAATAGTCTCTTAAGCTCGTGGCGGGCGGGGTGGGTGAGCTTACTACCTTAACGCTCCCAGCGCTGCACCGTGGATAGGCTAACGCCTATCTGTCGTGCCATATCCTCCTGCACCCAGCCCATCCTCCGCCGCAGCTCTTTTACATTCACGGCGAGTTGTTCCAGTTTAGAGTCCCCCCACGACTTACAGTAAACAACTCTTTGCCTTGCATAATGCTGGAATTATAAACTATAGCATCAATTTAAGTCAAGAGGGCACTGGCGAGTTGAATCTCTAGCATCATGAAATCTACCCATTTTCAAGATCATAAGGTTTGACTGCTCCTGACAAAAGCATGTACCTTCCTTCGACGCACCAGCACCAAGACAAACCAGATCAGAATCCCTGCCCCCGATGATCTCAGGCACATATACGCTTGGGTTAGTGCGCAGGGCGTAAAGTATGTTCTGCATCCAGTGGGTGAGGTCTATCTTCTCGAAAGCAAAGCCAAAAAGGGGCTCTTAGAGAGGGCGGCATTTAGCAGCACTGCAGTGCCCAAGGTGATTCCTGCGTGTCCTAATATCAACATTTGGTTTCTCCCTTCTTCAGGGAGCTTACTTCACATCGATCCATAGATGAGGTGGCTCCCCATCCTTAAAATAAAGCTCACCATCCTTATATAGCACAAACTCTACCTTCTGATTTTCGCCGACCTCCGTGGGGGCAAAGCCAACCTCTTGTTCCCATTTGTCCTCGTGAGCTAGTACAATCGGCCCTATCTCTTCCATCTCCTTCC